>OOCG01001051.1_pt1 | contig 14691 bp, 14 predicted proteins | sample 1671521 | NCBI WGS metagenome assembly OOCG01 (sample SAMN06348165, study PRJEB24527) | human gut metagenome | biome: human gut; feature: ankylosing spondylitis patient; material: feces | host: Homo sapiens | place: China | collected 2015-10
GTAATCAACGATCCTATTTGTCTTTCATGCGGCATTATTTGACTCCTTTAAGAGTCAACTTTTTTTAGGACAAGACATTGCTAGAATTTCTTCACATTCAGACAAGTTAGAGATTATTATGATTTTTCCTGTAATTCTTTGCGGTGGTAGCGGCACAAGACTTTGGCCTCTTTCACGTTCTTCCTATCCGAAACAGTTCGTCCAATTTGAAAAAAATAGAACTCTTTTCAAGGACACCGTAAACCGCGCCAAGAAAATTAGAAACTCATCTGAACCCATTATTATTTGCAACGATGCCCATCGTTTTTATGCAAAAGCTAATTTATTAGAATGCGGCGTAGCTGGAACAATCATAGTAGAACCGGTTGCAAAAAATACCGCTCCCGCCATTGCTTTAGGCGCTTTGTTCGCAGAGCAATTGGATGACAATTCGGTTCTCGTCGTGATGCCCTCTGACCATGCCATTTTGGAAGAAGACCGCTTCGCTGAATTACTTTCAGAAGCTATCAAACTTGCTGAAAAAGACTTCTTAGTCACACTAGGCATCACCCCGACACACCCTGCCACTGGTTTTGGTTACATCGAAACGGGTTCCCAATTAGATAACGCCGGCTTTACGATTAAGCGTTTTGTAGAGAAACCCACACTCAGCAAAGCCGAAGAGATGCTTCAATCCGGCAATTACTTATGGAATTCCGGAATCTTTGTTTTCAAAGCTTCTGCCTATCTTTCCGAACTTAAAAAATTCGAAAAAGAGATGTATGAGGCTTGCGAGCAAACTTGGGCTAATCGCAAGATAGTTAATGAGTTCTGTTTCCTTGACAAACTTGCTTTCAATACTTGTCCGTCAAACTCAATTGATTACGCGGTAATGGAGCGTACTCAAAAAGGTGCAGTGGTTCCTCTTCCGATTAAATGGAATGACTTAGGAGCGTGGAGTGCCTTCTACGACATCGGCTCAAAAGATAAAGACAACAATGTCACCAAGGGTGATGTTCTCGCCGTCGATACCCACAATTCGTATATCCATAGCACGGGAAGGCTTGTTTCTACTATCGGGTTAGACAACATAGCTGTCATTGAAACAAAAGATTCTGTTTTTGTGTCTCCTCTTTCCAGAGTTCAGGAAACGAAGAATATTGTTGAACGGTTAAAGAAAGATAATAGAAGTGAGGCGGTTTTACATCCCTTGGTTTATCGTCCCTGGGGAAGTTATGAAGGTCTCGCTCACGGGGACAGATTCCAAGTCAAACGAATCATTGTTCAACCCGGCGAACAATTATCTCTTCAGTTGCATTATCACAGAGCGGAACATTGGATTGTGGTTGAGGGAACCGCAGAAGTTCAAATTGGAGATAAGAAAGAACTTCTTACCGAAAACCAGTCTACTTTCATCCCTGTCGGCAGCGTCCACAGATTGAGGAATCCAGGTAAATTACCTCTTGTGCTGATTGAAGTTCAATCCGGCTCATATCTTGGTGAAGACGATATTGTCAGACTTCAGGATGATTACAAGCGAGTCTAAGAATGAGAACAAGTACTAGATATTCCAATCTCGGAGTAAAAGACGTCCTTGCAGCTTTGTCTCAAATTGAATTGCCTCTCTATCTAGCCAAGGCTGATATCCGACAAAGATACCGCAGATCGATACTCGGTCCATGGTGGATTACTATTTCCACTGGCGTAATGATTGCCTGTATTGGTGTGATTTTTGGAACAATCTTTAAATCGCCCATGCAGGAGTTTCTCCCTTTTCTCTCTGCTGGTTTAATCATCTGGGGATTTATTTCTTCAACGGTAATGGATGCAACAACTGTCTTGATCAGTGCCGAGGCCATTATTAAGCAGTTGCCCATTCCAGTTTTCACACACATTCTCCGAATGGTTGGAAGAAATCTCATTGTGTTTTTTCACAATTTGCTAATTTTCCCAATAGTGTGCTTATGCGTTCAGAAGGGAATTAATTGGAATATCTTATATTTCATTCCCGGACTCGTTATTCTCACGCTGAATCTTTTATGGATTTCCCTTCTTTTAGCGGTCATATGCACTCGTTTTAGAGACATGACTCAAATAGTTGGGAGTCTTTTGCAAATTGCTTTCTACGTAACTCCTATCATTTGGATGCCGTCGTTACTACCCGCTAGAGCGAGCGTCATGCTACTTGACCCTAATCCGGTCTATCATCTTTTAGCTATAGTTCGCGACCCATTGATAGGTTTATCGCCAAGTTTGATGAACTGGCTTGTTTCGGCAGGGCTTTTATTAATTGGAAGCCTTCTTTCCCTGCTTCTTTTTAACAAGTATAGAGCTCGTATTTCTTATTGGTTATAAGAATGTCTTTTATTTCTCTTAAAAACGTCACAGTCGATATTCCCATTTATAACTCACAATCTAGGTCTTTGAAAAAAACCTTTATGGGACTTGCCTCCGGTGGACGTATTGGTCTTTCAGAAAAAGGTTTTTCCATAGTCAGGTCGCTGAGTAACATCTCCCTTCAAATCGAGGACGGAGAAAGAGTTGGTCTATTGGGCACGAACGGAGCAGGAAAAAGCACTTTATTAAGGGTTTTAGGGGGAGCATATATCCCTACTAATGGAGAAGCAATTATCAGAGGGAAAATCGGTTCCCTTATCGATGTTTCTTTAGGAATCGACTCTGAATCAACGGGTATTGAAAATATTTATTTAAGAGCTGCCTTACTGCAAATCCCAAAAAAGATAGTTGATGAGCACATAGATTCCATCATTGCTTTTACTGAACTAGGCGAATTCATTAATATGCCCGTACGAACTTATTCATCTGGTATGCACATGAGGCTGGCATTTGCTGTATCCACTATGATACGACCCGACATCCTCTTGATGGATGAGTGGCTTTCAGTAGGAGATCTTAACTTTCAAAAAAAGGCTGAAGAGCGACTGAATGAGCTGATAAAGCGATCTAGTATTCTTGTTATTGCATCTCATTCTCGACAACTTATAGAAAAGTGTTGTACACGGGCTATTTGGCTGGAAAACGGAAATATTAAAATGGATGGGGCGGCGAATTCTGTTTGTGCGTCTTATTTCGGATCTTAAATATGAGAAGTTTAGTCATATCAAAACTTTTCGACGTCTTAACTAAACGCCCAGGGCGTCTTCTTAAAAAAGATTTCTATTTGAGGGTATTACGCATTGTTAATTCTTCTACTAGTTTAAAAAAACTGCCTAACTCCTCTAAGCCGCGGCTTTACTTTGATGTCACAGTTTTTTCTTTACACGATAATAAAACAGGAGTCCAAAGAGTAATTCGTTCTATTTTTGAAGAATTGAAGCCTCTTCTCAATAAGAGGTATGAAATAATCCCTGTCTCATGCACTGCCATAACACGTGGTTTTCAGGCCTTGAGAGAAACAAAAAAAGGAAGTTTCAAGTTAACAGGCTACGACATCTCTCCTAAAAAAGGCGATGTGTTTATGTCCCTGGAACAAGCTTTTATCGAACATTTGGCGCAAGAAGAAGCTTTTAAAATTATGAAGCAGAGGGGATGCAGGGTTATTCTAGCTGTTTATGATTTATTGCCAATTCAACTACCTCAATGTTTTCCCAAAGAGGTTGAATCCATTTTTGAAAAATGGCTTCTATCCACATCGAGCTTTGCAGAATTTTTATGTGATTCAAAAACTGTTGAAAAAGATCTTGTAAATTTTCTATCTTCAAAAAAACAAAAAATAATAAATTCTTATTGGTTCTATCCAGGCTTTAATTTTATAAAAAAAGTTTCATCCTCAGGGATTACTGAAATTCAATCTTCATACTTAGAAAGGTTAAGTTATTTTGAATTTAATTTTTTGCTGGTCGGCACAATTGAACCAAGAAAAGGTCATCAAATAATTTATGATATTTTTTCTCAACTTTGGGAAAAAGGACATAGTAATATCAGCTTGACTTTTATAGGAAAAGAAGGTTGGATGGTCAAAGAGTTAATTCAAAGCTTAAAAGATTCTGAACATTACAACAAGAATTTTTTCTGGTTTAATGACGCAAGCGATGGCTTCCTTGATTTGTGTTACAAGAAAACTGACGCCGTTATTGTTGCCAGCCTGAATGAAGGATTCGGCCTTCCAATTCTTGAGGCTGCTCAACGGAATTGCAGAGTAATTGCAAATGATATTCCAATATTCAGAGAGGTTGCGCCCAGAGAATGTTATTTCGTGGACCTAAACAACCCTGCACATGCATATCAACAAATGCAGGATTGGTTAAAAAATCCTTCCAAACCTTGTTCGTACTCAAGAACAAGAACTTGGAAGGATTCCACCCTTCAAATCCTTGAAAAAACTAAGCTTCTTTAGAAAGCATCCATGTAAGTGTATCCCTCATAGAATAAGCAGATTCGTATCCAAGGCATTTCAACATTTCGGTCTTGTTTCCCCTTAATTTCAAAATCTCATTTTTTCTCAAAAATTTCTGATTCGAAATAACCTCCAATTTGTGGTTTGTCAATGCGGAGCACGTCGAAATTACGTCTTCTAGCGAGATTAAATTACCCGAACATAGATTTAAAATCCGGAAGCTTGATTTTTTGCAAGCCAATGTCAGGTATGCACTGGCAATAAAACGTACATCTGAAAAGTCTCTGCTCACTTTTAAATTACCCAGTTCCAGCTTTTCTTGCTTCTGTTTGAATGCTCGAACAATTTTAGGAATTAAGAAACTTTCGTCTTGCCCTCTTCCTGTGTAATTAAAAGGCCTTGTAATAGTGATAGGAATTTTTCCCTTCCAAAGGAAAAGAAGCTCCTCCATCCCCTTTTTACTTAAACCATAATCGTTAACAGGCAACAAAGGTGTTTTCTCATCCAAGTCCATTTGTTGAGAGTTTCCATAAATATTTGCGGAACTAGCAAAAATATTGTTGGTCAAACTGGACGAAGGAAGTTCAGAAAGTGCCTGCAACAAATTCCGGGTTCCCCCAATGTTTACGGCATAAAAATCTGAGGCGGGCTCATGTTGTACATGAGATATTGCGGCTAAATGAATTATAGAAGTTGGCCTTGTTTCTCTTACTCTCTCTCGAACAGAATAATAATCCAAGAGATTAATTGGCTTTGATTTCGGCGTTCCATCCTCAGAAAGGCAGTCGATGTCAAGTCCCATCTGAACAGCAAACTGAAGAATGTATCGGCCTGTAAACCCCGAAAATCCAGTGAGAAGAATTTTATTCATGAGCTGCTTTTAAAAAGTCAGTTTTCCGTCTGCTACTCTTTGAATATCTGCTTCCACCATCATTTTACACAACTTTTGTACCTTTACAGATGGGGACCATCCAAGAATTCTCTTGCTTTTTTCTGGATTTCCAATTAATAAATCAACCTCAGCCGGTCTAAAAAATGCAGGATTTACTCGAACTACTACCTTATTGGTTTCTCTATCTATACCTACTTCGTCGATACCCTCTCCTTCAAATTTCAGTTCGATGCCCGCATATTCAAAAGCCCATTTAACAAAATCTCTGACAGTTGTTGTTTCGTTGGTAGCAAGAACAAAAGTATCGGGATTTTCGGCTTGTAACATTCTCCACATCCCCTCAACATAATCACCCGCAAAACCCCAGTCTCTTTTTGCATTCATGTTTCCAAGCTCTAAAACATTTTGTTTTCCCGCTTTTATCATTGCAGCAGCGTGAGTAATTTTCCTTGTTACAAACTCGAGGCCTCTCAACGGAGATTCGTGATTGAAAAGAATTCCGCTAGATGCGAAGATATCGTAACTTTCCCTATAATTTACAGTCAGCCAGTGAGCATAAAGTTTTGCTACTCCATAGGGACTTCTTGGATAGAAAGGGGTCTCTTCAGTCTGAGGAATTGCTTGAACCTTTCCAAACATTTCAGAAGTTGAGGCTTGGTAATATCTAATTTGTTTATTAATCTCTCTTATAGCTTCTAAAAGATTAAGCGATCCCAATCCAGTTATCTGAGCCGTAGCGTAGGGTTGCTCGAATGAGACTCCAACAAAGCTTTGGGCTGCAAGGTTATAAACTTCATCCGGCTGAGTTTTTTCAAGAACGCGGTAAGCATTCATTGGGTCTGTTAAATCATAGTCAATTAACTGAAAATTCTCATGATTAAGAACATTGAGTTCTTCTAATCGCCATAAATTTTGTGAAGAAAGTCTTCTAACACCACCAAAAACCATGTAATCTTTCTTTAGCAGTAAGTCTGTAAGATAAGCACCGTCTTGGCCTGTTACACCTGTGATAAAAGCTACACGCATTTGAAAATTCCTTATTAATAAATAGCTTGTATTCTACTATGCCCACTTAGGGGGACTAACAATATCTGTTAGGTTTGATATCAAACTACGTTACTTTAGCAAATAAAAAATAAATCTAAATTATTTGCGTTTTCCTATTTTTTCTGATCCTCTATTAATTCTATGATTCCTTAAACTTAAGATGGAGGCGATTAGCTCTTTTTCTTGCTGAGTAAAAGATCTAGAAACTGATGTGTTACAACTCGACCGGAATGGATTTGGAATTGAAAATAATCGTTTATTTCCGCTCCGAATGCATAATTCGATCCGATCCTCGAAATACCTAAAATTGACAACAGAAAGTCCTAATAATGAGATGTGGTACGCACCGTCTTCGCTCCATTTGTTCGTATATCGCAAAACTTTTTTTAATAAACCTCTTTTATTCATTATTAATCTCTTTTAAAGGTTATGATATTTAAAAGTCTTTTTGTTAAATTATGTTTGGAGAATTTATTTTTAAGTAAAGTCGATTCTTTAATATGGTTATTTTCCTTAAAATAGTTAGAATCAAAAAAATCCTCTATAATTATTTCAGATAATATCTTAGGGGTTATCGAACTTTTAACAACTTTCATATAGCTAGCAGACTTTTCATCTGCTAAATCTTTGACGGTAATGATTGGAGTACCCAATGATAACAGCTCAGAAATAACACCTGAAGACTCCCCGTTGCATATTTTCCTAAGTTGCACTGCCAGATCGACGGTTTTCTCTAATGTTAAAAGTTCAAAATATGAAGGAGAACTTATCACCTCAATAAAATTGGGTATTGATTTGCCTGCAAAATAATTTTTTGCCTGAAAGCCGGCAACTAGTAATCTCACAGAGAAACCTAATTCAACAAGAATTTGGACCGCATTTACAATTACATTTGTCATTTTAAGGTCGCTAGGTATGCCAAACGTGCCTATGACTAATTCTTCTTTATATCTTTCTCTAGTTGAAGGAACATGAGGAAGGATAGGCAACGGAAGAAAGGCTTTCTGAACCTCAATATTCACTTTATCAATCGTTTCATCCAATATAAGTTGTCTGCATCGCTCAGAATTAACGATAAATTTAGTGATTGGAGTCATTGAAAGTAAGATTTTTAATCCTGTGCCATCAGATTGATTAGGATAGAAGAAATGAAATATTTCATTAAATGAAACGGAAACAAATCTACAATAGTCAATCAATAAATGTTTCAAATAAGCTTCATGAACATAAAACCAAGCATTTTTATCACCAAATTTTATTGCATTAAATAACGTTGGAATATTATGGTAACTATTACCTATAATAAAAATCTTATCTTTAAGTTCATATTTCCTATTCATCAATCCGAATAGATTGTCAGAAAAAACATTCAATTCATCGGCATTATCTACAGTTCTGCTAAATTTTATAAAATTATCGGCAGATGTAAAAAAACAAAATGTTTCATTAGAAGAAGACAACCAATCAAGATTATACCGGGCAATGCCCGATTCATAGGGAGGCAAACAACCAAACAAAGCGACTTTACTATCCCAGACCATTCTTTCTGGAACCGTTAAAATTGTCCTTATTCTCTCGCTTAGATCAAAATCTTCTGAGTTATTTAAGAAACTCTTTCCAATTTCTTCACATTTATTCTGTAACTTTGACCAAAGCTCTTGATCTATTAAAATCTTCTCAAAAACATTCCTTAATTCTTCGGCATTCCGAGCAATAGGAAAATCACTGATATCGTAACAATCTAACCCCTCTAAATTTCCATCAACGAGAATAAAAGGAGTTCCGGCAAGCGAACCTTCAATAAAATGTTCAGTCTTCTTTGAGACATAAATAATAAGGTTAGCACTTTCAAGAATCTTGGATCTTTCCCTCTCTTTTAATAAAGGAAGGTAGATAATGTCAGAGTGAATTTTAGTAAAATCATCTACTACTCTCTGGCATTTTGAAGGAATAACTAATAAAGATAAATCATTATAAGGAGTTAATCTATCCTTTTTGTCCTCGTATGTTTTGATTACAACTTCTACAGAGTTTGGACTTGATTCTTCATCTAAGCATAAAACGATTGTTGCATCTCTTTTCTCGAAAGGAATGAGTTCAGGTTTAGAATTCAACACAAGTTTGCTGGGTAGAACTGTTATAAGACTAGGTGCAATATCAAAATTGTCGATAATTTCGGATTTAATGCTTATCGAGGGTACGAATATGTGGTCAAATTCGTACAATAATTCTAAAGATAAGGCAGTCTGTAAATCCTCTTGTAGATCTTGAACTCCACTTATTTCATCGGAGCTTGTTTTTTTCAAATTGAATATGAAGGCAACTATTGCTTTAATTTTAGAAATATTTTTTAATTGTATCCATTTATTAGATGCGAATGGATCGATCACTATTAGAAGATCATATTGATCATCTTCTGTAATCTGAGAAACTTGTTTAAACTCTGTATCAATTTCTTGAAAATCTAATTCTTTTTTAATTTCTCCTGAGGAATCAAATAAATCAATCGTTTTTATTTGTTCGACTTGTTGTAATTCATAAAGACATGCTTCAACAAATTTTCTTTTTAGGTTGCTTTCTGAATCAGAGAACCCAGCTACATCTAACAATACTCTCATCTAATTGGTATCCTCTTCAATCTTGACTATTAAATCCGCAATTTTCATTGTTGCCTCAAGCCAACTCGTAAGTTGGAGTTCATTACTTTTCAGGTAACAATCTTCTGACCCAATCCTTAAAAATATTTCAGTTAAATCGTTTTCGTTAGTAAAATATAATGCCTGGTTCTCTGCTAATTCCTTGTACACCGGAATATTTCTTAATAATAGTGGTAATTTATAATGGCTTGCCTCTAGCAAGGGTAGTCCAAATCCCTCATATATTGAAGAAGACACAAAGACATCCGCTACTCTGTACAAACCTGAAAGTATTGAATCAGATGAATTCTCGAACCAATATATAAAAGGAGTGTTCTTAAGCAAGTAATCTAAATCAGAGCCCCAGCCTTTCCTGCCTACAATAAATAAATTTGCTTTAAAACCCTTTTTTAAAGCACTTCTAAAGGAATTAATTAACAAAGGATAATCTTTTCTTGGCTCTATGGTAGACACAGATAATAAATTTAATCTTTTTAAATTTATCTCCGTCGGAAGATTGATTTCCTTGCCATTAGAATTCAAAAAATCGCAACCAAGGTAGAAGTAGTCAACAAGAGGTCTGTTATTTACTTTTTCTTGTTCTAGCCACTGTAAATATTCGTCTCTAACCGTCTTTGAAATAGCGACTACTCCTGTTGAATAATCAGAAATACAACGCAACCACTTTATGAGAATGTTAGAGAAATTGCGTGAAACCATGGTTTCTGGATATTTTATATACACTAAGTCATATAGAATGATCAAACTTTTACAACCAGATTCTCGGACCTCTTTCATTACTTTTGTTAAAAATGGGTTTAGACACGCGCCTAAAAAGAATGAATTTTTTGTTAATTCTAGCTTTTCTCCAGCAAACCAATCGTAACCAACTCGCCTGGCTCTACACAAAGTTTTATTCTCTATGTCTACAATTACGGGTATCACAATATAAGACTTAGGTAGGCAACTTTCTAATTTAGTTAACAGCTCTTTTACAACTCTTTCAATTCCGGTATTTTTTCTTAAGTCATAAGTTGTTACATCAAAATAAACTTTCGTCTTTTCCTTGGACGTTATATTGAAGGCCACAAGATCTTCTTGATCTAAAACTACTTTGTTCAAAAGTTGCATGCTTAGTATTAGAAATAAATTTAAAAATATTGTTCTAAGACGTACACTGCGATTCTATCTAATCTATACTCGCAATATTGATTGGAAGCTTTGAATTTTGCTTCATTTGGGCTTGATTACTAGCTTATGTTTATACAGTTGCAGGGCGGTTATTAAATTATATCCCTCCAGCAATATCATTTAAAATAATACATTATAACTTTATGATGCTTTCGCGCGTTAAACAAAAATTATTCAACGTTCTTAAACAAAAAAAATGTGAGTGTTTCCTGTTCGCATTGCTCGTTCTTCTATTTAGTTTTGGAACTTTTGCCTCTCCCCCTACTTCTATCGGGGAATCCGACGATTATATCCTAGCCTCAACAGCCCTACTTAACCATCAAAGCGATTACATTGAAGATTCCGACATTGAACTTGCTGAAAAACTTTTTCCAGAGCATAGCGAATCTTTGCAGGCTTGGAAACAGGGGTTTTCCTCTTTGAAGGATCATGAGGGTAATAAATTAACTTGGTACTTCCCGTTATATTCTTTTTTTGTCATTCCTTTCATATTGCTTCTTCAAGCTCTTCAGGAATCAGCTTCTTACGCTTTTCCAATAGCTAATTCTTTTTATTTATTATTGTCTTTGTATTTCTTGTTATTTAGGTTAAAAGCGTCCCTATGGGCTAGGATCGCCTCGACCCTCCTTATCGCCTTTGGCCCTTTGATTTTTTATATAGCATGGCCCAGTAATGAGGTGTTTTTATCTTCTCTACTTATACTCTCTTCTGTCAATATTTTAAATAAGAATTATAAATGGAGTATGCTGTTTTACTCCTTAGCATGTTGTCTTAACATTACCGTTTCTCCTTTTTGTTTATTTATTTATTACAAATATTTAAAAGATAAACTTCCTAGAAGGTCTTTTTCTAATTTATTAGGACTGGTTTTCAGTAAAGACTTCTTCTTTTTAATTTCAATTAACTGCTTAATCCTAATTCCAACAATACTTAATATCGTCCGATGGGGCAGTTTTGTTAGCATGGGCGGTTTAAGCAGTCACAATGGTGTTTTTAACCGTTTTGCAGCCTACGTTTTAGATTTTAACTTTGGCTTATTAGGATACTATCCATTACTAATCCTTGCTTTAATTTTAACTATTATTTTTTCAAGAAAATCTGAGGCGATAGTTTATTTTGGTAGTCTTTTCACAATTGTTCTTGGATTCTGTTTTATGAGCCATATAAATTGTGGAGGGACTGGGCTTCACCGTTACCTGACTTGGTCCTCTACTTTACTTATCATTGGAATTTGTTTCTACAGTCAATTTTTTACTTTTAAATTTTTAAAACTTCTTCAGACGTTAATTTTAATCCTTTCAATTATTTTTATTACTGCTATTACTTTTTGGTTTGGGTCTTTTAGAGCAATTAGGAATCCTCAAGTAGACTACCTATATCAAACCCCCCTTGCAACTAAAATCCTAGAGGTTGCTCCTCAATATTATCAGCCTCTACATTCAACTTTCAATAGCAGAGTTAATCATATTGACGGGGGATACGTTCTTCCAATTGAGCCGATTATTCATTTTAATAGAAATGGCTCGGCTTCTAAAATTCTAACCAAAAGCGAATTTTCAAAGAAATTAGAGGCAATCTTAGAAAGCCCATCTGGCGCCAATATTCCTTTTAAAGATGAGTCAGGATGGTACTTTATTGATCTTCCTCATGATACATTTTTTAGAAAAAAAAATTCGCCCCAAATCAACGTTATCTATCAACCGTGCTCAAATGGAAAACGTAGTCAATTCTTAGAAGAGGGATGGTCTATTTGCGAACCATGGGGTGTTTGGTCTGATGGAGATTCCTCCGTTTTTGCTTTCAAAAACGACTCCGGAATTAAATCTGTTTCCTTAGAAGGGGATATTTTGGGAACACAACGCATAATCGTTGAAGTCAATGGCAAAATGTTTTCTGATCTAACTTATAAAGGCCACGTGACTATAACCATACCGGTCTCTTCAAATGGAAACAACATTGTTAAACTCATTTTTCCTCAATGCAAACAAGCCAACGGTAGTGATCTTAGAAGACTTGCATTTGGGTTAATCAGATTTTATTTTCAGTGAACAAAATAATTACTTACTTGTTACTTACAAGAAACGACCTGCACCCAGCAAAGCGCTAAAAATGTAAATAATCTTTGTTCGTCTCGCCATAAGTGCGTCTCTTTTCTTTAAAATCTCCGTGTTATTGCGTTAAATGTGAATAGAAAAATGAGAGCCTACATACAATTAATGCGTCCCCACCAATGGATTAAGAATTTTTTTATTTTTCTTCCTATTTTCTTCGGAAGGCAATTATTTAATCTACAAATTGACTTCCTTCTTATTTTTGCTTTTTTTTCTTTTAGTTTTTTGGCTAGCGCCATTTATTGCTTCAATGATTTGATAGATGCTAACGAAGACAAACAGCACCCCACCAAACGTTTTCGTCCCATTGCCTCAGGATTAGTGTCCAAAGGGCACGCCGTCTGGCTTTGTACACTTTTAATCGCAGCATCTTTTTTGACAATATGTGTACCGTTTTTCTTTTCAGAACATATAACAACTGAGATTTTTTTTAAACAACTATCTATCCTTGGATTTTATTTTGTATTAAATATACTCTATTCATTATGGCTTAAAAAGGTCGCTATCATCGATGTTTTTGTAATCGCCATAGGTTTCATTCTACGCCTACTGCTTGGAGCTATAACTGCTTCCATTGAGCTTTCGCAATGGATTGTACTTCTAACTTTCTTACTTGCACTTTTCCTCGCTTTTGCCAAAAGAAGAGATGACGTAAAGGAATATGAAGAAAATGGTAAAATTCTGAGGAAACACATTACCTTATATAATTCGAGGTTTTTAGATCAAGTCTTAACCATCCTTGTAGCTGTAACTTTGGTCTGTTACATCATGTATTGCACTTCACCTTCTGTTGTGGAAAGGATCAATAGCCAATATCTTTATCTCACTTCCATTTTCGTTTTACTGGGCATGATTCGATACCTTCAGATCACTATAGTCATGGGGAAAAGTGGAAGTCCGACCAAGGTTTTAATTCATGACCGTTTTCTTCAATTTACCGTCACGCTCTGGATAGTATCTTATTTGGTTATATTATATGTGTAACACAATCGCAATTTTTGATTTTGATGGGACTATAACTAAAGACGATACGCTATGGCTTTTTCTAAAATTTTCCATGGGTTCGTTCGGTTTTTATTGGGTTCTTTTTAAAAATTCGCCTTTGCTCTTTTTGTCTTTATTAGGTTTATTTCCAAAAGGAAAAGCAAAAGAACAACTTTTATCCTCCTGCTTTAAAGGTATGACACTTTTTCAATTTGAAAGACTTTGTAATCGTTTTTTTGAAACTAAAAAAAATATAATCAGACCAGAGGCAAGAGAAGCCATACACTACCATTTTAAAAATGGCAGTAAAGTTATCATCCTCACTGCTAGCCCGACAAATTGGGTTAAACCATTTGCCACTAGTTTGGGAATTTCAAAAGTTATTGGCACAGAGTTAGAGACTGACGTTAAAGGGAAGTTAACGGGTCGCTTTTCGACAAAGAACTGCAATGGAATCGAAAAAGTCAAAAGACTAAATACTGAATTTCCTGATTTAAAAGACAATTTCAAGATTTACGCATACGGTGACAGCTCTGGTGACAAAGAGCTTCTCGCTTTCGCTGATTATCCCTTCTTTAAAAAATTTTAAATGAATTTCCTTCTGATTCTTTCTAGCGTTCTATTAAACAGCCTTGCTCAACTTTTGATGAGAAAAGGAGTCTTGGCGCTCGGCGGCTTTAGTTGCTCTATTTTATTAGACAATCCCTTAAAAATCGTTACGAATATTTGGTTAATTTTGGCTATTTTGTGCTTTGTTTCTAGTGTCTTTTTATGGATGATTGTTCTTTCGAAAGTTGAAGTGAGTTATGCTTATCCGTTATCAAGCATTGGATTTATTGTCACGGCCCTTGGTGGCTATTTTTTCCTTTCAGAATCCCTATCTCTAATGAGGATTTCGGGAATTCTTACGATCTGTCTGGGCGTTTACTTAATATCTCGAAGTTAATCTCTCTTCAGTCCAAATTTCAAGAATTAAATGTTCCTGTAATTCTGATTAAATTTGTTAAATTCATAGAAACTTTTTTCACAACCTTTTTACCTTAATTCCTTAGATTCTTTTATAAATGGCATGAACGCGCTCAGGCTCTTTAAAAAGCTCCTGAACAGCAAGTGCCTTTCAGCTTATCACCCTGACTGTAGATGTCTTTTAGCTTTATTTTCTAAATTATTCGTAGATGTCTTTTAGCTTTATTTCCTAAATTATTCTACTGACGGATACTGTCTCTAATTAGAAAAGGAGGCAGAAGATGCAGATTGATTGGCCGCGGTACGTTAGAACTGCAAAAGAACAGGGACTCACAGGAATAGAAGTCGTTCGGCTCATTCAGAAAGAAACGAACCGAAAAGTTAACGTTTCCGAAGTTAAGCGACGCCTAGCCGGAACCGAATCTTCAATGCTTAGCATCAAAGCCGATACCTGGATTTTTCTCACTATTTCCGCTGGCTTTTCGCAAATTTCCGTGAACGTTTCTTAAGTTCTTAGATTTTGGCTTC
>OOCG01001091.1_pt1 | contig 14279 bp, 9 predicted proteins | sample 1671521 | NCBI WGS metagenome assembly OOCG01 (sample SAMN06348165, study PRJEB24527) | human gut metagenome | biome: human gut; feature: ankylosing spondylitis patient; material: feces | host: Homo sapiens | place: China | collected 2015-10
CGGAAAAGAAGGAAAAAGAAATTTGTTCCTTATATCAGCGGCTGCTGGAGAGTTCAGAAGAAAGTGTTCGTATGCGGGCTGCCAGTGGATTGGTGGGATATTACAGACGAAAAAGACAATTTGAAGAAGCAGAAACGTATTTGCAGTATTTTTCCATACAGAATCCAGAACGTAAACGGATGCAGGCACAGATTTACGGAGAAACGGGACGCATCAAAGAGGCATATAAAGCTTATGAGGAATTACTCTTTGCGGATTATCAGCGGATGAGCGCCATCCTCCATGGGATGTATCAGCTGGCGCGGAAAGAAAATGACAGGGAACGAGCAGGAAAGCTGGCTGAAAAACAGGGAGAACTGGCTCGATGCTTTGCAATGGGGGAATTTTATGAGGTTGTACCCCAATTGGATTTGGCGGTGTTGGAACAAAATCGAGAACTGATGCTGGATACCATGGAAAAGGTGCTTGATAGTGTGGCGGGAATAGGCGGTTTTCGGCGGGCGTGGCTGTATGAACACATGACATTTCAGGAAATGCAGCCAGAGCTATTGGAAAATATGAAAAAACAACTTTTACAGTCTTTTGCGGAGGAGGAAACCTATGGTTTTTTGAAAGAGGAGCCGCGATGGCAGGCTTTATGTGAGAAACAGGCTGAAAACTGTGGAACAAGTGGAAAAGCAGAGGAAAAATAAAAAAATCTGTGGATAACATGTATGAAATAAAAAACATGGTGTGGATAAGTATCAATAGATAAACATAGAAAAACTGTCAGATTCCAGACGACGGAAACTGACAGTTTTTTAGTCGAAATAAAATAAGTCTTCAAATTTTTTGTCTAATGCAATGCAGAGGATCAAAGCCAGTTTTGCCGTGGGGTTAAACTGCCCTGTTTCGATGGAACTGATGGTGTTTCGGGAAACACCTACCATCTCCGCTAACTGGCTTTGAGATAAGTTTTGCTCCGCGCGGGCTTCTTTTAAGCGGTTGCGGAGGATGAGTTCATTTTTGGGTTCTTTTTCTTTTGGCATATTAAAGGATCTCCATTCCGTGGTTTAAAATATTGACCAATGTGATGATAGCAATACAAAGTGCAATCAGCACAAAGAGGATGTCTTTCACTTTTCTGTGGCTGCGGAAATGTTGGAAAGAACGACCGCCAAAGGTGATGGCGAAGCAGAACAAAAATGCACGGTAATCTCCATAGGCTTTACCTGTGGAATAGAATTGGAGGAAGAAGATTAAACATGCCAAAGCGCTATATACCAGAATGACGATGTAAGCATTTGACTGGGCTTTCTGTTCTACGAAAGTGGCAAACTCATCCTGCAGAATATTTTCTTTTTGCCTGCAAGCGATATCCATTTAGATTCCCCCTAAATACTCAATGATGTTTGCGATACAAAGTACGGCGGCAGCCAAAGCAATGACGCCGTGATAGACTTTGTGATGACGGTAAAAAAGGAGACAATCTCTGCCGGAGATGCTTGCCCAGAAAATTGCCAGGAAGCCATCGCTGGGCAGACCTTTTATGGAATTGACAGCTACCAGAAGCAGTGTGACAGCCAGTGTGAAAATCAGGCTGAAAGAATCACTTTCTGTGCGGATTTGCTGATCCCGTTCATCTCCCAACATATTTTCTGTTTGACTGCGTTTTAAAATTTCTTCTTTATTCATCGAAATACCTCCCAATATAGCAAAAATAGATCAGCCAGACAAGTGGCAGTGGTAAGCAAACCCCAGAAGAGATCCCTTTTTTTGCGATTTTTCCAGAAAAGATAATAATACTCTGCGGCTGTGCCCGCCCAGAGAATTGCTATCAAATGTTTTACAGGCAGTCCTTTTATCCAATTAAAAACCGTCAGAATAATCAAACCAAAAAAAATCACGTTTTGCCTAAAGGATTCGCTTTTTGCTTTGATCTGTTTTTCCCGTTCATCCCCATATTGGTTTTCTTCTTGACTGCGCCGTAAGATTTCGTTTTTGTCCATAAAAGTGCCCCTCCTTTTTGATAACATTTTCCCCGACTTTAAAAGTATTTTTTGCCAAGTTTACTTGGTATTTTCAGCATAACATTGCCAAGTTTACTTGTCAATACTTTTTGCCAAGTTTTCTTTGCAGTGTGTTTTTTATACAAAATACATCAAATTGTCTATGGTATTTTTCCTGTAAAGCCATTATATTTTTTTTATAGATAAAATCAGGAAAGTACGTGCTGCCGTTGAGGATAAGGGGTACAGCACATAGAAACGGGTGAAACCATGAAAAAAGAAAAAGACGAGCGTTCCTTTTGGGAAAAACTGGCGACGCTCATTGTAGATAAGCGAAATTTATTCTTTCTGTTATACGGAGCAGCAATGCTCTTTTCTGTATTTGCCAGTGGATGGGTATCGGTCAATGACGACCTGACATCCTATTTGCCGGAGGAAACGGAAACAAGGCGAGGGCTGGACTTGATGGATGAGGAATTCACCACATTTGCCACAGCCCGGGTCATGGTCAACAACATTACATATGACCAAGCGCTGACCCTATCGGAGGATTTGGAAAAAATAGAAGGCATTTCAGAAGTGGAATTTGATGAAACGGAAGACCACTACAGAGGTGCAGCGGCACTGTTTGACGTGACTTTTGACGGGGAAGTGGATGACGATATTTCCCTGACAGCACTGAATGAACTGAAGGAAGAACTAGCGCCTTATGACTTGTATGTTTCTACGGAAGTGGGCAACAACCGCTCCGATATGCTGGCGGAAGAAATGAAAATGATCATGGTTGTGGCAGCGGTGATCATTGTTAGTGTATTGCTGCTCACATCCAAAACGTATATGGAAATTCCTGTATTGCTGTTGACATTCATTGCGGCAGCGGTATTGAATATGGGAACGAACTTCTTCTTTGGAGAGATTTCCTTTATTTCCAACTCTGTAACGGTGGTGCTCCAATTGGCTCTTGCCATTGACTATGCCATTATCCTTTGTCACCGCTACAGCGAGGAACGAGTGCATATGGAACCCAGAGAGGCGACCATTACGGCACTGAGCAAAGCCATTCCAGAAATTTCAGCCAGCAGCTTGACCACCATTTCCGGTCTGGGTGCGCTGATGTTCATGCAGTTCGGCATTGGGTTTGATATGGGGCGTGTGCTCATCAAAGCTATCTTTTGCAGTCTGCTGTCCGTATTTACATTGATGCCCGGTTTGCTGATGCTGTTCAGCAAGGGCATTGATAAGACACATCATAAAAACTTTGTACCAAGTATTGACGGCTTGGGACGTATTGTTATCAAAATGCAGTACATTGTCCCACCTATTTTCCTGATTTTGCTGATTGTGGCATTTAAGTTTTCCTCTATGTGCCCTTATGCTTATGGGTATACACAGATTACTTCTTTCCAGAAAAGTGAGAATACCATTGCCGATGATAAAATCAAAGAAACCTTTGGGGGACAAAATACATTGGCAATTGTCATTCCAAAAGGGGATTATGACAGCGAGCGGGCGTTGTTGGCAGATATCCAGAAGCATCCCGAAGTCAATTCGGCTTTGGGCATTGCCAACGCGGAAGCAGAAGACGATTACATGCTGGCAGACGCGTTGACACCCAGAAAATTTGCGGAAATGATGGACTTGGATGTGGAAGTGGCAAAACTCCTGTATGGTGCTTACGGCATCAAGAATGAGGAATATGGTCATGTCATTGGCAATTTGGATAATTACGAAGTGCCCCTCATTGATATGTTCTTATTCGCTCATGAAGAAGCGGACAAAGGATATGTGGAACTGGACGATGAAATGCAGCGGGATCTGGACGACGCATATGAAAAAATCGATGATGCCAGAAAGCAGCTGCAAGGGGAAAATTACTCCCGTTTGGTATTGGATTTGAATCTGCCGGAAGAAGGTGAAGAAACTTTCGCATTCTTGGATGTGCTTCGGGAAGACGTGGGAAGATATTATGATGATTTTCTGCTGGTAGGCAACAGCACCAGTGACTTTGACCTTTCCAGCTCTTTCAGCAGAGATAATGTGATGATCAGTGTCCTTTCCATTGTATTTGTCATTCTGGTACTGCTCTTTACATTCCAGTCTGTTGGGCTGCCTATTTTGCTGATACTGGTCATTCAGGGAAGTGTATGGATCAACTTCTCCTTCCCTTATTTGATGCACAGCAATTTGTTCTTCCTCAGTTATCTGGTGGTCAGCTCCATACAGATGGGGGCAAACATCGACTATGCCATCGTTATTTCCAACCGGTATATGGAACTGAAAAAACAGATGCCCCCTCAAAAAGCCATCATTCTGGCATTGAATCAGGCATTTCCGACCATTATTACATCCGGTTCTATGCTGGCGGCAGCAGGGCTTTTGATCGGGTTCATGTCCTCTGACCCTACCGTTGCATCCATCGGTATTTGTCTGGGACGTGGTACCATCTTATCCATTTTTCTGGTTATGTTTGTACTGCCGGAAATTTTGCTGCTGGGGGACAAGGTTATTGAACGCACCATGTTTGCCATCAAACCACCGGAACTCAGCCACGAAATGGAAGGTTCCGTCCGTGTCAATGGCCATATCCGGGGTTATGTTTCCGGTACCATTGACGCGAAGGTTCAAGGGGTTATTCACGGCGAAGTCCATGCCATTGTAGATACGGAAGGCAAGAAGGAAAAGCCAAAAGAGGAACCGCATGAGGAACAAACAGAAGAAACCGAAAGAGAGGAGGGGCAGACCGATGAAAATCAGTAAAAGAATCATATCATTACTCATGGCAGCACTGCTGGTTTTTGGTCTGCCTTTGAGCGCCTTTGCATCCGATGGGGGAGAAATCCGCATCGCGACGGCAGAGGATTGGAAATCATTTGTGAAAAACTGTAAGCTGGATACATGGTCTGTAGGCAAGACCGTTGTGCTGGATACAGATTTGGATTTGGGCGGCAATTTTACGCCGGTACCTGTGTTCAGCGGTACCTTTGACGGCAATGGACACAGCATCCACATGGGTTCTTATACGTCAGCGGCTTCTGACACAGGGGTATTCCGTTATGTGAGCGAAGGCGCAGTGGTGAAAAATCTGACGGTTACAGGCACATGGGAGCCATCTGGCGGGAAAAGCGCCATTGGCGGTATTGTGGGACACAACAACGGCACCATTGAAAATTGTATGTTCAACGGTGTGGTAGATGGCAAAAACAATATTGGTGGTATTGCCGGCATCAATGAAAACACAGGGGTCATCACCGGATGTACCGTTCGCGGGGAAATCCGTGGGGAACACTACACCGGTGGTGTTGCAGGGCAGAATCTTGGCAGCATCATCCGCTGTACCAACGAAAGCAGTGTCAATACAGATGGTGCAGAGATCGCTCCTACATTGGATGATATTGATGTGACTCATATCAACAATACGGAAAATCTTTCTGTATATACAGATACAGGCGGTATTACGGGATTTTCCTCCGGGCTGTTGCAGGGATGCCAGAATACAGGGGAAATTGGTTATCCTCATGTAGGGTATAATGTAGGCGGTATTGCCGGCAGACAGTCTGGCTATCTCCACGACTGTGAAAACCGCGGCGCTGTTTACGGCAGAAAAGACGTAGGCGGTGTTGTGGGGCAGATGGAACCTTACCTGATTCTGAAATTTGGCAAGGACGATCTGGAACGGCTTTCTGATGCTTTTTCCGGTTTGCAGGACATTATGGACGGCATGCTGGACCACACGGAAACCACGATGGATGACGTTTCTTTCCGTCTGGATAATATTTCCGCTATGTCCGATGAAGCCAGAGAAAGCACGGACTATCTGGTACACCGAACAGAAGATTATGTGGACGATACCATTGAAACAGTCAATGACCTGAGTGCAAGAGCAGATCGTTTCTTAGGTGACTTGGAAGATATTCTGGGTACCGGAGAGGATGTTGCTGATGACATCACAGATGCAGTGGATCAGCTCCATAAATCTGTAGAACGTTTGCAGGATGCGGCGCAGGCTGGACAGGATGCCATCGACAGCGCAGACAGCGGTTTGACAAAGCTGGACCGCGCGGTACAGAATTACAAAAACGCTTGGAGCGATGTGAACCAGAGTGTCCAAAATGTCATTGGTTCTATGGGCAACTGGGAAGCCATGGAAGAAGCACTGGCAGACCTGCAGGGGGATGTGACTTATCTGAAATCTGCCGGTGATGGTGTCATTCGTGCCATCAACAATACGAAAAATGAAATGGGGGACGCGTTGGACAGCGGCAGTGATATGGCTTCTGACCTGAACAGCGCTTTATCCAGACTGGAACGTTCTGTAGAAAAAATGCAGGACATTCAGGATGGATTATCCGATATGGTAACAGATATGCGCTGGGCAATCCGGGATTTCCGGGAAGGCGGCGCACCCCAGTTTTCCGTGCCCGATGCGGAATACAAAGAGCAGGTGGACAATCTGCTGGATCAGACAGGTTCCATTTTTGACGAAGTGGAACAGATGACAGACGAAATGGGGGACAACGGCGACATTCTCATTTCTGACCTGCGGGCAATGAATGACCAGATGCGGAGCATCATGGATATCATGCGGGATATTTATGAAAAACTGCTGGACGATGGCGAAGAAGAAGAGATTTATGAAGATATATCAGAAGAAGTGACTTCTTCCACAGAAGGGGTCACAGAAAACTGCCGCAACTACGGCAAAGTAGAGGGTGACGTGGATACCGGGGGGATCTGCGGCGCCATTGCGGTGGAATACGACTTTGACCCGGAAGACGACCTGACCAGACAGGGGGATACTTCCCTGAATCAGCACTTCCAGACAAAAGCTGTTCTGCGGGGGTCTGTGAACTACGGAACAGTGACCGGGAAAAAAGATTATGTAGGCGGCATTGCAGGTTATATGAAGCTGGGCAGCATTTATAAATGTGAGGCTTATGGCAAAGTGACCAGCAGCGACGGCGATTATATTGGCGGCATTGTGGGCAGCTCTGATTCTGTGGTACGAAACAGTGATGCCAAAGTTTCATTGAGCGGCGGCAGCTATACCGGCGGTATTGCCGGATATGGTACGGATATCTTTGACTGCCGTGCCATGGTGGAACTGTCAGATGCAGAAGAAGCAGCTGGTGCCATTGCCGGAAAAGCAGAAGGCAATGTAAAAGGCAATTACTTTGTAGACGGCGACTGGGGCGGCGTGGACGACATCAGTTTTGCCGGAGAAGCAGAGCCTATGGCATATGAAGATTTCATAGCCATGGAAGGTCTGCCGGAGCGGTTCCGTTCCTTCTATCTGACTTATATGGCAAACGGCGCTGTGGTGGATGAAGTGGCATACACCTACGGTGAAAAAACAGACAGCAAGCCCATTCCAGAAGTGCCCAAACAGGAAGGTTCTTCTGGAAGCTGGGAAGAATTGCCGGAAACCGTTACATTTGACAGAGTTATCGAAGCTGTTTACACCCAGCGGAGTTCTTCCATTGCGTCACCGCAGACCAGAGGAGAGGCGATGCTTTCCATTCTGTTGGCAGAAGGCAGTTTTGAAGATGGCGCGGAAATCACCATGGAACCTGTGACTGCGGAAGAAGTGGGTATTGCTGACAGCAGCAAATTCGTAGAAGGCTGGAAGGTAACATTGCCGGAAGACGGCAGCATCACCCATCTGATGCGGTATTGTATGCCGGAAGGCGGCGGACTGCTGAAGCTGTATCTGGTGAAAAACGGCGGCGCAGTGCCTTTGGATACCCAGAAAGATGGACAGTATCTGTGCTTTAACGCAGATGGTACTCAGTTTACATTCTATGCGGAACGGACACCTTTGTGGCATGTGGTCGCGCCCATTGCCGGATGTGTGGTTCTTGTGCTTGGGGCTGTCATTTTCTGGAAAAGAGAACGGATTAAGAATTTTGTAAAAGACAAACACAAAAAAGAGGAGTAAAATAAAGCTGTAAGGAACGCAATGCAGCAAAGGACTTCTCTGTTTTGCGGCAACACAGACAGAAAGAAAAAGCTGTATGGGCGGCAGAAAAATGCCGGTTCCATGCAGCTTTTTTTGCACAAAAGGGTTTTGGAATGCAAAGGAGGAACGGGTATGAAAGGAAAGGTCATTTTTCTGGCGGCGGCAATGGGAACCCTCTGGTCGGCAACGGCTTTTGGTGCGCAGTTTCCCGATGTGCCCACAGACCATTGGGCGTATAACGAAGTGGTGAAAGCCAGCGAGATTGGTTTCATCAGCGGCATGGATGACGGTACCTTTGGTCTGGGGCAAACGGTGACAAGAGGGCAGTTTGTGTCCATGATGTGCCGGATGTTTGGCTGGGAACTGGTGGATGCCCAGAGTGGTTCTTTTGCGGATAATCAGGATGTGAACCAATGGTATTTCAAGAGTGTGGAAACAGCGGCACAGCATGGGGCCTTGGATGACAGCGCCCAGAATTTCCGCCCCAATGACAATATCACCAGAGAGGAAATGGCTGTGATGCTGGTGAAAGGATTGGGCTATGAAAATCTGATGGAAACAGCGGCAGCGGCGGCTTCTCCTTTTACAGATGTGACAAGCAACAAAGGATATATCAATCTGGCTTACGATTTTGGTATTGTCAGCGGCAAAGGCGATGGGCAGTTTGTGCCAAATGGCACTGCCACCAGAGAAGAAGCGGCGGCTATGATGCTGCGGTGCTATAACAAAATGAACAGTGATACGGACTTTGTCCATGGATTCTATGCTTTCTCTTCCTATGGACAGAAAGATCTGGCAAAGGAAATGGACGCTGTTTCTTTTGGCTGGAGCAAGATGGAATATCGTGACGACGGAAGTATTGTGGTCAATACCCTTTATGAAAACAACAACGAATGGGCAGTGCCGGAAGGGTATGAACAGATTGTGGACGAACTGCAGAATAGCGGTGTCCAGACCAATCTGAATGTTTTCCTGTCGGATACCACAGCGGCACAGACCATTTTGAATAGCGCGGAAAACCGTACCGCGGCAGTGAACGCCATTATGGAAGAAGTGACAGTGACTTACAAAAAACTGGGCAGAAATCCTTATGAAGGGGTTACCATCGACTTTGAAGGGCTTCGCGGCAGTACATTGAAACAGAATTTTGTGGCGTTCCTGAAAGAACTGGATACAGCATTAACGGCGGAAGGAAAGAGCCTCTATGTGGCAGTCCATCCAGCAACGAAAGACGGCAGTTATTACGATGGATATGATTACAAAGCCATTGGCGAGATTGCGGACAAGGTCATTATGATGGCTTATGATTACGAGGCAAAGAGTATTTCCACTGACGTACAGCAGAGCGGATTTACCACAACGCCTGTTTCTCCTTTCGATCAGGTATATTATGGACTCCACGCCATTACCGATGAGAACACAGGTGTGACAGACAGCAGCAAAGTAGTGCTGGGGATGAGCCCTTCTTCCAATGTGGAATGGGATCTGCAAAATGGCGTTATTGTCAACAGTCAGGGCATCGACAATGATTATAATACTTTGCAGTCTTATTTGCAGAGCGGCACGCAATCTGAATATTCTGAAAAATACCGGAATCCTTATATGACAGTGCAGGATGGAAATACCACAAAGGTCATTTGGTATGAGGACAGCCGCAGCATTCAGGACAAAATCGATCTGGCAAAAATGATGGGTGTCAATGGTGTATCTTTCTGGAGATTGGGATTGATTCCCGATGAAAATACAACGGCTTACAGCAATATTTGGAGCACCGTGAAATAAAATATGGATGATTTCCCACGAATGTTAGGGGGTATAAAGAAAGCTGGAATTCTTGCGCAGGATTCCGGCTTTCCTTGTTTATCAGGATTTTACGAAAATATTTTCTTTCAAAACAATGTTTTCCGAAGAAACGACTGTTGTTTTGCTTTTTTTGTATGAAAATAGAAACAAGTTGTTGACAAACTGGTCTATAGATTATAGACTAAAAGAAAAGAAGTCTAAAACTTATAGACCAAAAGGAGGATACCATGGGATACCAACTGACAGAAGCGGAAGAAAGACTGGCAAAGATTTTATGGAAGAACGTTCCCATGTCCTCGGCGGAACTGGTGAAAATCTGCGGAGAGGAAATGGACTGGAAGAAGTCCACCACCTATACCATGCTGAAAAAGCTGGAGCAAAAAGGGGTCTTTGTCAATGAAAAAGGCATGATTCGGGAGGTATATACCAAAGAGGAATGGCAGGCACAGGAAAGCAGACAGTTTGTCAAAGACAGCTTCGGCGGTTCCCTGCCAAAGTTTCTCACAGCCTTTGCAAAGGGGAAAGGGCTGACGCAAAAAGAAGTGGAGGAGATGAAAAAGCTCATTGAGGCATACGAGGAGGGCTGAGTATGGATGGACTGTTTCTGGAAATTTTGAATTTATCCCTTTACGGCAGTTTTGCCATTGTGGCAGTGTTGATTCTGCGGTTTTTGCTGAAAAAAAGCCCCAAATCTGTTTCTTATGGTCTGTGGCTGGTGGTATTTTTGGCACTGATTTTGCCTGTGCGCATTAAGACTTCATACAGTCCTATGCCTGTGGGGGTGGAAAGTTTTCGGCAGGAGAAGCTGTATCAGGCAGTGCCACAGTCGGAAAGCGGGATTTCCCTTTTGGATGATTTTGTAGCAGAACGGACACCGGTGCGGAAACTGGGGGAAGAAGTTTTTCCTATGGAACGGATAGTGAAAGGTGCTTCTGTGGTATGGGCTATAGGAACGGTAGTTTTGCTGGGCTATGGCATGGTTTCTTCATGGAAACTGCGGAAGAAGCTGAAAAATGCAGAAAAGATTGATGCTTTTGTGTATCAGGTGGAAGGATTGCCAACGGCCTTTGTTATGGGGATGGAGCCACGGATTTATCTTCCGGCGGATTTGACAGAGGAAGAACGGGAGTATGTGCTCTGTCACGAGAGAATCCATATCAAACGGCATGATATGCGCATCAAGCAAGGGGCGTTTATCATTCTTTGCCTGCATTGGTTCAATCCGTTGGTGTGGCTGGCGTTTCGGTGTATGGAAGCGGATATGGAAAGCTCCTGTGATGAAAAAGTGCTGGAAAAAATGGGGACAGACATCAAAAAAGGATATTCCCTTTCTCTGGTGCGGCTTTCGGCAGAGGAGAGATGGTTCGGTACGCCTTTGGCTTTTGGGGAGAAACCCATCAAAACAAGGGTGAAGCATATCCTCCAATACAAAAAGCCTGTTACTGTTTTGGTTGGGCTGGCAGTTGTGGCAGCGGTGGCAGTGGGATGCGCCATTTGGAGCGCGCCCGAGGACAAAAATGATATCCATACCATTGCCAGAATGGAGGAAGAAAAGATTGCGCCTGTGGTGGAAGAACAGGGCAGTCATATCATTGACAGAGAAGTGCTGAGTTCTGAAGGGCATTATCGTGTGGAAGGATTGCTGGGGAAAGATACGGCTGTGGAAGTCTGGTCAGGAGAATGTCGATACCAGCTGGACAGCGACAAGCCTTTGCAGCTGCCGGAAGGCGTTACACAGGAAGGCGATTGTCTGTATCTGGAATCGGAAAAATACGCCTTTGGGGCAATGCGTCTGCCGGAACCGGATGAAAACGGTTTTGCGAAAGTTTCCTTTACAGAGGAACAGATGGCTTTATTCGGTGTATGCTTCGGCAGTATTTATCCCTATGAATTGACCATGCCGCAGGAAGAAATGGGTACCATGGTGCGGGCGCTTTTGGAGAAGAAAGGATATCTCACACCGGAAACCTATGAGGGGAATCATGTCATCGTGGATGTATCTCTCCATCAGCAGAAAGGATATAGCGATTATCGCCTGTTATTGTCCCAGCCTGTGAAACAGGGGGATGGCGGTATCTGGTGCGTGGAACGATGGAGCGATGAGATGGGAAATCTCTATTACAATTATGTCAGCGGCGCGGAGGAAGATGCTTATTACGCGGAACAGCAGGCGCAGTGTGACGAAGGACACAAGGTAGGGCTTTTGAATCCCGAAGATGTTGCCATGACATTTCTGCGGGATGAACTGGGTCTTTGGTCTGTGACCACGGACGATCTTGTGGTGAGAGAAGGAACGCTGGAAGATTTTTATGGAGATATGTCCTCGAAGCGGTTTGGGTATATTACGAAGTTGGATACAAAAGAGGGAATCCTCCATTTGAACGAAGCCCAGTGGTATACAGAGGAAAACAGAGAACGTCTGGCACAGGTACAGTTAGACCCTGATATGGAAATGCCAAACGGATATTATATCCGCACATGGGAAAACAATACGGCTATGGATTTGGGGAAACGACCGGAGATTCTTGTGGTGGAATTTACAGAAAACGGCGTGGAACAGAAACAGCTGAAAAGCTGGAAAGCGTTGGAGAAACATCTGGAAGAAGAAGGCGGATACCTGCCGTTCTGGATTACCACGGAAAATGGTGTTGTGACAAAAGTAGAAGAACAATATGTTCCGTAACAAAAAAAGGCACAGAATTTTAGATAGATTCTGTGCCTTTTGTACTTGCGAAGATTTCGTCCATACGGGGCAGGTCATACTCCAACAGCCAGTTATGGCAGTCCTCATAAAAAGGAGAAAGAAGTGCTTTGTCTGCCGCTACTAAGTCCATGCCTCTGTCATCATAGAGATGAAGGAGGAAGGGGGTCTGGGTATTGAAAAAGAAAACAGCAGAGGAAAGTTCCAGAAATCCAGCGAAATCTGTTTTCAGAATGCCGTCCAGCAAGGCAGAAGTTTTGGGTGGTGTTTCTTCCATATCCCAGAAAAAGAAGATACGGGTAAAAGGTTCGCCGTCACGGTCTACGGTTTCCTGTTCATAGACCTCCGCAGGCTCCGGCAGACGGGCAAGTTTGCAGAAACGGTCGAGAAGTTCGTTGATGTCAGAATCCATATCCGGTGTACGGTAGAGTACCCAAAGAAGGGTATCGAAGGCAGGCGCTTTTTCGTAGAGAAAAGAGGTGCGCCAGTATGCCATACGGAAATAACGTGGGTCATTGACGGGAATGTCCTCGGGGCCGATCTCGAAGCGAAGGGACAAGGGACTTTCGTAAAATATAGGTAATTGCAGGCGTTCATTGCCCAGTGCCTGCAATGTGGACAGGGTTCGTTCTAATAACATGGGAGACTCCTTTTGTGATATTTTGCAATAGTATAGCAGAAAATGGGAAAGAAAAAAAGAGAATGGAAAAGATGCCTGAAAATTTGCAAAAAAGAAGAAAGCTGAAATCGTTTTGCAGTGATTCCAGCTTTCTTTGTTTTCTGATGAAGAAATTTGTGTTTATGCCTTTTCTGTGCGGGTGGTACGCAGGAACATGGCAATGGCTGTGCCGCAGATGATGGCATAGCCGATCCAGCTGAGCCAGTCAGGAATCTGTCCGAATACGATGAAGCCCAGAAGCGCTGAGAATGGAATCTGGAAATAGTCGAAAACGGAAATTTCCCTTGCGGGCGCGTAGCAGTAAGCGGCAGTGATGGTGAACTGACCGCCGGCGGCAGAAAGACCTGCCAGAAGAAGTGTACCCAGCTGCACCCAAGTCATAGGGTGGAAATCGAATATCAGGAAGGGCAACAGCACCACACAGGAGAATGCCGAGAAAAAGAACACGATAAATGGCCCGGCAACGCCCTGTTGTCCCAAAGAGCGGACATAGGTATAAGCAAGACCTGCGCCAAGACCGCCCATAAGCCCGATGAGAGCAGGAATAAGATTCATATTGCCTGTGGGTTTGACAATGAACAGAACACCGATGAAAGCGGTGATGATGGACAATGTCTGGAAGCGGTTGGGCTTTTCTTTCAGCAGGAAGATAGCAAAGATGACTGCGAAGAACGGTGACATCTTATTGAGCATGGATGCGTCTGCCAGCACTAGATGGTCTACGGCGTAGAAATTACAGAGGACACCGACGGTGCCGAAGAACGCACGCCAGAACAGATGGCGTTTTGCTTTGGGTGTAAAAGTTACTTTGGGGCGTTCCCGATACAAAATCACAGCGGCAAAGAGCAGTGCCACGAAATTACGGAAAAAACTTTTCTGCATGGAAGGCAGGTCGCCAGATAGCCGCACAAACAGATTCATCAAAGCGAAAAAGAAGGATGATGCGGTGATGCACAAAATCCCTTTTTGTTTTTGGGTCATAATAAAACTCCTTTCAGAAAAAATTGCACGGGGTTTATTATACGACGGTTTTGGGGGAAAGAAAAGAGATTTTCGCAAGAAACCGCCTTGCAAATAATGGTTGTTGGGAGGTACAAACCAAATAAGAAAAACTCGGCCGGTAATAGATATGTGGTAACCGTCAAAAGGAGA
>OOCG01001098.1_pt1 | contig 14232 bp, 19 predicted proteins | sample 1671521 | NCBI WGS metagenome assembly OOCG01 (sample SAMN06348165, study PRJEB24527) | human gut metagenome | biome: human gut; feature: ankylosing spondylitis patient; material: feces | host: Homo sapiens | place: China | collected 2015-10
TACTATCATGATGCATAGTGTTCAAGCTCTTTACTGCAATTGAGATTGCCATTGAGATTGCTTGCGGATTTTAGGATTAAATAGTTGTACTTTTGCCATCACCCTATCCATCATCAATATGGAGAGCACAAGAAGCGTCATGCGTTGCTATTCAACAAAAACAATCATAACACTAACTTAAAGGAAAATCATGAAGATGAAGATTACATTCAGTTCTTTATTGCTGGCAGCGTTGGCATGGGGAACACCTCTCCAGGTTTCTGCCGCGAAGAAGGCTGCACCTAACAACAAGTTCGCAGGCAATCTCTTCGCTTATCCTGCAGGGGATTGTTTTTCCATATATTCCGCTGAATTGTATATTTAGGTTAAAAAGTGACAAGAAAGTTTGGTGGTTTGAAAGGAAAAATGTATTTTTGCGAATGAAAAGAGGATTTTTAAGTAGAAGATAAATCAACGTTTAAACAAAAAATAACACTATACAGGCAAAATATAGAGTTACCCGGACAACATGATGGAATTATATTTTCGTTTGATACAGTTTTCCTTAGGACTTTACGAAGGTAAGGAGTTCTTGGATGGAACAGCATTGAAAGACTTCGACTGGAAGGCTTTCTTCGATTTCGTCAAGAAACAAACCTTGGTGGGAATTGCGATGGATGGAGTCCAGAAGTTGCCTAAGGGAGTAGCTCCTAACGAGAACTTATTGTTGATTTGTTTCGGATTGAGCCACAAGCTCATGATGCGCAACAGTATCTTGAATAAAGCCACAGTGTATGTATATAAGAAAATAAGAGAGGCGGGTTATCCTTGTTGTATTCTGAAGGGCCAGGGCAATGCCATGCTTTATCCCCATCCTGTTTCGAGAACTCCGGGTGATGTGGATGTGTGGGTAGATGCTTCCCGCGAAGAAATTCGTTCCTTGGCTTGTTCCCTGGCAAAAGATAAGGGGTATGTAAGCGATGAGAGTCTCAATCATGTGGGACTTTTCATCAAAGATATAGCCGTTGAACTTCATTCTACTCCTGCCATCATGGCCAATTTCTTCTATAATCGCCGTTTGCAGAAATGGCTGAACGAGGAGAAGGGAAGACAGTGTAGCCATCTGGTTAGTTTGGGCAGTCGTCCGGTTTCATCTGATGGCGATGCGCAGAAGGGACTGGCTGAGATGAAGGTTGCCGTTCCTACGGCTTCTTTTAATGCAGTCTATCAGTTGTATCATCTCTATCATCACTATTTCTATGAAGGAGTAGGGTTGCGTCAGGTGCTTGATTATTATTTCGTAGTGACGGGTTTGATGGATGAATTGGAAAAGCAGCAGACGGGTTCTGCTATTTCAGATTCGGAAAATTATTCTTCTCTGACTGAAATCCAGCAGACGCTGAAGCAGTTAGGGTTATGGCATTTTGCAGGAGCGATGATGTATGTCTTGCGTGAAGTGTTAGGACTTTCGGAGGACAAGATGTTGGTTCCAGTAGATATCCGACGAGGCGAGATGTTGCTTCATGAAATACTTGCTGGTGGAAATTTCGGCAGGTATGATCGTCGCAATGGTCTTGGTGATGGTTTTATTGGTCATAATTTGCAGCGTTTATGTCGCGACTTGCGATTCCTGCACTATTATCCTGCTGAGGCTCTGAGCGAACCTCTGTTCCGCATCTGGCATTATGGCTGGCGCCATTTCCTGCCCAAGAGAAAGTGTTGACAAATGAGAAATGACAAATGAGAAGGGAGAAACAATGAGAAATGAGAAATAAAAAAGAGGATGTGTCAAAGTCCATGACACATCCTCTTTTCATTTCTTCATATTCATTTGTCATTTCTCATTTCTTCATATTTCTTCATCCGATGATGATTCGCTTAAGCTTCCATGAACTTCTTGGCAGCTCTGAGCTGGTGTCTCATCACGCTCAGGAATTCCTGACTCTCCTGGAGAATGTTGAGATAAACCAAGGAAATCTGCATCAAGCTATTATCCTTCATATTCTGCAGGCGGTCGATGTGTTTCTTGCGAAGCACGGAAAGTTCATCCTTGCAGGCATCAGCCTCGGCGAGAATCTCACGATAGTTCTCATATCGGTTGGTCTCAATCTGTTCGCAACTCATCTTCATCAGGTCATTGATCTTTTGACGTATTGAAGCAAACTCGTTGATGTATTCTGCTGGCAAAGGATTGAAGTTGTTGTCCACGTGCTCCTTCACTGGGTCGAGCATACGGCGGAGAGAGTAGATGAACTGCTGGTTGCTGTTGGCACCCAGATGGAACCAGGTGTTGCGCTCGATGGCAATCTCCATAGGAGAGCGTTTCAGACCGAGCATCTCCTGACGGCGGAATTTCTTCAGCATGTCCTGCTCTTTCTTCAGTTCCTTGTTGGCATGGCGAAGATCACGGGTGCTCTCGCTGGCAAGACCATCTACGATGAGATTGAACTCATTCAGGGCGAAATTGCAAACGAAACTCTGGGTGCGAGATACCTGGCGACGAAGCAAATCCCATACAATCTCTGGGTCGTGGGAGCGCATCATCAGCTGGAAGGTGGTGCCCTTGCTTTCCTGCTTAGCCTTCTTGTTGTACTTGATATTGCTGCGGATGAGCAAGAAGATAACAAGAATCATGAAAGCACTCTGAACGAGGATGCCACCGAAATGCATCGCCATACAAACGATGGCGCAGGCTGCGAAAGCAACACCGGCTGTGATAAACCATCCACCGATCACACTCAATACACCAGTAACACGGAATACGGCACTCTCACGGCTCCAGGCTCTGTCGGCAAGTGAAGAACCCATTGCCACCATGAAGGTAACGTAAGTGGTAGAAAGAGGCAACTTGAGGTTGGTACCGATGGTGATGAGCATAGAAGCAAGTACCAGGTTGACGGCAGCACGAACAACGTCGAAAGCAGCACTCTCTTCGAGTTCTACGGCATTCTTATCGAAACGGGAATTGATCCATCTTTTCAAGGAATTGGGCAGATACTTGTTGAGCCAAGAATCTGTAGCCTGACAGTTGCGCACGATGACACGGGCAACAGAAGAACTGCCAAACATCTCATCGCCTTCATCCTGACGGCTCAAATCTACAGAAGTCTTGATCACATTCTGTGCCTTCTTGGAGGTTGCCATTGCAACAATCATCACGAAACCGGCAGCGAGAAGATAGACAGGAGTGGTCTTGGCACTCTCCATCAATGAGGTCATCATAAAGCTGTCAGGTGCAGCGCCGTTGGCATTTGCCATATAGTCATTGTAAGAAGAAAGACCAGCCAGAGGCACACCGATGAAGTTGACAAGGTCATTACCAGCGAATGCCATAGCCAGGGCAAAGGTACCCATCAGTATGGTGAACTTGAAGATATTGACGCGGCAGAGGTGGAGGAATTCCATCACGATGGCAGAAACCACGAAGGTAATGACAAGCAGCAACCCGATGTTCTGGTCGATATAGTCGCGCCACTCACTTGGCAGATAAGGACTCTTGCCAAGACCCTTCATGAAGATGAAGTAGGAGAGGGCAGTGAAGGCGATTCCACCAAAGATAGCGATGGAATAGCGGGAATGCTTTCTGTAGTTGAACGTGAAGACGATACGGGAAATCCACATCACGAGCGCACCGAAAACAAAGGCGATGATGACAGATGAGAAGATACCCATGATTACCTCCAAAGCCTTGTTGCTGTTGAGCAATACACCATAGTTGAGGCTATTGTCACCTATCATCTTGAGGGTGGCAAGGATGAAAGCACCTCCCAACAACTCGAATACCAATGACACGGTAGTAGAGGTAGGCATACCTAAGGTGTTGAACACATCCAGTATGATGATATCAGTTACCATGACGGCCAGGAAGAGCGTCATCACTTCTTCAAAGGTAAAGTGGTCCGGACTCATGATGCCATGACGGGCGATGTCCATCATACCTGAAGACATGATAGCACCGAGAACCACACCGCAGGAAGCGATGATCAGCACCGTGCGAAACTTAGCCACCTTAGCACCGATGGCAGATTGCAGGAAGTTGACAGCATCATTGCTGACTCCCACAAAGAGATCAAACACTGCCAGACAGAGCAGGAAGATCACAATACATAAATAAATTGTACCCATTTCTAATTTCTCATTTTCTTTTCGGGTGCAAAGGTACGATGATATTTTGAAAGTGGTGGCGCAAAGCGCATTACGTGTTTGTGACGATTATGTTACAGGGCAGTATTGTATGTTACAGAAAGGTTACGATAAGGGATGGGGATAAAAAAATCCGGTTAGAACCCCATGAGTTCCAACCGGATCTGTTCATTATATAGTTAGGATTATTATCTAAACCGTATTTTCATCTCTGTTTAGATGAAGATATATTTCAGCACGAAGAGGATAGCCAATACCCACATGGTGATGCTCAGCTTCTTGATGTTTCCGCAGCATGCGTTGATGGCCACATAGCTGATCATACCGCAGAGGATGCCATCAGAAATACTGTAGGTGAGCGGCATCATGATGATGGTGATGAAAGCAGGGATAGACTCTGCGTAGTCGTTCAGGTCGATGTCCTTGATAGGCGACATCATATACAGACCCACGATGACGAGCACTGGAGTAGTTGCTGCAGAAGGAACTGACAGGAACAGTGGTGCGAAGAACAGGGCTACTAAGAAGCACATGGCAGTAATGAAGGCAGTAAGACCCGTACGACCGCCCTGGGAAACACCCGAAGCGCTCTCCACATAGGTGGTAGTAGTACTTGTTCCGAAGCAGGCACCAGCCACGGTAGCCACGGCATCCGCCATGAACGCCTTGTTGAGTCCATGAATTCTTCCGTCCGGTTTCATCATGCCCGCTTTGGTGCAGACGCCCACGAGCGTGCCCATCGTATCAAACATATCGATGAAGAGGAAGGTGAAGACGATGACCACCATATCGATGGAGAAGACGTTGGAGAAATCAAACTGGCAGAAGATAGGCGAAACCGAAGGTGGCACATCTACCAGTCCGTGTATTTCCGTGAATACGAAGAAAGCGTTCAGACCCATACCAGGAGCCAGTCCGAAAGGTTTCTTGGCATAGACCGCCATCACGAGTGTACCCACAATGGCAGCCAGTACGGTGGCAGTGAATACAGCGTGTGTATCCATGCCCTGAGCGGCGAGATGACTGAAGATGTTAGGGTTACGGCCAGGATATAGGCCATGGTGAGGAAGGTGGTGATACCAGCAGCCACCTCCGTTTTCAGTTTGTTTTGAGCAGGGTCAAAACCGAATAACTTTGCAACATGTTGTTTAAAATTAATATGTGTTTAGAAATTTGCTGCGAAATTACAAATAAAAACTGAAAAATCGTATAAAATTATTGGGGAAAATGGAGAAAACTCATTTGTTTTTAGTATCTTTGCCCTCGAAAGAGGGGAGGTTCCCGCTGGCAGCAGCTCCTTTGTAATAAAATAAATATATTTATAATGGGTAAACTTGCTTTGATATGAGGAAGAAAAAACTCGCATAGAGGACATACTGTTGCTAAAATATGGATAGAAGAGAATGGACAGAAGAAGATTGAGGTGGCTTGGTCTGAATTGTCGTCATCAGAAGAGTCCGAAATCATTTCTGCTATTGATAAGCATTGGGATGAACTCAATAAGAAGATAGATGATGTCTTTGCTGGTAAGAAAATTAGAATTAAAAAGATTAAATAAAATTAGGAGGAATAATTATGTGTAAATTCAAAGATACAACTTTAGGAATCAAGAAACTGGATTTTGGAGTAAAGCGTGGAGCAATGGCAGTATTCTTGACTGATGGACGAGAAGTAATAGTTCCAATATCTATGTTCCCCGACATAAAAAGTCTAAGTAAGAAGCAGAGAGAGGATTATATGATTATGGACGACCAGTATTTCTCATTTGATGCTTCAAGTAAAATTTACTCGGTCAAAGATATTTTGAAATGTTAAGTAATAAGCCCACTGAAAGGTGGGCTTATTTAAATTTATCTTAATCCAGATTTGCGTAACATTTCTCTCATTTTTATAACAAATGGGTCTTTGTTTCTATCTCTTTTTGTTCTTGAAAGAAATGCTCTTTCGTTTGCTTCCATTTCTTCACGAAAACGAATTGCGTCTTCGACATGTAGAGTAGGAATTGCTTTTATTGCTGTTGCCATATTTATGTCCTCCTATTAATTAAATTATTATATCTGCTGCAAAGATAATGCAAACGAGCGCAATGAAAACTTGTTTTCAGATTGCCGAGTGCAGCTTATCTTATGCAAAATACGAGTTTTCTTCGTAACTTCCAAATTTTATTGCATAAAAATGGGAGAATCTCATCTTCTTTCGCAAGTTGAGGGATAATAACCTTTCTTTATAATATCAGAGATGATTTTGACCGGAAATGACTTTGACCAAATGACCGGAATCATGAGGGCTAACGTTCAATGTAGTTAAAAATAAGCTCCCAAAGAAAAAGTAGGCATCATTGCCTGATTGGCTTCAAAATTCGTTTTATCTTTCATAGGGAATAAAACGAAAGAACCCCAACCCTTGTCAAGGAAAAGGCTTACATGGACAAGGGTTGGGGGAAAATCAATTACTTGGCAAGTACAGGACGAACCCGCAAATTATTGTCTTTATTTTGCCATTGATAGATACCAAAAGCTCTAATCGTATTTTCAACAATCATGATACCAAATTTGTAGCCATAGCCAGAAGATTCAGAAGTAGTCCAGAAATCAAAATAACTATAACCGTCTGCAGCACCTATTTGATTATCAAGAGTCAGCTGGGTCTTAGTATATCCAGGATACACACCGGTGAATGTAACGATATCATCCTCTTGTTTATTGACGTCTTTCTGTTCTATCTTTATAGAAGGCGAACCCTCTGCGGATTTGGAATTCTCCCAGTCATACAAAAGTCCTCCATATGAAATTTTTTCCTTTGATTCTTTTACCTTTTCAGTAACTTCCTCTGCATTAGGAGTGCGCCAGTTCTCTCCCCATACGAATTCCGTTCCGGTCTTTTTAGCCTCTGTCCAAGTCATTGTTTTAGCCACGTTCTTGGTGGCAAATCTTGGACCACCTGGCCACAACTGTACCCAACCCACCAATTCTTTATTGCCATTAATAGTGGCATAGCTTTTACCCTGGGTAGGCACAGAAGTAATGGTGTAGTACTTGCCGGCAGTAAGTCCGGACGTAGTTTGGCTGATGAGCACATCGCCATTATATACCTGAATTCCCACACCAGCAGGCACAACCACATAGTTGAAATCGCCAGCCTCGGCTTTCGCCTTGGAAAGCAGGGTAGTCTGGGTGCCGCTTGTCTTAACGTCGAACGTAGTCTGATTCTTCTGGGCAGAAAGACCAGTCACCCATTTGCCATCAGCAGTATTTTTCACGCAAATATCTAATGCACCTACCTTATCCGCTTCCACAATGCGCAGCACGGCTACCTTGGCACTCAATGTTATCGCAAGTCCATCTTTGCCGGTTGTAGCTTGCGTCGTCTTTCCAGCAGCAGCCAAATAGTTGGCTACGCCATTCAATGTGCCATCTTGTCCGGTCAGGTCCACATCATTGCCTGGAAAATAAGCATACCAGTCAGCAGCCTCGGTAGTAGCCATGGCATTTACACAGGTAAACTGGTCGCCAGTTTTTTGGAACGTATAGTTTTCTGTTATCTTACTGTTGCTTACAGAAACCTGATCATTATTCTCAAATGCAAACTTCCATGTACCGCTTTCATCTTTCATGGAGGCACGCGTGCTTAAATTCTCAACAGAAGCACTGAGGGTCAAGCCCTTCTGTGTTTGAGTTTCACTCATTTCGTCATTGCTGCATGCTGTGAAAGTAACAACAGCCAACATAATAACTGAATACAATTTTACTCTCATCTCTTTCTCTTTTTAATTCCTGATTTAACGAATGTAATTAGCATCTCCCCAAGGATCAGTGTCATCATTATCCCCACTTGTCACATCATCGCTGAAGCTGATAGAGCTTTTTGTAGATTCGCTTGGCTTAGGATTAGGACTTGCAGCAAGAAAATCCATAGGCTCAATGAGAAAACTCTTCAAGAGAGGTTTCATGTAAATTCTTTTTTCCATAATTGTTATCCGTTTAAAATAAATCTAATATCTTTTTCTTATTTAAAAATGCAAAGATACTAAAAAAATCCGGATTGTACAAATTACAAATATTAAATAGTGTTATAATGGCGTTACAATTGTATTTCAGTTTTCGTGTATAAGACAAAAAGAATAACTTTATTCAAGTTTCGCAAGCTCAGGAGTTAAAGGAGTTAAAGAGTGAGTATAATTATGATTATCTGTGTTAAAAACATAAGAATCATCTCATTTCTCATTTTTTATTACCTTTTCCACAAATAACAATTAAAAACAAAGGATATGAGCACATCAACATTATGCAAGGCTACTTCATTCAGACTGCCATCAGAACTTCTTGAGGAGCTCAAGGAACGTACCAAGGCTACTAATTGCAGGCTTAACAATTACGTTGAATCTATTCTCACATATGTTTTTACAATAAAAGATAACTTAACTCTATTATTTATTGATTTATTTTGTTCTTTCTTATTTTTTTTACTATCTTTGCAGAAATTATTATATGTAGCATATAAAGTTAGGAAAAATAGATATAATGAATAGATATAATGATATAAAGCCATATGTGCTTCCTCCTGAGCAATCTGATATGTTACAGGAGACGCAGATTCCAATTGTGTACCATGACGAAATGCGTGATACAAAGGGAAAATTGCGTGTATTGTCATTGTTCTCTGGCTGTGGAGGAATGGACTTGGGATTTGAGGGTATGTTCATTGCCAATCGCAAATCTTTTCCACAAGACAGTCTATATATCGACCACGCCATCAACAAGAATTGGGTGATGCTGAAAAAGACAAAGTTTAAAACTGTCTTTGCCAATGACATACTCAATGAAGCTGAAGTGGCATGGACTACCTATATGTCTCGCTTCGGGTATCAACCCGAAATGTACCATAACATCAGTATCGTAGATTTAGTGAAAATGCATAAGCAAGGCGCTGATATTTTTCCAAAAAACATTGAAGTAGTAACTGGTGGATTTCCTTGCCAAGATTTCAGCGTGGCAGGGAAGCGCAAGGGATTCAACTCAGACAAGGATGACTATGGTAAGAAACGAGAGGGGGACGAACCATCAGAAGAGACCCGTGGCAAGCTTTACTATTGGATGAAGCAAGTCATCGCTACTTAATCAATAAAACATAAAACTAAAGAATATGTCGAACTTAGAGAAATATACTGATTTGCAAGCAGACTTTTACCATTATATGGTGAAGTTTGGAGGAATTGCCAAGAAAACAAGTGGCGATTATGTGACAAGAATGAAGTTCTTGGCACACGACTATTCTTTGGATGAGACGCTAACAAAAGAAAAAATCGACGAAATTTTGCGACAAGAAGATTTCAAACGCCAAGAACGTTCTGTTTATACCAGCAAGAAAAGTCTGTCTGATTTTAGAGCAGGATTAAATAAATTCCTAGCTTTCATCAATTCTGATTACCACAAACGTTTTGCTGATTCCATCATTACAGAAATCAAAGCTGTAGAAAATGACAACACTATCAAGATGACGGAAAAGGATTCAATTGTGAAATCTCGAATAGGACAAGGAATATTTAGAAAGGGACTAATTGAATATTGGCATGGTTGCGCTATTAGTCAATGTCCTTTAACGTGGATGCTCATCGCTTCTCACATCAAGCCTTGGAGGGATGCGGACAACCAAGAACGATTGGATCCCTATAATGGTTTGCTTTTACTCCCAAATTATGACAAACTATTTGATTTGGGCTATATTTCTTTCAACTCAAAAGGAAAGATTATGTATTCCAGACTGTTAGATAAGTTTGATAGGGAAACCATTGGACTAACAAACAATTTGCATTTGGTAAAACTTGAAGAACAACATTTGAAATACCTTAAATACCATAATGATAATTGCTTTTTACTATAATTACCCATAGCTCACTGTGGAGCTATGGGAGAAAGTAATTGCAATAAAGTGAGGTCCACCATTTGGACATCTGACTCAATTCTATCCACTAATTGCTTATCATAGTCAGAAAAATCCTCTGCCTTTTCTAACGCATTTGACAGAATTTGTTCTGCCTCTCGCAATTGGTCACAAAACCACTTAATGTCACTTGATACTTTTTTCATATTTATCTACGTTAATTTATGTCGCGAAAATACACAGAAAAACTGAGAAAGAAGAACTTTTTTGCCTTTCTTATATTTTTCGCGCATTTATAAACAACTCACGAAAGCCTTGCATGAGGTTGCCCCGCAAACTCCTTTCCGCCCAGAAGAAATCAAGTTGGTTTCGGGTGCTAAGTTCCCAGACATTCAAGCAGAGCAATACTATGGCGTAGAGGTAAAAACTACCGCAAGCGACACATGGAAGTCTGTAGGTAGTAGCATCGTGGAATCTACTCGCATAGAAGATGTTTCGATGATTTATATGTTGTTTGCAAAATTGGGAGGAGACTTTGCTGAATTCCGTTGCAAGCCATACGAGGATTGTTTGGACAATATATCTCTCACCCATCAGCCTCGCTATCAGATAGACATGGAGTTGGAAGAGAAGAAACGTGAGAACATCTTCCAAAAGATGAAAATCGACTATAATTCTTTCCGCATCCTTGAAGAAAAAGAGAAAATACAAAAGGTAAGAACATACTTCCGCTCAACTGCCAAAGAAGGCTATGAAATGCCATGGTGGATAGGTGATGAGGAATCCGAAGCATCCGTACCAATGACCATTCGATTCTTGAACGACCTTTCACTTGAAGAAAAGAAGCAGATTACTGTTCGTATGTTTATTCTCTTTCCTGAACTATTTAGCAATCAAGGAAAAAACAAGTACAAGCGTGCTGCCTTGTGGCTCTGTAGCCGCCAAGCCCTCATCTGCTCCAACATCCGTGATTTTTTTACTGCGGGTGGACAAGTAACAGAAATCGGAACGTATCATTTCGACCATGCCGTTCCACAAATTTTGAAACGTCTATATGATAGCAAGGATGAAGTTATCGCTTTGTTAAGTCACCCAGACAAAGCTCTTGCTGATGACATTAACGAACTTTGGACTCTCGAATGCAACCCTATATATTATAAGACTTGTTGGTTGAATATGATGCAGAATGTATTTAATACAAATTCTGAATTGAAGGACATAAAAATAGAGGATTTATTGGAAAAATGATATGCATTATGGACAATTTGCTATTAGAAAAAACAATTAAGGAAATTGAGCAACTTACCCCAACACAATTAAATGAGTGTTATGGAGTATATGATAAAATATTCAGAAAACTTCCTATAATAGCTTGCGAGCCAATAGAGGAGTCTTTGCAATTTTTCAGAGTTAGAATTGCAGATAGGAGTGTGAATGAACAAATACCAAGTTCTTTTTCATATAAACCTCAAAGTCTCAATCCTAAAATAAATCGGCTAAATATGCAAGGAGAATCCATGTTCTATGGAGCATTATACCCTTATACTGCCATAAAAGAATGTGGTATTGGACAAAATCAAGATTTTTATTTATCAAGATGGTTTATACCTAAAGAGGCCCAACTGACGATGTATCGTATTTTTTCTGAACAAGAATTAGTTACAAACAAAAAAGTTGCAGGTCTAATTCAGCAAGTCAAAAGCAAAGGATACAATGACTCTACTAAATTGTTATCTATTTTGTCTGAAAAACTAACATCTGAGCGAAAAGGAATAGGAAAATACAATTTTACAGCACTATATGCAAGCTATATGAGACGAAATCGTTTTCATAAGCCGCAAGATGAAACTGGAAAGAAAGTTCGTTTTATGGCAGATGGCTTTTTGTATAAAAGCGTCAAAAGCAATAATCCTGACGAAATTAATCTTGCAATATTTCCTGAAATTATAGATAAATGGGCAAGTTTGGATTTTGTTATCAAAGGAACTATCAATGAATCATACGATAAAATGTTAGGTGTTATAGGCATTTTAAATGAAGACAAAATAGTATGGACAAATACTATTAAGCCATATAATTTAAAAAATCCAGAATAACATTCTATAAGTTGGCACCCAGCAATCTGCATATAACAGACGGAAAGGATGTTCACGAAATCACCATCTTCCTTGTCAAGCTCAAAAAGGAGGTTTCAGAGTGTTCTAGCATCTTTCATTATATTGACAGCAAGTTACCCAGACATACGATTTTCATCATTAAGCAGGACAACTGGTATCAGTTATTGGTAAACTACTAGCAATGGAAGGATGCTACTACTGGCACTACTTCCTTGAAACGAATAGAGGATTATCGTATTAGGGAGTTAATCATCGAGGATTTGAAAATATACAAGTGTGCATCGCTAAATAATATTCATGAAAGAATTGGAAAAGAAATTCCTGAAAAAATATGGGCACAACTTTATAATCTTATAGAAAAAGGATATGTAAGAAAAATAGGTGAAAATCGTTGGACGAAGTATCTGATAGTTGAAGATAGTTCTCTTTTCCAAAATCGAGAATAGAATTTTGATATGGAATAGAGAAATGGAATTGAGACAATGAAAATAGATAGAAATAGTAACAGATAATGATAGGCAAACCGCAGACAGAACAGCCAGCAGAGGTGCTGGCTCCAATGGATAATCTACAGGAAATGGCCACCCTCCCTGCCACGATTTTGGGTAAGACGGATGTTCCTTTCTATGCCAATGCACAAATGATTATTCAGAAAATCATTTGAGAATAAAATCCCCTTCTGTGAAGTTGGGGGGTATTTTTATCCCGAAAGACTGTATAAATGATAGAAGAAGTTATCGCAGAATGTCGGAGATAAATGTCGGAGACTTGTCGGTAACAAATGTCGGTAATGTGTCGGAATCAAAACCTTTGAATACCAGAGAGTTACTACTTTTTGTGATAAAGTTTATACGCCCATTCCTGCTTATAAATGTCGGAGACTTTCGAGAACGATAGAAAGTGATTTGGCGGTAATAGTGGCGGTAATGAAAAACTCTTATAGCGAACCCATTTATTTTGTTTTATAAGTTGAGGGATAATAACCTTTCTTTATAATATCAGAGATGATTTTGACCGAGAATGACTTTGACTAAATGACCGGAATCATGAGGGCTAACGTTAATGTAGTTAAAATAATCAGAGAAAATGATGTAGTTTCTTATGTCCTCATCCTTACAAGTGAAACCTTTGCATTGCAGCAAAACTTCCTCTGTCAGTTCCATAAAATCACATTGCTCTAACATCTTAAGTGTACAGTTTTGAACGTTTTAATATAGCACGTGTCTTGGCTACTTGCTTGGAGAAGTCAATGGAACCACGCTTTTCCAATGCCTCATCAGCCGCTTCTACGAAACGAGCTGCTGCCTCACCATGAAGGACAGGTATTGTTTTAAATTCTATTGCCATAATCTTCTTATTTTTAATGTTATACACTTATTTAATGCGCAAAAATATGCTTTTATTTCCACATTACCAAACTTTTTGTTAACTTTCTGTTGGATTTTACCAAATTTTCCAATTTTACGCTTTTTCATCGCCTCATCCTTATAGTATGCTGCCTTTCGGCGCGTGTGGAGCTTACATGCGAAACTTGAGTAACCTTACTTTATAAAACTAGAAATGATTTGGGATCCCCCAACAAGCTACCCCACAGTTAATGAAAGTAATTACTGTAATAAGAGATAACATGATGGCCGCCAAGGAGATAATGGAATGTATAAAGTTGAAAGACAAGACTTATTTCCTTGATAAATATCTATATCCTGCAATGGAAGAAGGCTATGTTGAACAACTATATCCTAAAAATCCAAAGCATCCGGGACAAAAATATATGCTTTTGGTTGGGTGCAAAGATACACAAAAGTTATTGAATAACAATAGATTAATTGTTAAATTGTACAAGTTATACTTTTATTGTGCAGATTGAGGTAATTCTGCCGTGCAAGTTGAGGCTATTTCGTTGTGCAAGTTGAGGATTTTTGTTTCCTCATCATTCATGGCTATCGTTACTTGATAATTCTCGAAAAACCACACCCTGGTTTTGCATGTCGAAGAATTCATTTATCTTAGTGTAGCGAAAAAAAAGGTGCGTCACAGACTTATGACACACCCTCATCTTTATATAAATCTCTCTCTATTTCTAAAGTGATTCATGTATATATATATATTATGT
>OOCG01001104.1_pt1 | contig 14152 bp, 9 predicted proteins | sample 1671521 | NCBI WGS metagenome assembly OOCG01 (sample SAMN06348165, study PRJEB24527) | human gut metagenome | biome: human gut; feature: ankylosing spondylitis patient; material: feces | host: Homo sapiens | place: China | collected 2015-10
TTTTAGCTTTCTTATTTTTTTTATTAAGATTTTTGTTATGTTTTCTTATGAAGACAGCCATCGCAATTCCCCTTAAGAAATCAAGGAAAAGAAAAATCAATGTTTTCTTAAGGGGAAGTTGCTTTAAGAGGGGATGTTTTTTTGTTGGGACGAAAAAACGGCGGCAGTTGCCTGCCGCCGAAATGGAGAATCATGTGATTTTAAATATTACCAAAGATCCCAGAAGGACAATGGCATTGGTGTATTGGGCATGGTGCCGGATTTCACAGCTTTCTGGAAATCTGTCATGGCATTCTGCAGTTTGGTGTAAGCTGCATCTGCGGTATTCTGGGAAGACAGCGGTGCTGCCAGAATTTTTTCCGCTTCTGTAATGGCTGTATCCAACGCTGTTTTCTGTGCCTGCGGTACCCATTTTTCTGTAGGTGCCACATCTGTGCCGTCAGCAGATACTTTTACGCCTTCCATGGCTTTCTTCGCTTCTGCTACCTTTGTTTTCAGTGTATCTGCATTGGCTACACTGACTTTGATGGTGAACGTGCCTACTGCATTGCTGCCGTCCTGGGCAGTTGCCTTGATGACAGCCTGACCGGGCATCAAAGCAGTCACTTTCCCATTTTCCACTTTGATGACTGTAGGACTATCGCTAGTCCAAGCAACAGCCTTATTTGTGGCATCGCCGGGCTGTACATCTGCTGTCAGTGTTGTGGATTCGTTTACATTCAGGGTGTTTTTGCCGCTGATGGTAATCTGTGTTACTTTCACATCCGCCTTTGTTACAGTTACCGTACAGGTTGCTGTTTTGTCCCCTGCTTTTGCTGTGATGGTGGCTGTACCTTCTGCTTTTGCAGTCACTTTGCCGCCGTCTACTGCTGCAATTTCTGGTTTGTCACTTGTCCATGTCACAGTTTTGTCTGTTGCACTTTCAGGACTTACCGTTGCGGTCAGGGTTGTGTTATTTCCTGCTTTCAGTTCCAGACTGGATTGATTCAGTGTTACGCTTTCCACTGCCACGTCTGCCTTTGTTACAGTTACCGTACAGGTTGCTGTTTTGTCCCCTGCTTTTGCTGTGATGGTGGCTGTGCCTTCTGCTTTTGCGGTTACTTTGCCGTTATTGTCTACTGTTGCAACAGCTTCTTTATCGCTGCTCCATGTCACAGTTTTGTCTGTTGCACTTTCGGGACTTACCGTTGCGGTCAGAGTTGCGTTATCTCCTGCTTTCAGTTCCAGACTGGATTGATTCAGTGTTACGCTTTCCACTGCCACATCTGCTTTTGTTACCGTTACCGTACAGGTTGCTGTTTTTTCCCCTGCTTTTGCTGTGATGGTGGCTGTGCCTTCTGCTTTCGCTGTTACTTTGCCGCCGTCTACTGCTGCAATTTCTGGTTTGTCACTTGTCCATGTCACTTCTTTGCTGGTGGCATTCTCAGGTTTTACGGTTGCGGTCAGGGTTGCTGTATTTCCTGCTTTCAGTTCCAGAGTTGTCTGATTCAGTTCTACACTGGCTACGGGAACAGTTTCCTGTCCTTTCACAGTCACTTTGCAGCTTGCGCTCTTGCCATCCGCTGTTGCAGTGATGGTAGCTGTGCCTGCTGCCTTTGCAGTTACATTGCCTTCATTGTCAACAACTGCTACACCTTCATTATCGCTTTTCCATGTTGCTGTCTTTGTGGTAGCGTCATCAGGTTTTACGGTTGCAGTCAGTTTTGCTGTGCCATTTACATCCAGTGTCAGGTCGGTCTGATCCAGTGTCACACTGGTTACGCCGATCTTCACGCCCTGTTCTACGGTTACTTTGCCGGATTTTTCATCAATGCGGCCATTGCCTTTGACAGTGATGGAATTGTCTGCCTGCAATTTACCGATGGTACCGTTCAAATCGATTCTGCCGTATCCTTTATCGCTCACATAGAGTTCTTTGACGATGGTGCCTGCGGGAATCTTCACATCCGCATTGGCTGCAACGATTTCCACGCGGTCTGCCTGCAGATCATCCAGTGTGGTCAGTTTATCTGTATCCACAACAATCTGTTTCAAATATGTGCCATTGCCGCTTTCCAGACCAACCACTTCTGCACCGTTTTGACGGATATACAGCGTACCTTTCAGTGCCTGTGCAGTCTTATTGTCCACTTTCAGGCCAACAGGCTTATCGCCGTATGTTTTTTCCGCGTAAATATTGCCGCTGATTTTACAATCTTCAAAGTATACGGAGTTTTCACCGCCGCCTTTGATATAAACATTACCGTAAATGGTCATGCCGTCAAATCTGACTTCGCCGTCTTTCACGTCGCTGTCAATGTACAGATTTTCCCGTACGGTCATGTTTTTCACAGTCACACCGCTTTTTGTAACGGTTGCATTCCGATAAGTGCCGCCGCTGCGGTCACTGGTAATGGTGACATTCCGGCTGGAGCTAGGTCTGTGCCAATCGTCATCATCATCGGTATAATTAGGCTTGCTTGCGCCGTCCTTTGTTTTCACTGTATCAGGACGAATGCTGGTGTTTACATCGCTGACATAAACAGTCATGGTGTCAATATCGCCGCTGCCTTTGATGGTCACTTTATCCTTTACGGTCATATCTTCCACTTTCCCTTTGGAAAAGTCGATGGTAGCCTTATCAGCGTTTTTGGTGATTTCCATATTTTTGATTCTGGCGTCAGAACCCAGTTTCAGATCTGTTTCTGCGTCCAGTGTCAGATTCCGCACCTTTGCGTCGATGGTGATAGAACCAGACAGTTCTTTATCCACCACAACATCTGTATAATCGCCGCCGGAAAGTTTACCGATTTTCTGGAATGTGGTTTTTTCCACGGTGGTCTTGCCGCTGGCTTTCACTGCGGTATCCTTCTGATCCATCACCATTTCTTTGATGTCACAATCTTTCAGGATGATTTCGCCGCCGCCATCCACAATGAGTTTGCCTTTGACGGTCACGTTATCCAGTGTGATGGTCTTTGTGCCCAGACGGTCGGAAATGGTCAGGTCACCTGTAACGGTGGTATCTTCCAGTTTAGACTGGGTCAGAAGCATATCTTCTTTTTTGGTTTCTTCTTTATCTTCTTCCTTGTCGCCGGGCTTGTAGTTCACGGTCTTATCCAGTGCCAGAACAGCTTCGGCTCTTGTCAGAACACGGTTCGGCCCAAAGGAGCCATCGGGATAGCCTGCCATGATGCCTGCTTCGCTGACAGCGCCCACTACGCCTTTTGCCCAATTGGAAATGGCGTAGGAATCGGTGTAGCGATATGCACGGCTTTCATTCTGTTTCAAATCCAGAATACGGGAAATCATGGCCGCCGCTTCCTGTCTGGTGACAGGGTCATTGGGACGGAAAATGCCGTTGCCGTCGCCGGAAATATAGCCTGCCGCTACGCCGGTCTGGATGGCGTTTTTGCCCCAGTAATGGCTGGGCACGTCAGAGAAATACGCATAGCCGCTCTTTGTGTAGCCCATGGCGTTATTCACCAGAACCACAAACTCCGCTCTGGTAATCATGTTGTTAGGGCGGAAAGTACCGTCAGGATAACCGCTGATGTCCCCTTTGTCCACCCATTTGTTGATGGTATTCTGTGCCCAGTGGCCCTGAATGTCCGTAGGCGCGCCAAAAGCGGTAACGCTCATAGCCATGGAAGCCGCCAGCACAGCTGTAATGGTAATTGCATGTTTCTTCTTCATAAATTACACCCCCATATCAATGAAAAACTTTTCATGGAATTTTTATCCTCTTCTAATGCTACTGTACTCTGTTTTTCCTTAAGAAACAACTGTTTTCCGCCATTCGTAAGAAAGCCTTAAACAAATCGTAATATCCGTAACATAAGGATTTTTCTGCTGTCATTCTCACGCAAAAATCCCCTGCCATATTTTCAATGCCTCCAAACTGTGCTATCATAAAAAATATACAAAATCTTAACACCAAAGAAAAAAGGAGGTGTATCCATGGAAAAAATCAAAAAATATCTGCCCAAATTTCGACCCAACTGGCGGGGCGCACTGCCGGTGGTGCTTTTCTTCGGCGCGGCTTTCCTGATTGTGGCAGTGTTTTTTGGTCTGCAGTTTGTCATGACAGCCTCTGTCATCACGGTACTGTTCCAAATCCGCCATGCCCGATACAACTCCTGGGGGTATCTTTTCCGTCAGCTGGTCATCTGCGAAGCCCTTGCCCTTTTCGCCATGATTGCCACGCTGGATACGCCCCTTTCTCTGCTCTTGAATTTCACCATTCCCTTTGCATTGGTTTTCCTGCAATCTTCACAATTTGTGCCAAAAGGATACTTTGCCAGCGCCATGATATTCGTATTCCTGCAATTCATGCCGCCGGAACCAAAGGACTTTGGCGTACAGCTGGAAGTGGTGCTGGTCTGCTGGGTATTCCTGGCCATTGTACTGAAGCTGTACCCCTATTTGCAGCGGGGCAAAAAGCAGGCAAAACCTACGGTTCAGACACTGCATACCGGCCTGAAACAGCTTTCTCAAATGCTCACCCGCATCGCTGGCGGGGAAACAGACGATGATTTTTCCAAAGAACTTTACAAATTAGAAGATACTTACCACCGCATGGCATACCAGATGCAAACGGTATTCCAGAAAGGCGACCACGGCAAAAAATGCTTTGATATGCTGGCGGTCATGTTCCAGCGGAGTTTTTATCTGGTGCGGGACAAAGCATGGCAGCAGGACGAAGTCCAGCAGAATGCCCTGCCTCGTCTGACAGAGGTGGCGGAGCTGGCAGAAGAAGCGTCCCAAACCCTCAACGAAACAGACAACACGGAACTCATTGCCAAAGCCCGTACTCTTTTGGAGCAAAGAGAAATGCCCGAAGGACGGGTGCGCATCTTTTACCGGAGCTGTCTGCACATGCTCATACTGATTTGTCATACTTACCCTGCCACAAAGAAGCAGAATCTCCAGTGGTTCGGCGTAGACTGGCAGGAAACATGGCTGAAATTCCGGCGGCGTATTTCCCGCCATTCCATCGAAACACGGTTTGCCCTGCGGCTTTCCGTGGTGCTGACCATCAGCTGCGGTGCCATGGCAATCTCCCACGCAAACCATGTATACTGGTTCCCTTTGAACGCATTTCTGCTGCTTCAGCCCAGTTTTGAGGACAGCGAGCATCGTCTGGTGACTCGTCCCATCGGTACGGCTTTGGGCTGTTTGTTGGTGGCACTGGTTGAGCCTTTCCTGCCCACGGTACCCATGCAGTTTGCCTTTGCATTTCTCATGATGTTCTTCATGTACTGCTCCACCCCCGGCACATGGGTGCAGCCCATTTTCTCTACCAGTTTTGCCCTGATTCTGGCGTCCATGTCCATGCAGGACAATACTTTGATCTGGCTGCGTATTGCCTATGTCATCACGGCGGTACTGCTGGTTTCCGTCATCAACCTGTTTTTCTTCCCTACCACAAAAGAAAAGCAGTTTGCCCTGAACCTGCGGCGGCTCTTCCAGCTTCACGCTTCCTACTGGGAAATTGCCAGACGGAGTTTATCACAAAATGTGGATTTACATGAGTACAACGAACTGCTGACAGAATTCCACATGATTTACGCCCAATGCAGGGAATACATACAGAAAGAACTGCCGGGAGAAACGGGCACCGTGTATCATGAGCTGCTGGTGACCCTCTGGAAAACATTCTCCGAGCTGGAACAGACGGCATACCTCATGCAGACAGGCTCGGCGGAACGAGAAGAATATCCAGCCCTCATGGATCTGACCATGCAGCTGCAAAAAGAAATCTTCCCGCCCCAGCCCACAACGCCTTCCGTTGCCCTTCACAGGGATTTCCGTGACAAAGACCTGACTTATGTGCTGACCCAGTACATGCGCAACAGCGGACACCTGCGATCCTTATACAGTCAGGTGGCAAGCAACACCCTGATTTTTAAGAAAAAAGAACTTGCCCGCAAATAAAAACAGAGCATTTCTCAAAAGCAACTTCCCCTTAAGAAAACATTGGTTTTCCTTTTTCTTGATTTCTTAAGGGGAATTGCGACGGCTGTCTTCAGAAGAAAACATACCAAATAAAAAAATAAGCAAGCTGAAATCCTGTGTATCATAAGGATTTCAGCTTGCTTTGTTTTCTTATGAAGATGCCCCAAAAAGAAATGCTCTGTTTTTTTATTTTCCGCGGAAATTACGGATATTTTGGGAAATCTCCCGGAGTTCTTCCTTGGACAGGGTATCCAGATGTTCCAGCCGATCCATGAACATCAGCAGGCTTTCGTTATAGCGAATCTTGTTGAACTCCACAAAGTAATTGACTACAACACCGGGAATGAGGGCAATGACAAAAATACCGTAAAGCACCAGTATCACCGTCAGGATACGCCCCACCGCTGTTACTGCCACAATATCCCCAAAACCAATGGTGGTGGATGCGGCAAAGCAATACCAAAGACTGTCTGCCAATGTGGTGATGGACGGCTCTACCTGCCAGACGCCAAGGGCAACCATCAGCAAAACTGCCACATAACCGAGGGCAAAGTGTTCCACATGGGTGGTATGAATGATCTTACAAAGCAGGGGAAATCTGCACATATATTTCTCCTTTCAGGTCATTTTTACAGGTTGCAAAAAAATACCCCGTATTTTTTTGGGAGGGAAATACGGGGATATCAAAAATCGCCGTGGGGTTATACTGCACATAACCCCACAGGGTGACGTAAGCTTATTTACCTCTGACGATTCTGGACAGCTGGATCAGCAGAGTAGGCGCAAATGCCAGACCTACAATCTGACCGATGTTTGTCAGTGTCAGAGCGTTGTCGATGTCAAACAATCCATGGAGTGCAGGCACAAACAGTACCAGCATCAGCAGCAGTGTGCCTACGAAGAAAGCACCTACGCTGTAAGGATTGGAAGGCAGACGGAAGATGGAACGGGAACCGCGGCAGTTGAAGCCGTGGAACAGACGTGCCATACAAAGTGTTGCGAAAGCCATGGTACAAGCCATGCCGTTGTTGATCTGCATACCCAGATAGAACGCTGCCATGGTTGCCACTGCAATGAGGGCACCCTGAATACCCAGTGTCTGCAAGAAATCTTTTGTCAGAATGCCTTCTTTGGGGCTTCTGGGTTTCTGGTTCAGCAGGTCGCCAGTGGGTTTTTCCATATTTACTGCCAGTGCGGGCAAGCTGTCTGTCAAAAGGTTGATGAACAGCAGCTGTACTGCTGTGAAAGGCAGAGGCAGACCAAACAGAGATGTGATCATAACCACCAAGATACCAGCCAAGTTACCGGAAAGCAGGAACTGGATGGAGTTCTTGATATTGGTGTATACGTTTCTGCCGTTGGCTACGGCTTTGACGATGGTTGCAAAGTTATCGTCTGTCAGAATCATGGACGCTGCGTCCTTGGATACTTCTGTACCGGTGATACCCATGGCAATACCGATATCAGCCTGTTTCAGGGCGGGCGCGTCGTTGACGCCGTCACCTGTCATAGCTGCCACATGACCTCTGTCCTGCCATGCTCTTACGATACGGATTTTATGCTCAGGAGATACACGGGCATAAACGGAAATATGTTCTACTTCGTTGCGAAGTTCTTCATCTGTCATTTTTTCCAGCTCGCTGCCTTCTACAGCTCTGTCGCCATCCTGCAGGATGCCGATTTCTCTTGCGATGGCAGAAGCAGTGATCTTATGGTCACCAGTAATCATAACAGGACGGATACCAGCTCTGCGGCAGTCCGCAACAGCAGGCGCGGATTCCACACGAGGAGGGTCCATCATAGCAATCAAACCAGTGAAGATCAGGTCGTTTTCGTCCTCCAGTGTCAGAGGGCGGTTTTCAGAAAGAACCTTTTTGGCAAATGCCAGCACACGCAGACCCTGAGAGGAGAACTCTCTGTTCTGTTCTACGATGGCGCTGCGGATTTCATCAGTCAAAGGCAAGATTTCGCCGTTCTGGTCGATGGAAGTACATCTTGCCAGCAGCACGTCGGGCGCGCCTTTGATGAGCATTTCATAACGGTTGTTTCTGAAATGCAGGGTAGACATGAGTTTTCTGTCGGAGTCAAAAGGAATTTCCTGCAAACGAGGGAATTCTTCTCTGACTTTATTTTCATCGCCGCCGATGGTACGGCAGAAGGACAGCAGAGCAGTTTCTGTAGGGTCGCCCACTGCTGTTTCGCCGTTGATGGCGCCGTCATTACACAATACACTTTCTGCCACCAGACCGTTGATGGCTCTTTCATTGCCTTTTGCTTCTTCAGGTTCCCAAACTTTGCCGTTGGCATAAGCTTTCTTTACAGTCATGCGGTTCTGTGTCAGTGTACCTGTTTTATCGGAACAAATAACGGATACACAGCCCAGACCTTCCACGGCACGGAGGTTTTTGATGATGGCGTTTTCTTTTGCCATTTTCTGAGTACCGATGGCCAGACCGATGGTTACGATGGAGCTGAGGGCTTCGGGGATGGCCGCAACTGCCAGAGCCACGGCAAACATCAGAGAGTCTGCCAGACCCATATTCCGCCATACACCCAGACCAAAAACGATGGCACAGATAACCATAATGATGATGGACAGTTTCTTGGAGAAATCGTCCAGACTGCGCTGGAGGGGTGTTGCCTTTTCCTGAGCGGATTCCATCAGGTCTGCAATTTTACCGATTTCTGTCTGCATCCCTGTGCCTGTAACCAGTACCACCGCACGGCCGTAGGACACCAGAGAGCTGCTGTATACCATATTCAATCTGTCACCCAAAGGCAGTTCATCCTGATCGATGGGTGTGTCGATTTTGTTTACGTTTTCAGATTCCCCTGTCAGTGCGCTTTCGCTGACCTGCAGGGAGAAGTTCTGCAATACACGACCGTCTGCTGCGGTCACGTCCCCTGCTTCCAAGAGCAGGATGTCGCCGGGCACCAGTTCTGCCGCAGGCACTTCCATTTTCTGACCGTCACGAATGACACGGGCATTGGGTGCTGCCATAGCTTTCAGGCTGTCCAGAGATTTCTGGGCTTTGAAATGCTGCACGGTACCCAAAATGGCATTAAGAATCAATACTGCCAGAATAACGATGGTGCCTTCCAGACCGCCTGTCAGAGCGGAAATGACGGCAGCGATAATCAGGATGATTACCAAAAGGTCTGCAAACTGTTCCGCAAATACCTGCAAAACGCCTTTGCGCTTACCTTCCTGCAATTTGTTGTAGCCGTACTGTTCCAGCCGTTTTTTGGCTTCTTCCGCTGTCAGCCCGTTCATGGAGCTGTTCATCTCCTGCAGGAGTTCTTCCTGCGATAATTTCCATTGTTTGTCCATAGAAATTCCCCTTTCTCTGTGTCCCGTGCAAATAAAAAAGACTTTTATTGCACCGAATCCTCTCGTAATGCAATAAAAGTCTTGCTTTTCAAGAAAATGTTCTTTTAGTCGCGCCCGGGTGATAGCACCGAGATGACGAACGCTGACGATGCGGCTTGCCGCACAAGCTACTCCCTTTTATTACAATGACTCTACCATACTTTTGCACAAAAGGCAAGAGAAAAATTCATACAAATTGCAATTTTCTTTTTGCCCCTGTTATTTTGCCCCAAAACCCTTGATTTTCCCCTCTTTTTTCCCAAAAGGGCATTTTCTGTTTTTTTGGCAGTCTGCATTTGCATTTTCCTGTCATTATGCAAATATAACGAAATTTTGTATGCAAATCCATGCAATTTTTTTCAAAAAAGGGGCTTGTTTTTTTCTTAACATGGGTCTATGATAAATGCGTCAACTACATACGGCAGTATCTTCAGGGCAGGGTGAAATTCCCGATCGGCGGTATAGTCCGCGAGCGCAGCAATGCGTAGGATTTGGTGAGATTCCAAAACCGACAGTATAGTCTGGATGGAAGAAGATCATAACAGCACAAGGCAGATTTTTCTGTTTTTGTTCTGTTCTTTTGTGTATACCAAAAAGGGGTGTGTTTGTGGTACCCTTTGTTTTGGATATGCGTATTTTTTTCATGGATTTTAAAGCCCTGAGTGGACGGTTTCCCGTCTGTTCAGGGTTATTTTTTTGCAGAAAAGGAAGTGGCGAAAATGGAAAAACAGGATTTTATGCGGCACGCCATTGCCCTTGCCAAAAACGGCGTCGGCGCCGTTGACCCCAACCCACTGGTGGGCGCGGTCATTGTCAAGGACGGCGAGATCATCGGGGAAGGCTGGCACGCACGCTTTGGTGAACTCCACGCAGAGCGCAACGCGCTGGCAAACTGCCGCACCTCACCCAAAGGCGCCACCATCTATGTGACTTTGGAGCCCTGCTGTCACTACGGCAAAACACCACCCTGCACAGAAGCCCTGCTGGAAGCAGGCATTGCCAAAGTGGTCATTGGTTCCCGTGACCCCAATCCCAAGGTGGCAGGCAAAGGGGCAGCTATTTTGAGAGCGGCAGGCGTGGAGGTAGAGGAGGATTTCCTCCGTGAGGAATGTGACGCCCTCAACGGCCCATTCTTTCACTACATCACCACAAAGCGGCCTTATGTGGCCATGAAATACGCCATGACTGCAGACGGGAAAATCGCCACTGTCACCGGCGCATCCCAGTGGATTACCAATGAGGACAGCCGCCATCATGTCCACCAGCTGCGGCGGCGGTATCCAGCCATACTGGCAGGCATCGGCACCGTTCTTGCAGACGATCCCATGCTGAACTGTCGACTGGGCGATGAGGGACGGAATCCTATCCGCATCATTTGTGACAGCAAATTACAGATTCCGCTGGACAGCAAACTGGTGCAGACGTCAAAGGACATTCCACTGATTGTGGCAACCTGTTCCAAGGACACGAAAAAACAGGCAGCTCTAACAGCAAAAGGTGCAGAAGTGCTGGTATTTGACGGGGAAAAAGTTCCCCTCCCTGCCCTTATGGACAAACTGGGGGAAAAACAAATCAGCGGTATCCTGCTGGAAGGCGGCGCCACACTGAACGCAGCTTTTCTGGCAGAAAACCTGATACAACGGGCGTATGTATACATTGGGGCAAAAGTATTTGGGGGCGCAGCAGCAAAATCACCCATTGCAGGAGACGGCATATCCCTTCCATCGGAAGCGGCTGACCTGCATCTGGCAGAAGTACAGACCTTTGGAAACGATGTACTCTGCGTTTATGATTTCCCGAAACAGGAGGCGAAGTAAATGTTCACAGGCATCATTGAGGAACTGGGCACCATTCGGGGTGTTTCCCTCACCAAAGACGGCGGCGAGCTGCAAATTGCTGCAACCACCGTACTGGGCGGCACAAAGCTGGGGGACAGCATTGCCGTCAACGGTACCTGTCTGACGGTGACGAAACTGGAAAAAGACGGCTTTACAGCCTTTGTCATGGCGGAAAGCCTGCGCCGCACCAATCTGGGCAGCCTGAAACGGGGCAGCGTGGTACATCTGGAACGCGCCATGGCAGCAGACGGGCGTTTTGGCGGGCATATGGTCACGGGGCACATTGACGGGCAAGGTACTTTCCTTTCCCAGAAACCGGAAGGACAAGCTGTTGTCCTTACCATTGGTGCAGACCCGGAAATCCTTTCGGGCATTGTAGAAAAAGGCTCCATCGCTATTGACGGCACCAGCCTGACAGTGATGGATGTGGGCAAAGACAGCTTCCGGGTGGGCATCATCCCCCACACCGGCGGACATACGGCTCTTTTGGACCGTCCCAAAGGCTACGCCTGCAATCTGGAAACAGACGTCATCGGCAAATACATTCAGAAATTTTTAGCAAAGAATACAGAATCCACCCCCAAGAAATCCACATTGACCATGGATTTCCTCCGGGAAAACGGATTTTAAACATAGGAGGATTACGTTATGCGTGAATATAACACCATTGAAGAAGCATTGGAAGAACTGCGTCAGGGTCGTATGATTCTGGTGACTGACGACCCCGACAGAGAAAACGAAGGGGATTTGATCTGTGCGGCAGAATTTGCCACCACAGAAAACGTAAACTTTATGGCAACCCACGGCAAAGGGCTCATCTGCATGCCCATGAGTGAAGAACTGGGCAAAAAGCTTATGCTGCCCCAGATGGTTTCTGACAACACAGACAACCACTGCACAGCCTTCACCGTTTCCATTGACCATGTAGACACCACCACAGGCATTTCCGCCGAAGAACGTGGCTACACCGCAAGAAAATGCGTGGAAGACGACGCAAAACCTCAGGATTTCCGTCGTCCCGGTCACATGTTCCCGCTCATTGCCCGCAGAGGCGGCGTGCTCACCAGAGAAGGACACACAGAAGCTACTGTTGACCTGCTGCGTCTGGCTGGACTGAAACAGTGCGGTCTGTGCTGCGAAATCATGGCAGACGACGGCACCATGATGCGTACCCCTTCCCTGTGGGAACTGGCTGACAAATACAACCTGAAATTCATCACCATTCACGATTTGCAGAACTACTGCCGCCGCAACGAAAAACACGTTATTCGGGAAGCAGAAGCAAAAATGCCCACAAAATACGGCGAATTCCGCATTTTCGGTTATGTGAACGACCTGACTGGTGAACACCATGTAGCACTGGTAAAAGGCGACATCGGCGACGGCAAAAACCTGCTGTGCCGCGTGCACTCCGAATGCCTGACAGGTGACGTATTCGGTTCCCGCCGCTGCGACTGCGGACAGCAGCTTGCGGCAGCCATGGCGCAGATTGAAAAAGAAGGCAGAGGCATCCTGCTGTACATGCGTCAGGAAGGCAGAGGCATCGGCCTGATCAACAAACTGAAAGCCTACGAACTGCAGGAAAGAGGCAGAGATACCGTAGAAGCCAACCTGGAACTGGGCTTTGCGCCTGACCTGCGTGAATACTGGATCGGCGCACAGATTTTGCAGGACCTGGGCGCAAAAGAACTGCGGCTCCTTACAAACAACCCCACAAAGGTTTATGGTCTGGACGGCTTCGGCGTTTCCATTGTGGAACGTGTGCCCATCGAAATCGAACCCCAGGAAGATGACGAATTCTATTTGCAGACAAAACAGCAGAAAATGGGTCACATTTTCTCTCACATTTTATAAAAACAAAGTCAGGAGGATACAGCAATGAAAGTTTTAGAAGGATATTTAAACGGCAAGGGTATGAAAATCGGCATTGTTGCCGCAAGATTTAACGAATTTATCGTAAGCAAACTGGTCAGCGGTGCAGAAGACGCTCTGGTGCGTCACGGCGTAGACGGCGACGACATTTCTATTGCATGGGTGCCCGGGGCTTTTGAAATCCCCACCATTGCACAGAAAATGGCAAAAAGCGGCAAATATGACGCTATCCTGTGTCTGGGTGCGGTCATCCGCGGTGCAACCAGCCATTATGACTACGTTTGCAACGAAGTTTCCAAAGGCACAGCACACATCGCTCTGGAAACAGGCGTACCTGTCATGTTCGGCGTACTGACCACAGACACCATTGAACAGGCCATCGAACGCGCCGGCACAAAAGCAGGCAACAAAGGCTATGACGTAGCATGCTCCGCCATCGAAATGGTTGATCTGGCAAGAAAGATGTAATTCAAAGGTGTCGACGAAGTCGAACACCTTTCGTCAAAGGCTCATTTCATGGGGGCCTTTGACGATTAGGCAGAAGTATAAAGCAGTTGGGTCAAGCACTTTGCTCCGCAAAGTCAGCTTTGCTGCCCCCGTTTTCTTCGGGGTGCAGAATATCCATCGGCTCAAAAGCATTGAAACTCCCGCTTTTCCCCTTGGGATTCCATTTGGGAAACCCCACACCGCAAGAGATGCGGACAGCCTTTTATGGCTGGCGTTTGCAAAGCAAACGTGTTGACTCTTTGTTTCCCAAACCCTTCCGCGTTCTGAAAAATGTATCATATCACTTGAATTTTTCTTTTCCACTCCCGCTTTTTTTGGTATACTAATGCCAGAGAAACGAAAGGAGCGAAAGCCATGATTCACGATACTTATACCTTTCAGGATTTAAGCGAGGTGTGCTATCACCTCAGCAAATACAAAAATGTCACCGAGGACTGGCAGGTGGATTTCTGCAACATCTACGGAGAACTGGTTGCAAGCTTTGACAGCGACGAGGAAACCAGAGAACGTCTGAAAGACCCCGACGAAACATACGCCATGGTGACAGAACTCATGGACATTGCCATGATGATGGGGAAAACATGGTGATTCCCCTGTTCCAAACTCCATAAAAACGACATAAAAAAAG
>OOCG01001105.1_pt1 | contig 14130 bp, 9 predicted proteins | sample 1671521 | NCBI WGS metagenome assembly OOCG01 (sample SAMN06348165, study PRJEB24527) | human gut metagenome | biome: human gut; feature: ankylosing spondylitis patient; material: feces | host: Homo sapiens | place: China | collected 2015-10
ATCTTGTTGCGACTGGAAAGTCTTGCTGTATTCTTCCATCGAAGCGTGCAGTGTTTTCGCTTCCCGGTAAAGCTGTGCCAATTCGGACTCTACTTGCAGGGTAGCATTATCCTTTTGCAAGTCAATGTTAAGAGCCTGTGCTTTAGCGATTTTTACCTTATTCCGATTTTCGAAAAGTGGGAAAGAGAAGCCTACCACTACACCGTTGAAAGGTACGCCTGTTTCTGTATTCCGGCGGTAGCCGAGTTCCAGTTTGGGCAGCCATTGTGATTTATTGACAGCAATCTGTTTACGGGCAACAAGACTTTCGTTGCCGAGTGCCATAAGAGTACGGTCCGTTGCCATGACTTCCGACTTCAATATTTGATAATCAGTAGGGAAAGGTATAGCCGGATATTGGTTTTCCTCGAAAACTACCGGAATATTACCATTCAGCGTATTCAGCTCCTGCTGTTTGTTGCGGAGTGCTGTTTCGTTCAGAGACGCTTCTGTTCTGACATTCAACAGTTCCAGATTGATTTTGTTGGTTTCGAGAGCATTTGCATCTCCCGTTTGAAGACGCTTGGCATACATCTTTGCAAGTTCTTCCGCATTGCGGAGGCGTTCTTCCAGAATATGCTTTTGCTGACGAAGCATGATAATATCCAGGCAAAGTTCTTTCGCCTGTAACAGCTTCTCTTGACGGAAAACATCCGACTGACTGTCAAGAGCTCCGGCTTTGAGACGATTCAACTTGTTGCGTGTAGCATATAAACTAGGGAAATCAAAGCTTTGTGAAACAACCAGTTCGCCGATTGTTTCGCTTTTATCTTTCGCTCCCCATAGATGTGCGTAAGAAAGAGTAGGATCAGGCAGGTTATTATCCGTTTTAGCTTCCAGCTTCTGCGAAGTAATCAGTTGCTCGTTTGCCTGCAACTCCTTATTGTTCGTTTCGATATTCTTCAATACCTGTTCAATTCCGTTTTGGGCTTGCACTTTGCCTATGGTTAAGAAAAGAAGTGCAGCGCTTATGGTCATGATTTGTTTCATTTCTAATTTCTTTATTTATTACAAGCTATTGTTGATAGATACTTTATGATAAGACATCTATTTGTTTGGCACCGAGGAACGACCCGTTTCTCACCGAGAAACACTTGGTTCCTCACCGGGGAACGATGGTTTCCTCACCGAGGAAAAACATCACCCGCTACAGGCTTTCCTGGGCCTTTTTCCGATGCATCATCAGATAAACAATCGGAACGATAAAACCGTTCAAAAAAGTAGACGTTAATAACCCTCCTAAAATCACTTTTGCCATCGGACTTTGAATTTCGTTACCGGGCAAGTCGCCGCCGAGTGCCAATGGAATCAGTGCCAGTGCAGAAGACAATGCCGTCATCAAAATCGGATTCAGCCGGTCGAGAGAACCTCGGAGCACACTATCGTATACATTCAAACCTTCTTCCTTTTGCAAATGATTGTAGTGGCTGATGAGCAACATACCGTTACGCGTTGCAATACCGAACAAGGAAATGAAACCGATGATAGCCGGAATACTGACTTCTCCTGTTGTAATCACCAAAGCAAATACACCACCGATCAGTGCCAGCGGAAGATTCAGCAAGATGACGCCCGACTCTTTCACGCTGCGGAACTCATTATACAATAACAAGAAGATTACTACAATGCTGATAAATGAAGTCAACGCCAGTGTCCGGCTGGCAGCCTGCTCACTTTCAAACTGTCCGCCATACTCGATGTGATAGCCTTCGGGCAGTTGCACCGATGTGTCGATGCGCTTCTGAATATCATTGACAACACTACGCAAATCGCGGTCGGCCACATTGGCAGAAATCACAATTTTACGTTTTACATTCTCGCGGTTGATCGTATTCGGTCCCATGGCTGATACCACTTCTGCTACATAGCTCAAAGGAACTTTGCGACCGTCATTCGTGTCTACCATCAAGTTGCGGATTTTTTCTATTTCATCCCGGGCATCATCCTTCACTTTCACGATCAGATCGAAACTCTTGCCTTGCTCATAAACCTGCGAGATCACTTTTCCAGCCAAAGCTACGTTCACATATTCCGAGAACTCCGGCAGAGTAATACCGAACTTAGCCAGCATTTCCCGTTTAGGCTGTATTTTCAGCTGCGGACGCTCAATCTGTTGTTCCACGTTCAGGTCGGCAACACCGGGAATATCACTGATAGCTCCTTTAATTTGATTACCGAGTGAGAACATTTTATTCAGATCGTCTCCGAATAGCTTGATAGCGATATTCGCTTTCGTACCCGATAACATAGCGTCGATACGGTGGCTGATTGGTTGTCCGATTTCTATATTTGCCCCGGTGATAGTACCCAACTTTTCACGTACATCAGCTACCAGTTCACTGCGCGAACGATCTTTCAGTTCAAACGGAGCTTCTATTTCAGAAACGTTTACCCCTAATGCATGTTCGTCCAGTTCGGCACGTCCCGTTTTCCGGGCTACGGTTTGTATTTCGGGAATCGTCATCAATAACTCTTCTGCCCGATGTCCCATTTTATTGCTTTCTTCCAGTGAAATACCCGGTAGAGAACTAATATTGATGGTGAACGATCCTTCATTAAAGGAAGGAAGGAAACTGCGTCCGAGTGTAAAGAACACTCCGAGCGCAACCACAAAGAGTGCGATTGTACCTCCAAGTGTCACTCGTTTGTGTGCCAGCACCCAAGTCAGTGCCTTTTCATAAATCCCTTTCATCCAACGGGCAAGGGGAGCTTCTTTCAGTTCCTTGTTTGTCTTATTGCTTCCTAATAGATAAGAACAGAGCACCGGAGTCAGCGTCAGAGCAACTACTGTCGACGCGAACAATGCTACGATAAAGGCAACGCCCAGCGGAACCAACATTCTGCCTTCCATTCCGCTAAGGAAGAACAACGGAACAAAGCTGACAACGATAATCAGCGTAGAATTAAGTATAGGCATCCGCACCTCTTTCGAAGCATTGAATACCACCTCGAGTGTACTTAACCTTTCCGCTTCTGCTTTCTGACGGTTCTCCCGCAGTCGTTTATACACGTTTTCCACATCGACGATGGCGTCGTCTACCAATGAGCCGATGGCTATCGCCATACCTCCTAGACTCATGGTGTTGATTGTCAGTCCCATGTAATGCAGCGTCAGAATCGAAACAAGCAGGGAAAGAGGCAGCGTTACCAATGAAATCAATGTAGTGCGCACATTTGCTAGGAACAGGAAGAGTACGATTACTACAAAAATACCTCCTTCAAAGAGTGATTTCTTCACATTGCCGATGGAACTTTCGATAAAGCGGCTTTGACGGAATATGTCCGTTGAAACTTTTACGTCTGGTGGCAGATTCTTTTGCAGGTCTTTCAAAGATGCTTCCAGTTTATCCGTCAGTTCCAGCGTACTGGTAGCCGGCTGTTTGGTAATAGTCATCAGTACGGCAGATTTTCCACGCTCTGAAGCAGTTCCCAGTTTCGGGGCTTTCGGTCCGATGGTTACGTCCGCAATATCTTCCAGCGTGACAGGGAAGTTGTTCACTGTCTTTACTACCGCTTTGCCAAGTTGCTCTGTTTTAGAAGTTGAAAGTACACCGCGTACAATATATTCATTTCCAAATTCATAGAGCACACCTCCATTTGCGTTCAGGTTCATATCCTGTGTCACAGCCATCACTTCTCCCATCGAAATGCCGTAATGACGCATCCGTTCGGGATCCAGCTGAATCTGATATTCTTTGATATCTCCTCCGAGTACGGCAACCTGTGCCACTCCTCCGGTAGACAATAGACGGGGACGGATAGTCCAGTCCGCAATTGTACGAAGATCGAGCATCGAAGTGGAGTCGGCAGTCAGACCGACGATGAGCATTTCGCCCAAGATGGAAGATTGTGGGCCGAGTGTCGGTTTACCGACGTTGACCGGCAGTGATTCACTCACCACTGCTAACTTCTCGCTAACAATCTGGCGAGCGAGATAAATATCGGTTCCCCAATCAAATTCTACCCAGACAACGGAAAATCCGTTGGTAGAAGAAGAGCGGACACGGCGTACACCCGTAGCTCCGTTTACGGCAGTTTCAACAGGAAAAGTGACGAGCTGTTCAACTTCTTCTGCAGCCATACCGTTGGCCTCGGTCATGATGACTACCGTAGGTGCGTTCAGGTCGGGGAATACGTCTACTTCCGTATGCATGGCGGTATACGTTCCCGCAATTAGCAGGAGGATGGCCGCGCAGACTACAACCAACCGGTTGTGTAGGGAGTAATGTATAATTTTATTAAGCATGATATTTCATTAATTGAGAGTTATAAATAACTTGATAGATGCGCCGCAAGAAAATCCGGCTGCGGCACCTCGCCGCTTTAATGTTCGTGACTATGTGCCGGGATGGCATTGCTAGCGCTTGCCAGTCTAACCTGATAAGCACCTTCGGTCACTACACGGTCGCCAGCCTTCACTCCGGTCAGGATCTGAACACTTTTACCGTTGTCGGCTCCTATCGTTACTTCCTGTTTTTTATAACCCTCTTCGTCCAGTTGCAGGTAGATAAAGAAGATACCTTGTTCCTCTGTCAGTGCCGTGCGTGGGAGAGACAGTACGTTTTCCATCGTTGAAGAAAGCAAGAACACCTCTACGAATGATCCGGGGATCACTTCCCCTTTATTGTCGAATTCAAAAGTGACAGGCACATAAAAAGAGTTGTCTCCGGCAGCTTTTCCAAAAGAGAGAAGTTTGCCGTTCAATGCTTTCAGCTCGTAAACCTGATTATTATAAGGAGTCTGGAAATTGGCGGAACTGATTGTACGGAGGTATGGATAATACTTTTCCGACACTTCGGCACGGAGGAAAAGACGACGATTCTGCGTCACGCTCACCAGCGGTTGTCCGATGGTCACGTAGTCACCTTCTTTCACAAGAATGCTTTTCACATATCCTGCAATAGGAGCTGTAATACTTTGGCCGATAGCCGAATGATTCTTGGAAAGGGCTTCGTAACTAAGGCGGGTATTTTCATAACTTTGCTCTGTCTGTGCAAAATCCTTGTCAGATACAATCTTGTTTTTAACAAGCTCTTTCATACGTTCGTACTCCTTCTTAGATACCTCGTAGGCAATGCGGGCACGTTGTACCGGATCACCGTCGGCGATATTTTTTGAAGAAATCGTGACTAGCGGCGTGCCGCTGCCGACGCTCATTCCTTCCGTTACTTTTCCACGGAAAGATACAACGCCGGCCACTGTAGCTACGGCAACCGATTCATCACCTTGGGCAGCCAGCACCTGTCCGCTGGTTTTAATCACTTGCTGGAAAGGTGCAGGTTCGATAACGCTCACCTTGACACCGGCTGCTTCAGCTTTTGCCTTCGGAAGGATGATTTCATCACTGTGCGCTTCGGCAGACTCGTTATGTCCATCGGCCGCTTCATGGTTGTGTTCTCCGCTACATTCGCCTTCATGAGAATGATTGGAACCCTCTGCCTCGTGATTATGTCCTTCCGTGGCATGATCGTGTTCATTGTGTGTGTGTGTGACGGTACTATTATTACAGGAACCCAGCACGAATAAGCCTAGGATTCCTACGAAAATAAGTTTTTTCATAATGATATTTTCCTACTAAATTTTACTGTTTTTTTACGCTACAAAGATAAGGTAACGCAAATGCAACTGATTTGCATTTACGCTTTTACGCAAAAACAGAGTAGGGAGGGGCACGAAGAGGAGTGGCACGGTGTATATCCGTGCCATGCAGAGAGTCTCGGTAGACGTAATAGTTCTTAATCCGTCTCTCTTGTGGCCGTAATAGATGTTCGATGATTACATCCGTGAACAGGGTAGCGATGAATACATAATCCGGTCCGCTATCCGTATGTACGGATGGAGTGGGAGAGTAGAAACGAGTCATACATTCGCTGCTGCAACATGAATCGTTTCCCGGGTGATGATGATGCGTGGGACATTGCTGTTCTACAGGCAAGTCCTGCTTCATGCAAATCATTCCGTTGGGGTGATGGTGATGGGGAATAACGGCTGCCACCAACATTATAATGTTGATTAAAAACAGCAGAGTTACTATTATTCGTTTCTTCCCTTTCATCCTTTCTTTTAGAGAATTTATTTTTTTATTGATTCCTTTTCTTTTTCTTGCAAACGTTCCAGCAATTCTGTTGCTGATACATAAATTACTTTTCCATCTGGTGTTCCCTGACTAAGGAGTTTACCATTGCGAGCATTTTTTTCCAGCAATCGCTTTTCTGCCAGCTGAAGACCGCGTCGTAATTTATCGCTCAATTCTTGCATTTCATTATTTGACATAATTCTTGATGCATTTAAAAAGTTCAAGTTCATATATTCGATCCTCGCCATGTTGGTAACCTTCGGCTACAATTACTCGAGGAGAAATACTGTTATCGGCTAACAGCCAATAGTCTACACGCGGCATATAAATCTGAAACAGATTGTTAATGCCTGCCTGATATCGGCGGTAGATAACGTCCATCGGTACATTATGTCCCCCTTCATTGACCCGTTGTAACACACGGTTGACGGCAAGTTCCGGAGAATTCAGCCAGAAATAAATCAAGCTGACTTTATATCCGGCATTTTGTGCTCTTTGAATGAGCCGGGTGTATGAACGGGTTGCCAATGTTGTTTCAATAGAGAAACTTACTTTAGCAGCTAATAGTTCATTAATACGTTTCAACATCAGACGGCCGGCTTCTATAGCCATACTTTCCGGATTGAACGGTGATAAACCTTTGGCGATTTCATCCGCATTAACGAACTCTTTGCATAATAAAATTTCAGGCAGTACAGTGTAGGAAGCTGTTGTTTTACCAGCTCCGTTACATCCGCTTATAATGTATAACTGCCTTGTTTCATCCATTTTTTTCTAACTGCCTGTTATAAATGATGTTGCAAATATACAAATACTTTTATTCCGCCTGCAGCCGATACCCTCTTTTTATTATTTATTATTTCTTTTCCAGTTCTTGCAACGAATCCATTTTTTTCTTTTCGAGGAACTCGTAGATGCCGCAAAGATGTTCCGTCACCTTTTGATTACCGAACTCATATACCTTGGTCACCAGTCCGTCGAGGAAGTCACGGTCGTGTGAAACAACAATCAGTGTGCCGTCAAAATCCAGCAATGCCTGTTTCAGGATATCTTTCGTTTTCATGTCCAGATGATTCGTCGGCTCATCCAGGATCAGGAGGTTGACAGGTTCCAACAGCAATTTAATCATGGCAAGGCGGGTACGCTCCCCACCCGAAAGTACTTTCACCTTCTTCATTGATTCCTCGGGACCACCAAACATGAAGGCACCCAGTAAATCACGAATCTTGTTCCGGATATCCCCCTTGGCTACATCATCAATCGTTTGGAAAACTGTCAGGTTTTCATCCATCAACGAAGCCTGATTCTGAGCGAAATATCCGATTTGTACATTATGTCCTAGAGTCAGTGTACCGTCATGTTCGATTTCCTTCATGATACATTTCACGAGTGTAGATTTACCTTCACCGTTTTTACCGACAAAAGCTACTTTATCACCACGCTCAATCGTCAGGTTAGCGTTGCGGAACACCACTTTCTCTCCGTATGCCTTTCCAACACCTTCCATGATAACTGGATAACTGCCCGAACGGGGTGAAGGCGGGAATTTCAGTCGCAATGCAGAAGTATCCTCCTCATCGACTTCGAGCAATTCCAGCTTTTCCAGCATTTTGACGCGGCTCTGTACCTGCAACGTCTTTGAATATGTTCCTTTGAATCGTTCGATGAACTCCTTCGTTTCAGCAATAAACTTCTGCTGCTCGTCGTATGCCTTCTGCTGCTGTTCGCGGCGATCCTTACGCAGTTGCAGATATTGGGAATAGTTCACCTTATAATCATAAATACGTCCCATCGTCACTTCGATGGTGCGTGTTGTAATATTATCCACGAATTTGCGGTCGTGGCTGATTACGATAACTGCTTTCCCGTTATTAATAAGGAAATCTTCCAACCATTGAATAGATTCAATATCCAGATGATTCGTCGGCTCATCGAGCAAGAGTACGTCCGGTTTCTGCAACAGCAACTTAGCGAGCTCGATGCGCATCCGCCATCCACCGCTGAAATCACTCGTCTGGCGTTGAAAATCGCTCCGGGTGAACCCTAATCCGAGCAATGCCTTTTCCACATCCTCTTCATAATTAGTTGCGTCAATCGAATAAAACTTCTCGCTCAAGGCAGACACTTCTTCAATCAGCGCCATGTAACTGTCGCTCTCGTAGTCCGTCCGTGTCTCGAGCTCTTTGTTCAGTTTTTCAATCTGCGCTTCCATTTCATGCAGATGTGAAAAAGCCTGTGCCGTTTCGTCAAACACTGTTCTTCCGTCTTCCGTCATCAGATGTTGAGGCAGATAGGCTACTACGCAATCTTTGGGCGCGGAAACTTTTCCACGTGTCGGTTGTCGTGCGCCTGCCAAAATTTTCAGCAGCGTACTTTTTCCCGCCCCATTTTTACCCATCAGTGCGATGCGGTCTTTTTCATTAATTACGAAAGAAATATCACTAAATAAAGTAGTGCCGCCAAACTCTACGGCTAGTCCGTCAACAGAAATCATACTATTCTTTTAAATTGAGGCGCAAAGATAGCGAAATATATGAATCTTTTTTATAACTTGCGGGCTGAAAAGGGAGATTAATCCCCAAAAACAGATAAAAAAACAATATATAAGCGATATGGAAAGCGAACAAATGAATGAATTCAGACCCTTAATTTTAGTAGCTGAAGACGATGACAGCAACTTTAAATTAATCAAGGCTATCATAGGCAAAAAGTGTGATATCGAGTGGGCTAAAAATGGGCAGGAAATGGTGGAGTTGTTTCAACAGCATCAGGAAAGAACCAAAGCAATGCTGATGGATATCAAGATGCCGGTGATGAACGGGTTGGAGGCAACGAAGATAATTCGTGAGTCTAATACTGAAATTCCTATTATCATGCAGACAGCTTATGCTTTCAGCTCGGATAAGGAAAACGCAATGAACGCAGGAGCAACTGAAGTGTTGGTGAAACCTATTACTTTGAGTATTCTCCGCACTACTTTAAGCAAATATCTACCCGATTTGCAGTGGTGAAATTGATTCGTACGGGAATTTTTTTAATTTATTTAAAAGATGCTTAAACGTTAAATACGGAATAGCGTAGAAAAAGAGTATGATTGGGTAGAAAAATGGTATGTAAAAGATGCCGTTGAATATTCCTTTTTCTCTATTATATTTGAGCATTCATCTGATGAAATTGGATAAAATAAAATAGGCGAACCTCACGGTTGGCCTATTTTTGTTCGCCTCTGTTAATTTGTTAGAGTACAGAAACGACTCTATGTAAAGTCTCTCCTTTGAGAGATTTTAAGTTCATTATTTGTTTCCGCCGGCCCACCAGACCGCTTCGCTATATACATACTGGCCATCACCGAAAGCAGCTTTCACTTCAGGATTTGCCAATACGTCGTCTGCTCCATAACCGAAGCGCAATGGGAACTTATTGTTGTTCAGCGGGTTCTTCAGTACAATGAAGTTTTCTCCTGCACCTTTCAAACGACGGTAGTCGTTATAGGCTTCCAGTGATTCGCCGGATGCACCGAAGAAGGCGAGATACTTCTGTATCATTGTCTCTTGCAGAGGGTTGGCATCGAATAACGGTTCTACTTCATCCGTGAAATAGGTTTCTGCTACATCTGCACCCAAATCACTGTCGCCATCAGCTACCCAAGTGTCAGCGGCATCTATAATTGAGTTTTCCAGATTCTCGAATCCGGCAGTGATTGCAACTTTTAAAGCACTCTTAGCTTCATCCAGTCTGCCTCCCAAGCGGCATAATGCTTCTGCTTCGAGGAATTTCACTTCATGATAACTGATTAAAAGAGTCGGAGCCGACATTGCCCATGATATCATTGACATACCATAATTGTTCTGCAACTCTTGCGGGGTTCCGTTAGGAGCTGCTTTGATACTTGCGATGTCTGTAGCTTGCGTACCTCCGTATCCATAAGCAATATAGCCGGTGGGATCGGGCTCCAGAAATGCTTGCGGTGCTCTGGGGTCATTGCGCTCAACAAACTTTTCAATCAGACTGGCACTGGCTGCCAAACTGTTACGGCTATAGCTGAATGACCAAAGCGGATTCAACTGCGAATCAGCGTCATAAACAGCCAGTTTACATTCTTCACTTGCATTAGCAAATGATTTGCTCACATAAGTAAGAATGTTCTGAAGATCAGTTGTCTTATTGGCACTTTTATTGAGCAGACGCATTGTATAGCGTGCTTTTAACGCATAAGCTGTCTTGAGCCACATACTTGCTTGAGTACTGGTGTTTGAACCGTAGATCAAGTCTTTAGAACCGACTGCGCCGGACAGACCTGCATCTTTGGCAGTACCGTTATTCAGCAGAGTGATGGCATCATCCAGATTCTGCATCACTTCCTGATAAATGCTTTCCTGCGTATCTATTTTGGGCTGCATATACATTGGTGTGCCGTCCGGATTGAGGATACCAGTCTGGCTGTACGGTGTATTTCCAAATACATCGGCAGCCACTGCTCCGTTGTAAGCGAGCAGGATTTTAGCAATTGCTTCCGTCACTACGTTTCCTTTTTCCGAAGGATCTTCTTCACACTTCTTGATAACGATTTTAGCGTTCTTGATATTTGAATACACGTTGATCCATGCGTTGTTGTAGGTAGTAGCCGTTGTAGGCTCTCCGCTACGTACTTCCGCCCGGTAAAGCTGGTTGGATATACCCGTTTCGTGTTCAATGTAAACAGAAGAATAGAGCGAGAAATCCCCTCCCACAGTGCTGAATGCAGTGCTTACCCCTAAGTCTGTAATCAAAAATTTTGCAGGCGCATCCAGAGGATTGTTAGGGTTTTCATTGATTTTATCCATTGCGTCTTCCGTACAAGCAGAAGCAATGGCAGCAGTCAAGAAAGAAACTGCCAGCAATTTTCCTATTGATTTATATTTTTTCATTGTCTTGCAGATTAAAATTTAATGTTGAAACCAAAGCCGAAACTAGCTGTCTGCGGCATTGAATAATCTTCAAATGCTCCTGCCATGTTGTTGTTACCCTGACTGGCTTCCGGATCGAGGTCAGGCAATTGAGCCCAGATTAGGATATTTCTGGCAAATGCGTTTACAGAAAGTTCCATTGAACGTTTTTGAAGAATTTTGTAGTTGACAGCCACTTCACGCAGTTTGATGAAAGAATTGTCATATACAGAAGATTCGTCAATATCGTTCAGGCGGCTGTAAAATACCTGTTGTGCGTTTGCACCTGTGATAGCGATATCATTTTTAGTTCCATCGGTTTTGTATCCGTCGAAGATGATGGTACCTTCGCGGTTTTCCGTTCTCTTGCTGACACCGTAGTAGTCTGCCAGTCCGGTTGTTCTGCTGTACATCTGGCCACCCTGTTTCCAGTCGAGTACTGCGCTGATTGTACACTTCCATAAACGTAATGTGGTGTTGAAACCCATCAGGAAGTCCGGAGAAACCTTTCCGATTACCTGTGCTTCACCAGCGATAGGAAGACCGTTTTCGTCTACCAGACGATTACCGTTTTCATCTCTCTTGAAACCTACACCATAGATTACAGGGAATTTCTCACCTGCCGAAGCACGTACCTGCGGAGTAACATAACCACCCAGAGAGATATTTTCTACACCCGGTGCCAGTTCATCTACGTAGTTATCGATCTTCGTCCAGTTGAATGCAAAATCCCAGTTGATATTCTTCGTTCGGATGGGGTTGAAGCCGAGAGTGAATTCGTGCGTGTTGGTATGAATCTTACCACCGTTGGTGAGCAGTTTGCTGGCACCGGTAGAAGAAGCCAAAGGCACTTCAAAAATCTGGTCTTTTACATTCTGGCGTGAGTACGTATAACTGAATGTGATTAAGTTATCGAGGAAGTTCACGTCAGTACCCACTTCATACGAACGTGTGTTCTGCGGTTTCAGTTTCGGGTCGAAAATCGTGTAGTACGGAGTATAGGCAGTAGTACCTTTCATCGGATACATGATCGGAGTCAGTGTGTAAAAACCACCTCCGTATGTCGGAGTTGAGTAGTAGTTTTCGAGGAAATCCCCTGCTTGTCCTACTTCCGCATAAGATACTCTCAATTTAGCGTGATTAACAACATTGTTTTTCAATGCATCCAGTTCCGTCAGGATGAAGCCTGCCGAAATAGAAGGATAGAAGAACGAACGGTTGTTACGTGGCATATTAGATACGTAGTCCTGACGTCCGGTGAGGGTCAGATAAAGCATATTTTTGTAAGAAGCCGATACGTTACCGAAGAATCCCACTGTACGGTTTTTCCACGTCTCTTCCTCTGTTTGTTGAGTAGTGGCGTTGTTGATGTGGTTCCATCCCGGGAAGTTGTAGTTCGTACCATATTCATAATACTTCTTTCTGTTACTTTGGATAATTTCGTTACCCAATACAGCATTCAATCCCCAGTCCTCGTTGATGCGCCAGTCATAGTTGATGGTCAGCAAAGAGTTGTATGTAGCGTTCGTCCAGCCGTAGTTTTCGATCTGTCCGCGACCGCCACCGGTGTTACTACCGTATCCGTAGCTGTCTACATAGTGAGTGGTGTAAGCATCCACGCCGACCATGTATTTTGCGTTCAACTTGTGGTTGGTTGTACCAAAATCAGTCTGATAGCTTGCGTATACATTTCCGAAGAAACGGTTGGTATCTTCTGTGAATTTGTTGTTTTCCATCGCCCAATAAGCGTTGTCAAAGCTACCACGGAAAGAATTCTGTGTGTACGGGTTACCGTCTACGTGACTTGGAATACCGGCAAGATCATAACTGGGAGGAGCTGCGTAAACCGTTCTTAACAGACCGTTACCGGAAGTCACTGCCTTGTCGATAGAAGTAGTGATATAGTTAGCTGTAAATCCGGAACTCCAGTTGTTGGTCAGTTTCGTGTCAGCACTAACCTTTACATTATATCGGTCCATACCAGTGCTTGAGATAATACCGTCCTGATGTGTATTTCCCAATGAGATAGAGTAGGAGCTCTTGTCGAGCATCTGCGCTACATTCAATGAATTGCTCCAGGTGATTCCTGTGTCGAAGAAGTCTTTTGCATTGTCATACGCCTGTGGAGTAGCCCACGGGTCAAGACCGGCTGCTGCACGTTGGGGAACATAATATTTTCCCTGTTGCTTACCGAACTTCTGCGTGTATTCGTTATCCGTGTTACCTCCATACGTTGCGTCGTTTGGAAGTTCGGAAATCTTAGGTCCCCAAGACGTTCCCGAAGTAGTGCTGAATACTCCACCCGAACCTTGTGCGTATGTTTTCTGGAATTCCGGCAGACGACCGACTACATCGAAGCTGACATTAGAAGAGAAGCTAACCTGTGGTTTGCCTTTTTCCAGCCCTTTACCACTTTTGGTTGTGATGATAATCACACCATTAGAAGCACGGATACCATAAAGTGCAGAAGCAGCCTGTCCTTTCAAAATGTTGATACTTTCAATATCATTAGGGTCGATATCTACCGCACGGTTGGCGAAGTCGGCTCCGCTCACACTACCATTGTTCTGTATGTCTGTGCTAACGTCCGGCGTACTGGTTACCGGCATTCCGTCGATAACGTAAAGCGGAGTGTTGTCACCCGAGAAGGAACGTGCACCACGGATGGTGATCTGTGAAGAAGCTCCTGGCATACCACTTGAAGGCTTAACGTCCAAACCGGATACTTTACCTTGCAGCGCTCCTGCCAGATTGGAGTTGGCAGCTTGCGTCAGCTGATCTGATTTTACGTCCTGAACGGCGTAACCCAGTGCTTTCTTTTCACGCGAGATACCCATGGCTGTCACCACAACCTCATCCAGTGCCTTTGCGTCACTTTTTAATACGACTTTTATTACTCCCGGTTTGATGGAAACGTCCTGCGAAATCATTCCTACATAAGAAATGCGCAAAGTTTTAGCAGAACTTGGTACATGGTCGTTTCAGTTTTCATCATTGTTAATAGTTCTTTAGTCTTTTGGGAGATGTAAAATGATAAAAAGATACCATTTGGGAGGAAATAATGTGCTTTTTATCTTGAAAACATCTTTT
>OOCG01001122.1_pt1 | contig 13955 bp, 20 predicted proteins | sample 1671521 | NCBI WGS metagenome assembly OOCG01 (sample SAMN06348165, study PRJEB24527) | human gut metagenome | biome: human gut; feature: ankylosing spondylitis patient; material: feces | host: Homo sapiens | place: China | collected 2015-10
TCAATCATTTTTTTTTTCAAGCAGAAAACAGCATACGATATGTAGCCGTGACTGGAGTTCAGACGTGTGCTCTTCCGATCTCTGATCTTTTGTTATAATAAAGATATAGAAAGGCGGGAGAGGTTACTATGAACTTAAACCAGCTGTATTATTTCAAGACTTTGGCAGAATTAGAGCATTATACAAAAGCTGCCGAAAAGCTGAATATTTCACAGCCTACCCTAAGTCATTCCATCGCTGCGATGGAAAAAGAATTGGGTGCCTTCCTTTTTGAAAAACAGGGACGAAATGTGGTACTGACAAAATACGGCAGAATTTACATGTTTTATGTGGAAAATGCCCTGACCCAGCTGGAACTGGGGAAAAACCAGATCGAGCGGTTGGTGGCAGAAGGCGGCGGTCATGTGGGCTTGGCTTATATGACATCCGTTGGGACCAATTTTGTGCCGGAAATCATTGCAGGCTTTCTGGATGATCCCCAGAATAAAAACATTTCTTTCTCCTGTTATGAAGGCAATACCAAAACATTACTTTACAACCTGAAGCGGGAAAAATATGATTTGATTTTCTGCTCCATGGTGGAAAATGAGAGTGATGTGGAATTTATTCCTGTGTATGAACAGGGTCTGGTGGTCATTGTGCCGGAAAATCATCCTCTGGCGGAAAAAGAAAAAGTGACCATTCAGGATATTTGTCCATATCCCCTCATCTGCTATACAAAAGAAAGTGGGATGCGTCGTATCATTGATGATTTGTTTGTCAAAGCGCAGATCATGCCCAACATCCTCTGCCAGTTTGAAGATGTCAACTCTATGGCAGGGCTGGTGGCAGCAAACCAGGGCATCGCAATCATTACAGATAATCCATCCATACAGAATTATAAAGTCACAAAACTAGAATTTGATACGCCTTATTCCAAACGAATGGTATATATGGCTTATGTGCTCAATCGGTACCTGCCTCCGGCAGTGGAAAAATTCAAAGAATATATCATTCAGCGTACAAAAGAAAAGTGAACATGAAAAAACGGCTGAGGTTTTTCCTCAGCCGTTTTTTTTATGGAATAATCAAATCTGTGGATTTGCTGTTTTGATGGCTCGCAGCACAGCCTGCTCTGTGACTTTTGCAGCCAGAATCCCCACAACGTCAACGGGAGCAGTGGGCAGTTCCACTTCTTCTGTGGACATGCAAAACAGAGTGTCGCCATCCAGTGTGGTGTGGATAGGACGAATGCACCGTGCCAGTCCATCATGTGCCATGCCAGCAACTTTTGCAGCCTGGGCTTTTGTCAGTTTCACATTGGTGGCAATGATGCCGATGGTGGTATTTCTGCCGCCGAAGGAAAGAGAAGATGCAGCTTTGATGACGCCTTCTTCTGTATTGGCAAAGGTGCCATCAGGATTTTTGGTACCAGCAATGATTTTGCCGTTTTCCCATACATCCCCAAAAGCGTTAACAGCAATAAGGGCAGCGACGGTGATGCCGTTTTCTGTAGTTTCTGCCCAAGAACCGATGCCGCTGTTGCAGCAGTGTTCCATACCATTCAGTTTTCCCACCGTTGCGCCGCAGCCTGCGCCGTAATCGCCTTCCATCAGGATTTCGTCGGAAGCGGCTTCACAGGCAGCTCTGCCCATGGCTTTATCAGGGCGTACAAAAGCATCCCCATAACCCAAGTCAAAAAGAACAGCAGAGGGAACAATGGGAACCTTTGTGACACCTACATCAAAGCCGATGCCTTTTTCTTCCAGATAGTCCATGACGCCGCTGGCAGCTTCCAGACCGAAAGCAGAACCGCCGGAAAGGACAACAGCCTGTACTCTTTCCATGGCATTGATGGGGTTCAGCAGGTCTGTTTCCCTTGTGCCGGGAGCGGCACCGCGGACATCTACGCCGCAGACAGCACCTTTTTCCGCAATGACAACGGTAACGCCTGTTTTTGCTTCTGTATTTTGTGCCTGACCGACTTTCAAGCCTTTGATATCCAAAATATTATGCTTCATAATTTCCTCCTGAAGGTGTGTTTTCTTTTATATTACCTGTATTAAAAGCCCTTGTAAATGTGGAAAAGCACCAAAGAATCTTGACCGCCATAGAATGACATTATCTTGGTATGTGCGGGAGGAGAAGCAATGGGATATTATCGGGTGACGGGCGGCGGAACCATTGGCGGGGAATACACAGTCAGAGGCAGTAAAAACGCAGTGCTGCCCATTCTGGCGGCATCCATTTTAGCTGGAGATGAAGTGGTGCTGGAAAATGTGCCCCACATTACGGATGTGTTTGTTTCTCTGGAGATTTTGGAGGAATTGGGCTGCAAGACCAAACTGGAAGGAAGAACACTGACCATTGACAGCCGGAACATTGAGAAAACGGAAATCAGTGAGGAAATGGTGGGGAAAATGCGTTCTTCCATACTGTATCTGGGGGCACTGCTTGGTCGTATGAAAAAAGCATCTCTGGGACATCCTGGCGGATGTGTTATCGGTCGGCGTCCCATAGATTTGCATCTGCGGGCTTTTGAGAAAATGGGGGTACGGATTCGAGAGGAAAATGAGATTTTCCATTGCGAGGCACCTTTGCTTTTGGGGTATCACATTTATCTGGAATATCCCAGCGTAGGGGCTACGGAAAATATCCTGCTCCTTTCTGTGAAAGCAGAGGGTACCACAGTCATCCACAATGCGGCACGGGAACCGGAAATTGTGGCTCTGGCTCGTTTTCTGCGGGCATGCGGTGCGGAAATCTATGGAGAAGGGACGCCTACTATTATGGTGGAAGGCGTACGGAAACTTCACGGAGCGGTGTTTGAAGTGCCTTTTGACCGCATCGAAGCAGGAACGTTTCTTTGTGCTGCTGCCATGACGGGTGGAAAGCTGTATCTCCATGGAGCGGAAAAGCAGTATATGGAGCAGACACTGGAAGTGCTGGAAGAGGCAGGCTGTGGGCTGCGGTACGAGGAAGATGCAGTCTATTTGCAGGCACCTACGCGGCTTTTGTCGGACTTTACACTGGCAACCGGACCATATCCTGCTTTCCCCACGGATATGCAGCCAATGGTCATGAGTCTATTGACATTGGCAAAAGGAACCTGTATGATGAGTGAAACAGTGTTTGAAGCACGGTTTCGCCATGTGGCTGAATTATGCCGCATGGGAGCGAATATACAGGTGCACGGTCGAAATGCGGCAGTTTTTGGCGTGGAAAAACTTCATGGTGCAAAGGTGAAGGCAACGGATTTGCGCAGCGGCGCAGCCCTGTTGCTGGCGGCTTTGGCGGCGGAAGGAGAAACCATTGTCGAAGGCAGCGCTTTTGTGGAACGGGGTTATGAAAAACTGGAAGACGCGCTGACATTTCTGGGCGGACGGGTGCAGCTGGTATCTTAAAAGGTGATTACATGAGAAAAAAAAGAAAAAAACAGATGGAAGACATTGATTTGATGGAGGAACTGGAATATTACCAGCCACGGAGAAAACGGCTGGAAATTCCGCAGAAATACGTCATTGTGGCAGTGTTGATACTGCTGGCAGGGGCAGCGTTTCTGTTTTCTCCTTTTTTTGCTGTCAAAAATATCCGGGTGGAAAATTCCGAGCGCTTTGCCACATCAGATCTTTGCGAAAGAATCGGTCTGAATCAGGGGGATAATGCCATACTGTTCAACCGCTCCAAAGCGGAAGACATTCTGCGGCAAGACCCTTATATCAAAGATGCCAGACTGGTTTGGGAATTTCCTGATACCATGGTCATTTCTTTGACAGAACGGAAGGTAAGAGCCTATGTGCCTTATATGGGTTCTTATCTGTACATAGATGAAGAAGGACGGGTGCTGGATGTCCAGAGCGTTTATACGGAAGGTCTGCCGTTGGTAAAAGGACTGGTATTCTCCGGCTTCCAGATAGGAGAAGTTTTGCAGGTGGAAAATCAGGAATCTCTGCAGGTGATGCTCCAGATTTCCCAGATGATACAGAAATATAACCTGACTGAGTTTGCAGTGGAAGTGGATGTATCTAACACATCGGATATTTATGCAACAGTTAATCAGGTACAGGTACACTTGGGTACCATGGATAATATGGATCAGAAGATACGTACCATGGCGGCAGTTGTGGTGACCATTCCCGAGGAGGACAGAGGGACTTTGGATTTGAGTGATCTTTCCAAGCCCATTGTATTCCAGTATTTGTTGTAAGAAGGTGACAGACGGATGAAACCAAAGGGAATCATACCCGGTATCACAGCTTTGTGTGCCATTTTGGGTATGCTGATTGGTGTGCAGTATAATACGGTGCAGTCTCAGGCGGCTACGGCGGCAGGAACGGATAACGTGCGTCTGACAGAACTTTCTGCGGAACTGCGCAAGGAACGAGAAGAAAAAGAAGCGCTGGAAAAACAGCTGGACAAGCAGGCAGAACTGCTGGAAACCTATGAAGCAGGAGAATCTGATGGTGCAGCGCTGGAATCTTTGCAGAAAGAAAATGAGAAACTGCGGGCATTTGCGGGATTGTCAGAACAGACAGGTGCTGGTATCGTTGTGACCATGGATGACAGTGACAAAGATATGGGCGGCGATAAGAATGCTTATCTCGTTCATGCGGAAGATATTTTGAAAGTCGTCAATGAACTCTTTGTGGCAGGAGCGGAAGCCGTTTCCGTCAATGGACAGCGGATTGTGGCTCAAAGCGGCATCACCTGTGCCGGCAGTGTCATTACAGTCAATGGTGTACGTGTGGCGGCGCCTTTTGAAATCAAAGCCATTGGAGATGCCAGTGTGCTGCAGGCGGCTCTGCGTTTCCCCGGCGGCGTTGTGGATACCCTTTCTCCTTGGGGCATTGTCATTGACATTCGTGAGGAAGAATCTGTGACTGTTCCGGCATATACCCAGTCTGCGTTGTGGAAAACAACAGAGGAAGGAGAAGATGCGTCATGAAAATCATCGTTCCTGTTATTGGATTATGCGTGGGGATTCTTCTGGGAATCAAAAGCGGCATTGTACTGCCTTATGCTATGATGGCTTATGGCGGTGTCGGTATTCTGGCGTGTCTGGATACAGTGCTGGGCGGTGTGCGCGCGGATATGGAGCATCAGTTTCAGATGCGGATATTCGTCAGCGGCTTTTTCATCAATGGAATCGTTGCCATTGGTCTGGTTTGGCTGGGAAAACAGCTGAATATGGATTTGTCTATTGCGGCCATTGTGGTCTTTGGTTCTCGGATTTTTTACAATTTTAGTAAAATTAGAAGATTTTTGTTGAATAAAAGACAAAAAGAGGCTATGATAGGAGAAGAGTAAGAGAGGTCAAAAAAGAAAGTTAAAAATATCGAAAAAAATTATGAATTATTCTGTTTTTGTATGGTAATTCGTCTTTTTTTCATGTATAATTAAAGTTATGATTATGGAATTGGTAGGAGGGGATTTTTTTGCTCGAATTTGACATCCCAATGAGCAATATGGCACAAATAAAAGTAATCGGTGTAGGCGGCGGTGGCAACAACGCTGTTGACCGTATGATTGAAGATGGACTGGACGGCGTGGAATTCATTTCCATTAATACAGATGGACAGGCTTTGGCGAAATCCAAATCCAGCACAAAAATTCAGATTGGTGAAAAACTGACCAAAGGCCTTGGCGCCGGCGGTAACCCTGAAATCGGTGAAAAATCCGTAGATGAAACACAGGATGAAATCGCGCAGGCTCTGCGTGGTTCCGATATGGTATTCATCACAGCAGGTATGGGCGGCGGCACAGGTACCGGCGCAGCACCCAGAATTGCAGCGATCTCCAAAGAACTGGGTATCCTGACTGTAGGCGTTGTTACAAAACCCTTCAACTTTGAAGGTAAAAAGAGAATGAGCAACGCAGAAAAAGGTATCGCGGAACTGAAAAAGAACGTGGATACACTGGTTATCATTCCTAACCAGAGACTGCTGAGCATCATCGATAAAAAGACAACACTGACAGAAGCATTCCGCAAAGCTGACGAAATCCTCAGACAGGGCGTACAGGGTATTGCAGACCTGATCTCCAAACCCGGCGTTATCAATCTGGACTTTGCAGACGTTCGTACCGTTATGGCAGACAAAGGCGTTGCCCACATGGGTATTGGCCATGCTGCTGGTGAAAACAAAGCGGAAATCGCAGCAAAAATGGCAATCCAGAGCCCTCTGCTGGAAACAACAATCGAAGGTGCAAAGAGCGTCCTGATCAACTTCAGCGGCGACATGAATCTGGGTCTGATGGAAACAGAAGAAGCTGCAGATCTGATTAGAGAATCTATCGATCCCGAAGCAGAAATCATCTTCGGTACAACCATCAACGAAGAACTGCAGGATGAAGTTATCGTTACTGTTATCGCAACAGGTCTGGAAGACGACATTCCCGCTCCCGAACCCAGAAGAGTGGCACAGCCTGTGGAAAAAGCTCCTGAAACAACAGAAGAAGTTGTGGAAGAAGGCACAGAAGAAACAGCAGAACAGCGTCCCGCAAGAAGATTTGCAGATCTGGACGACTTCGAATCTGAAATCAAGATTCCTGATTTCCTGACAAGAAAGAAATTCTAATCTTCAATATATCTTCTATACATAAGGAACAATCAAAACGGATAAATCCTGAAAAGGGTTTATCCGTTTTTTTGTTGTGAAAAGTAGATGTTAGACAAAAACATAAACCTGAAATTAGCAAGAATTACGAGACTTTCAGGGCTGTTTTGGTATAACTGCAATAGTTTTCCTATCTTGTTTTGTATGACATACTGAAAAATAACATCCTGTTATATTTTGTAATAATTTTCATGTACAATGGTGGTAGAAAGCTTTGGGGAAAGTTTATGAAGAGAGAAACAGGAGGGGAAATGTATGACAGAAACATTTTGTGGAAAAGATTGTGATTTATGTCAGGAGAAACAATCAGAAGCGTGCAGAGGCTGCAAAGAGGGGCCGGGCAGGCGTTTTGGCGGCAACTGTTCTATTGCAGACTGTTGTCGGGACAAGTATCATGCAAACTGTGATACCTGTCAGGAAGCCATGAGCTGTACAAAACTTCAGCAGAAAGATCAGATGCCGCAGATACGCATTGCAGAAGCGGCGGCAAAAGATGAAAAAGAGGCTCAGAAGAGAGAAAAAGCTAAGGTACTGGGAAAATGGCTGTGGATTTTGTTCTGGCTTCTCATTCCCAATATCATTGCGGGGATTATGTCCAATGAAAGTTTGGAGCCCATTAACCCGACCATGTATTATTTTGGTACTGTTTTGGGGATAGCCGTAGAGGTGGTTTATTGTATCATCCTGTTTAAACTGCGGCACATAGAAGAAAAATATGGGCGAGCTGCTATCTGTACCATTGCAGGTGTGGTGATGGCAGTGATCGGATTGCTGCTTCCAGATGAACTTCTGATTTTTGCAGTGCTGTTCTTGCTTGCAACAACAGCAGTCAGTCTTGCAAGCAGTTACTTCCTGTACTATGGTCATGCAGCCGTATTGGAAGATTTTGACGTGGAACTTTCTGAAAAATGGAAAGCATTGTGGAAATGGCAGATCATCTGTCTATGCGGCGCAGTAGCCGGCATATGCTTGTTATTCTTGGGGATTATAGGGGCTTTGCTGGTGATAGCAAGCGCCATTGGTATTATTGTAATCAGCATCATGCAGCTGGTTTATCTGTATCGCATGGCAGTGCTGTTTCGGGAATATTCATAATTTGCAAATAAAAAAGGATACGCTGCAAAAACAGTGTATCCTTTTTGCTGTTATCGAATCATATTGTCGATCATAGCGCTGATTTTATCCCGACTGATTTTTTCCAGAATAGCTTTTTTCACAAATTCGTCTTTGCTGTAGCCAAACTGTTCCAGATACTCATTCAGCTGTGCCATGGTGTCGGGATCTATGGTAACGGACAGGCGTTTGCCTGTGGATTTCGGTTTTGTACTGCTTTTTTTTGCAGTGGATTTTGTTGTTTTCTCTGCCATAGGGGTTCTCTCCTTCCTCTGTATTCAGTATATCAAAAAAAGAAAAAAATAGCAGTATGTTTTTTCAAAGACCGGGCAAAATAAGTGCGTACCAAACAAAAGGAGGCGCACACAATGGAAAAATGTAATGAATGTATCAGATGTACCGTAGACAACTGCAGACATCACCACAACACAAAAAATTACTGCACACTGGAAACCATTCAGGTGGGCACACATGAAGCAAACCCTACTATGGATCAGTGCACAGACTGTCTGTCTTACACAAAAAGATAAGATGGTCTGAAAGAAGAAACGGGCATTTCATAAAGTTCGAGGCTTCTGCGTAAGAAAACAGAGAAAGCTGAAATCTTTCCTATAAAAGATTTCAGCTTTCTTCTTTTTACGGGATTTTATCAGGAAGGAGTTTTTCTTTGGGATGACTGTTTTTTATTGCGGCAAGTTTATGCCGTCGGTATAATGAAAATGGAGGTGTTTGCCATGAGATTATATCTGGTTCGCCATGGACAAACAGATATGAATAAGAACAATATGTTTTACGGCTGGACAGACGCGGATATCAATGAAACGGGCGTACAGCAGGCAGAACAGCTGCGGCAGTATTTCCGTCAGATTCCTATTGATGCCATTTACAGCAGTGATTTGAAAAGGGCGGCTCATACAGCGGAAATCATCGCTGCTGGGAAAGACATGCACGTACACTACGAAAAGGCATTTCGAGAACTCTATTATGGAGATTGGGAAAACCAGACCGCAGAATACATAGAGAAGAAGTACAAGGAAGAACTGCGGGGGTGGGTTACAGACTGGAAAGACCTTGCCATGCCCAATGGGGAAAAGTTTTCAGATTTCTACAATAGGGTTGCCACAGGTGTGGACAGATTGGTGGAGGAAAACCGCGGCAAAAATGTCCTTTTGGTGGCTCATAACGGCGCTCTCAGTGCTATGCTCTGCCATTTGACAGGAGCGGGCATGGATGGCTTCTGGCGGTTCGATTCCAAACAGGGGCATTATAGCTCTGTACTGATTTCCAAAAAGTGGACCACTATTGAAAGCATCAACCATCCTTTGTGTCTGGAGGAGGAATGACATGAAAGCCAAATGTCATAACATGGAGAAGAAAGGTTCTGTTTTTTCCAAAGAGCATCTCTGCGGCGGGAAAATCATAGAATCCTTTATTCCCACCTGCGAGGAGGATGGCTTTACTCTTTTGCAGCGGAAACGGGGAATACGGCTGATTTTTGCGGGATTGGAGCCGAAGTTTGACTGGTTTCCTGTGCCTTGTCTTTGGGTTTTTGCCACAGATGAAAAGGGCGGCGCTTTTGCACACAGGAAAGGCAAACTGGAAAACAGCCCAATCTATTATGTATCAGTAGAAAACAGATGTTGGTATCTGGCGAAAAATTTCCAGGAATTTGTCCGACTAGTGATTTTTGCGCCGGAATGGATGGAAAAAGTCATAGGAAAGCAATGCGATTTTTCAGAAGAAACAAAGGAAGAAAGAGAAAAAATGGGCATGGTTTTCGATCTGGAACCGCTGAAAATAGATTTGCTGGATGTTGTGAAAGAAGCGGAGGAAATTCGTATTTTTGCCAGTCAAGCAGAAGCGGAAGTGGAGTACGAATTTATATAAGGGGGAGAAGTTATGAAAAAGCACGGAATAGTAGCGGCGCTTGTTATGACTTTTGCGTTGGCAGGCTGCGGCGGCGCAGAACAGGCGGAAGTGCCTGCACAGGAAGCCATGGGCAATACCATGCTGAATTCCGGCGGTGCTGACGGCAGCAGTGGATTTTCAGAAACTTATGAACTGGACAACACCAATGGAGAAGCTCTGCATTTTTATGTGAGAAACGAACGGCCGGAAAGCGATGTATATACAGAATTGAAGGTAAGCATTCTTTGTGACGAAGAAGAAGTGGCGCAGGAAGTGATTTTGCCGGGAGAATCTACCGTGTTGACAGAAATGCTGACAGAGAAGGAAAAAGAATACACCTGTAAGGCTGTGGCTGGCAAAAACGGCGGAGATATGTTCATGGACTTTGCCATCGTCCAAGGGGAAGCCGAAACGGAAGATGCAGCAGCTTTTTTGGATGAAATGGTTGGTAAGCAGGCATAAAAAAATGGGAAAAACCGTTGATTTTTCAGGCAGTCTGACGGTTTTGAAAAAAATACGTTCTGTAAAGGAAAAATACTTGACAGCCGCCCTCTTTTCGGATACAATAACACAGGTGGTTGTAAAGTGATTTTACTTTACAGGAGGAAAAGACCATGGATGAAATCTTACATCTGACACTGCTCTACGATTTCTACGGTGAGCTTTTGACAGAGAAACAAAAACAGGTATTCGATCTGCACTATCAGGACGATCTTTCCCTTTCGGAAATCGGAGAGGAATTGTCCATCAGCCGTCAGGCGGTGCGGGATCAGCTGAAGCGGACGGAAAAAATCCTTATGGATTATGAACAGAAGCTGGGGCTGGTAGCCAGATTTCAGGCGCAGAAAAAGTCTGTACGGGAAATGCTGGATATTTTACAGGAGATGGAAACCGACGGTCTTTCAGAAAAAAGAATCCGCCAACTGGAAAAAATGAAACAGATTGCCGAAGCAATATTATCCTGAGAGGAGGGCGGTCTATGGCATTTGAAAACCTTTCCAATAAGCTGCAGGATGTGTTTAAGCAGCTGCGGGGCAAAGGCAAGCTGACAGAAGCAGATGTAAAAACCGCCATGCGGGAAGTAAAGATTGCGCTTCTGGAGGCAGACGTAAACTTTAAAATCGTTAAAAACTTCATCAAGACTGTTACGGAACGGGCTGTTGGCACAGAGGTGCTGGAAGGTCTGAATCCGGGACAGCAGGTGATTAAGATTGTAAATGAAGAGCTCATCGCTCTCATGGGCACCACACAAAGTCAGCTGACTTTTGCAAAGCGTCCTCCCACCGTTTATATGATGGTAGGTCTGCAGGGTGCCGGTAAAACCACCAGCAGCGGGAAGCTGGCGGGACAGCTGCGGAAGCAGGGCAGAAATCCTCTGCTGGTAGCCTGTGACGTGTATCGTCCGGCTGCTATCAAACAGCTGCAGGTAGTTGGGAAAAACTACAACATTCCCGTATTTGAAATGGGGGACAAATTGAGTCCCGTGGAAATTTCCAAAAAAGCGTTGGAATACGCAGCGGAGAACCGCAATGATGTCATCCTCATCGATACAGCAGGTCGACTGCATATCAATGAAGAACTGATGCAGGAACTGCAGGACATCAAGGAAGTGGTAAAACCTCAGGAAATCCTTCTGGTGGTTGACGCCATGACCGGTCAGGATGCGGTAACCGTAGCGGAAAGCTTTGACAGCCAGCTGGGCATCGATGGTATCATCATGACAAAGCTGGACGGTGACGCCAGAGGCGGTGCGGCACTTTCTGTCAGAAGCGTAACCAACAAGCCCATCAAGTATATCGGTATGGGGGAAAAGATGGAGGACTTGGAGCCCTTCTATCCCGACCGAATGGCTTCCAGAATTTTGGGCATGGGCGATGTGCTGACTCTGATTGATAAAGTGCAGCAGAACATCGACGAGCAGGAAGCCAAGGAAATGCAGAAAAAAATGCTTTCCAACGAATTCACACTGGAGGATTTCCTTTCTCAGATGCAGCAGATCAAGAAAATGGGTCCGCTGAAAGATCTGATGGGTATGATTCCGGGTATGAATAAATTTAATCTTGACGAAGCCTTAAACGGCGTTGACCCGTCCAAGGAAATGGCGAAAACAGAAGCCATCATCCAGTCCATGACAAGAGAGGAACGGCTGAATCCTTCCATCCTCAATGGACCACGGAAAAAGCGTATCGCCAACGGCTCCGGCAGAAGCATCGCCGAGGTCAATCGTCTGCTGAAACAGTTTGAAGAAATGAAGAAAATGATGAAGCAGATGAACAACATGCAAAAAGGCAAAAAGGGCAAGCTTCCTTTTTTCCGATAAACTTTTTATGAACACTTGCAGGAGGTGAAATGAAATGGCAGTAAGAATCAGACTGAAAAGACTGGGTGCAAAGAAAGCTCCTTTCTATAGAATCGTTGTAGCAGATTCCAGAACATCCAGAAACGGTAAATCCATCGACGAAATCGGTTACTACGATCCTACAAAGGAACCCGTTGTTCTGAAAGTTGACGCAGAAGCAGCTAACAAATGGCTGGCAACAGGCGCACAGCCTTCCGAAACAGCTAAAGCTCTGCTGAAAAAAGCTGGCGTTATCGGCGAATAATTCGTAACGGGAGGCCAATGCAATGAAAGAATTACTGGAAGTAATCGCAAAAAACCTGGTGGAACATCCCGAACAGGTGCAGGTTTCCGAAAAAGAAGGCGAACGCGCTTGGATTTTGGAACTGAAAGTTGCCCCTGAAGATATGGGTAAGGTCATCGGCAAGCAGGGCAGAATTGCAAAAGCAATCCGTACTGTGGTAAAAGCGGCGGCCATCCACGAGGATAAAAAGATTATCGTAGAAATCGTACAGTAAGGGAAACCGCTGTATACGGCAGGGTGCAGGCGCATCCTGCTGATTTTGTTTATACGGAAAAAATGAGGTGCAAAAACCATGGAACAATATTTTGAAATCGGAAAAATTACAGGAACCCACGGCATCCGGGGAACCATGCGCGTATTTCCCACTACGGAAGACCCTTCCCGTTTTGAACGCCTGAAAGAAATCATTGTGGAAATCCGCGGCAAACGGGAAACTTTCCACATCCAGAAAGTGGCATTCCATAAACAGTTTGTGCTGCTGACTGTAAAAGAAATCACAGATATCAACGTGGCAGAACTGTATAAAAACGGACGGATTCTCATTCCCGATGCCATGGCAATCCCTTTGGGTGAGGATGAATACTACAACCGTGACCTCTATGGTCTGAAAGTGGTAACAGAAGAAGGGGAAGAACTGGGCGAGATTACAGAAATTTTCCCTACTGGCTCCAATGACGTATATGTGGTGAAAAAAGATGGCAAAGGCAAAGAACTGCTGCTGCCAGCCATCAAAGACTGCATCAAGAACGTAGACTTGGAAAATGGCGTTATGACCGTAAAACTGCTGGAAGGATTGAGATAAATGAAACAGTTTTTTGTACTGACACTGTTTCCTGAAATGATTCAGCAGACCCTTTCTCATAGCATCATGGGACGTGCCCAGAAAGAAGGGCATATCTCCGTGGAAGCCATCAACATTCGGGATTATACACTGAATAAACAGAAACATGTGGACGATTATCCCTATGGCGGCGGTGCTGGTATGGTTATGCAGGCACAGCCTATTTATGACGCATATCAGAGCATTGCAGAAAAGGCAAAGGGCGCAAGGGTGGTATATATGACACCCCAGGGCAGACCTTTTACACAGCGCATTGCGGAGGAATTGTCAAAGGAAGAAAATCTGGTGTTCCTTTGTGGGCATTATGAAGGCATTGACGAAAGAATCATTGAAGAAATTGTCACAGACGAAATTTCTCTTGGGGATTTCGTTCTGACCGGGGGAGAATTGGCGGCGATTACCATCATTGATGCCGTATCCCGTCTGGTGCCCGGTGTGTTGGGTAAAGAGGATTCTTTCGCCGATGAAAGCTTTTCTGATGGGCTGCTGGAATATCCCCAGTATACCCGTCCTCCTGTATTTCATGGGAAAGAAGTGCCGGAAATCCTCTTGAGCGGACATCATGCCAATATTGCCAAATGGCGCAGAGAACAGTCCCTCATCCGCACCGTGAAAAAACGTCCGGATTTGCTGGAAACGGCAGAACTGACTGCAAAGGAACGACAGTTTGTGGAAAGACTGCGGGAAGAATTGCAGGAAACAGAATAAAATCTTGGAAGGAAGCTGGAATCTTTTATATTGCAAAGATTTCAGCTTTTTTGTTGCGGAAAAGCGTTGGATAAGGTGTGAAAAGATTGCTTTGTATATGCTTTTCAGGTATGATGAAATAAAGAAGAACAGGAAAAATGATTTCGCGGA
>OOCG01001140.1_pt1 | contig 13687 bp, 10 predicted proteins | sample 1671521 | NCBI WGS metagenome assembly OOCG01 (sample SAMN06348165, study PRJEB24527) | human gut metagenome | biome: human gut; feature: ankylosing spondylitis patient; material: feces | host: Homo sapiens | place: China | collected 2015-10
AAAAGGCGTACTGATCTGCAATACGTTGGAGGAAGCTCTGGCAGGCGTGGATGAGATCATGCTGGACAAGAAATTCGGTGCGGCTGGTAATCGTATGGTCATCGAAGAGTTTATGACCGGAAGAGAAGTCAGTGTACTTTCCTTTGTAGATGGCAAGACCATCCGGATCATGACTTCTGCACAAGATCACAAGAGAGCGAAGGACGGCGATCAGGGACTGAATACCGGCGGTATGGGAACCTTTTCTCCCAGCCCGTTCTATACCGAAGAAGTGGATGCATTCTGCAAGAAATATATTTACCAGGCTACGGTGGATGCCATGGCAGCGGAAGGCAGACCTTTCAAGGGAGTCATTTTCTTCGGACTGATGCTGACTCCGAACGGCCCCAAGGTATTAGAATACAATGCCAGATTCGGTGATCCGGAGGCACAGGTGGTACTGCCGCGTATGAAGAATGATATTATCGAAGTGATGGAAGCCTGTGTGGACGGCACACTGGATCAGATCGACCTGCAATTTGAGGACAATGCTGCGGTATGTGTGGTCCTGGCAAGCGACGGCTATCCCGTATCCTATGAGAAGGGATTTGTAATAAGCGGTCTGGAGAACTTCGACGGAAAAGACGGTTATTATTGCTTCCATGCCGGAACGAAGTTTACGGACAAGGGAATCGTTACAAACGGTGGTCGTGTCCTGGGGGTAACGGCGAAGGGAGCAGATCTGAAAGAAGCCCGTGCCAACGCTTATGCGGCAACGGAATGGATCTCTTTCGAGAATAAATACATGCGTCATGACATTGGCAAAGCAATCGATGAAGCGTAAGACAAGGTCAGGATACAAAAGGAGTTGCAGATGAAAAAGACAGTACAGAGAATAAGTAAATGTAAGGTTTTCTGGGGAATGCTGGCACTGGTATTTGTGTTGGGAGCAGGACTTTTTAGTGAGAATCTGGCAATTGTCAGCCATGCGGAAAGTGCAGCCAAGGTAACAGCATCCAGTGCTAAGATCCGTAAAACTGCGGATTCTTCCAGTGAAGTGATTGGCAGCGCGGCCAAGGATAAGGCGATCTCCATCAAAAGTCAGACCAAGGGAGCAGACGGTTATACCTGGTATGAAGTATATGTGGATGCGAATACGCTGGGATATATTCGTTCCGATCTGGTAAACATTACCGACGGATCTACCCCGCCGTCTTCTTCAGGTACAACAACTACAACAACTACTACAACGACTACGACCACAGCAACACCGGCGCCTGTTGTGAATGAGACTCCTGTGGAGGTTACTGCAGTGGAACCCCTGAGTGCGACCGTGACCGGAGGTCAGTCTGTTCGTGTGCGCAGCAATGCGTCTACCACCAGCCAGATCGTGACTACTGCGGAGAATGGAATGGCACTGACTGTGACCGGACAGGCAACAGGAACCGATGGAAAGACATGGTATCAGATAAGCTTTATTTCCAACAGTGTCGAGGTGACAGGCTTCATTCGTTCGGATTATGTTGCATTATCCGGAGAGCTGCAGGCACCGGTAGAAGAACAGCCGGTAGAGGAACAACCCACAGACGAGCAGCCTGCGGAAGATACCCAGACCACATCCAAAGACTGGGATACTCAGATGCAGGGAGATGCATGGTATCTGCTGGACATGGCAGGGCAGAAGCAATATAAGATTGAAGATCTGTTCAATTCCCTGAACCAGATCACAGAGATCAATGCACAGTATGAGACCAATCAGAAAAAGATCAGCAGCCAGAAAGCAGTCATCATTATTTTGGTGATTCTGCTTGTAGCGGCGGTAGCAGCGGTGACACTGTTGATCTTCAAAATCAAAGATATGAATGACGCATCCTATTTCTCCGGCGTGGAAGAGGAAACGGCCCGCAGAAGAAGAGTGGACAGACCCCAGGGAGGCAGACCCCAAAACGGAAGACCCGCACCTCAGGGAGGCAGACCGCAGGGCGGCAGGCCGCAAGGCAGCCAGAAAGTAATGCATGAAGTGGGAGCCGAGAGAAGACCGGCATCCAGACCGACAGGCCAGGGAACACGTCCAGATGGCAGACCCGCACCTCAGGGAGAGAGACCCGTTGGACAGACCGTAAGACCTGCGGCACCGCAGGAGAGAAGACCTGCACCCCGGGGAGGCAGACCGGTGACACCCGGACAGGGAAGACCTGCACCCCAGGGAGGCAGACCGGTGACACCCGGACAGGGAAGACCTGCACCTCAGGGAGGCAGACCCACGGCACCGCAGAGCGAAAGACCCGCGCCGCAGGCCGGCAGACCGGTGGCAAGACCCACAAAGCCTGTACCGCAGAGTGAAGGCAATCAGAATCCCGGCTGGAAGTCCAAAAACTTCATGTCAGATGATGATGAATTTGAATTTGAATTCCTGAATTGGGACGGAGACGAAGATCAATAAAATGCAAACGGCATCTTGCACAAGTGAGATGCCGTTTTTGATAAAAAACGATAAACTTTCCCCGGTTACAGTTGACAGTACTGCGTTCACTGTTATAATAGGAATATAACAATCAGTGACATGGGAAGGGAGCGAGTTTGATGATAATAGAGATAGATTTCAACAGTGATGAAGCACTCTATATGCAATTACGCAATCAGATCATCATGGGAATTGCCACGTCACAATTTCATGAAGGAGATTCTCTGCCCAGCGTGCGCCAGCTGGCGGATACGATCGGGATCAATATGCATACAGTAAATAAGGCATATACGGTTCTGAAGCAGGAAGGTTATGTTAAGGTAGACCGGCGAAAAGGCGCGGTAATTGCACTCGATGTGGATCGCATGCGTGCGGTAGATGAATTGCGGAAGGAATTGCAGGTAATACTGGCTAAGAGCAGCTGCAAGAATATTTCCAGGCAGGAAGTTCATGAGCTGATTGATGAAATATATGAAGAGTATGGAGGACTGAATTGATGCAGTCACAGTTTACGGATAAGGCGCAAAATGCGCTGGCGCAGGCTTCCAGATGTGCAAGGAGCCTGAAGCAGGGTTACATCGGAACGGAACACATTCTGGTAGGATTATTAAAGGAAGACACCGGTGTGGCGGCCAAGGTATTGGCTGATAACGGTGTGGAGACCGGGCAGGTCATGGACATGATCCGGGATTTGATTGCGTTTGAGAACGGTGTCGCAGTGAAGGACAGAGAGGGATATTCTCCCAGAGCCGCACGGATCCTGGAAGAAGCACACAGTCAGGCCGCACGTTTCGGACAGAAGCAGACCGGAACGGAGCATTTGCTGCTGGCCCTGATCAAAGAGGGGGAAAACGTAGCGGTACGCCTGTTGAACACGCTGGGAGCCAATGTACAGAAAATTTATGTGGATACCCTGATCGCTATCGGACAGGACGGCAATCTGTACAAGGAAGACCTGGGAAAAAGAGGAGACCGTAAGGCGAAACAGTCTACGTTGGAGCAGTACAGCCGGGATCTGACGGCGCTGGCCAGGGAAGGAAAGCTGGATCCGGTAGTCGGAAGAGATGAAGAAATCCGCAGAGTGATCCAGATCCTGAGCCGACGGACGAAGAACAATCCCTGCCTGGTCGGGGAACCCGGTGTTGGCAAGACCGCCGTGGTAGAAGGACTGGCAACCCGTATTGTGGCGGGCGATGTGCCTTTTACGGTGCAGAATAAGAGAGTACTGACACTGGATCTGTCCGGAATGGTAGCGGGAAGTAAGTACCGCGGAGAGTTCGAGGAGCGGATCAAGAAGGTACTGAAGGAAGTCACAGAGGATGGGAATATTATTTTATTCCTGGATGAATTGCATACGATCATCGGTGCCGGAGGTGCCGAGGGGGCTATTGATGCGTCCAATATCATGAAACCGTCTCTGGCCCGCGGAGAGATCCAGCTGATCGGTGCGACCACGATCGCGGAGTATCGCAAGTATATTGAGAAGGATGCTGCACTGGAGCGGAGATTCCAGCCGGTTACGGTGGAAGAACCCACAGAGGAAGAGGCTGTCCGCATCCTGGAGGGTATCAAGGGGAAGTACGAAGCACATCACCATGTGACCATTACACCGGAAGCGGTGGAGGCGGCAGTGAGACTGTCCAGTCGTTATATCAATGATAGGAATCTGCCCGACAAGGCGATTGACCTGATCGATGAGGCAGCGGCCAGTGCCAGACTGCATGCAATGGATGCACCGGATAAGGCAAAGGAGATCTCGGATAAGATCCGGGAGCTGGACTGGGAGATGGAGAAGGCTATCCGCGTGGAAGCTTTTGCCCAGATGGCAGAGATCAAGAAGAAACAGGATGCTCTGGTAAAGAAGCAGGAGCGTTTGCTGAAAAAGCGTGAAAAAAGGGAAGAGGAAAATACTTTAAGCATCGGTGAAAATGAGATCTCCGAGGTGGTGGCCCAGTGGACCAAAATCCCGGTGCAGAAGCTGGCAGAGAAGGAAAGCGAGAGACTTCTGAAGCTGGAGAAGACATTGCATAAGCGTGTGATCGGTCAGGAAGAGGCAGTTACCGCCGTGGCCAAAGCCATCCGCAGAGGCCGTGTGGGACTGAAGGATCCGAACCGTCCCATCGGTTCTTTCCTGTTCTTAGGACCTACCGGCGTCGGCAAGACGGAATTATCCAAGGCGCTTGCAGAGGCTATGTTCGGCTCGGAAGATGCCATGATCCGTGTGGATATGTCGGAGTATATGGAAGGTCATTCGGTATCCAAGATGATCGGTTCCCCGCCCGGATATGTGGGATTTGAAGAAGGTGGCCAGTTGAGCGAGAAGGTCCGCAGGAATCCTTATTCTGTCGTTCTGTTTGATGAGATCGAAAAGGCTCATCCGGATGTGTTCAACGTGCTTTTGCAGGTGCTGGATGACGGCCATATTACGGATTCCAAGGGCAGGAAGGTCAGCTTCAAGAATACGGTGCTGATCATGACATCCAACGCCGGAGCACAGCGGATTGTAGATCCCAAGAATCTCGGCTTCGCAACGGAGAAGAGCGAGACGAAGGATTATGAGAAAATGAAATCCAATGTCATGGAAGAGGTAAAGCGCAGCTTCAAGCCGGAATTCATCAACCGTATCGATGACATTATCGTGTTCCACCAGCTGAACAATGAGAATATGAAAGAGATCGTAAATCTGCTGGCATCCAATCTGTATAAGAGATGCGAGGACCAGCTGGGCATCCATCTGACGATCACGGCGGCATTGAAGGAACATCTGGTGTCTAAATACGCCGATAACAAGATGGGAGCGAGACCGTTAAAGCGTGCAATCCAGTCTGTGGTAGAGGATGCGCTGGCGGAAGAGATCCTTCAGAAAAAGGTGGTACCCGGAGATAAAGTATCCGCAGGCTTCAAGGACGGAAAAGTTGTATTCACGGTGAAAAATAAATAATTTTTTTGTAGAAAAACAGGGTGAGATATATTATACTGTAACTATTCAAACCCCATTCGCAAAGGACGAAAGATAAAGAAGTGTTGCGGATGCAGTTACTTTCAGGAGGACAGACAGATGGCAGTAGTGGAAGAAATACTTCGCAGTGAAGCAGACGGATCTATCAGTTTTGGTAATCATAAGCTGGCCAAGAAGGCAAAGGTAGAAGATTATGAGCATGCAGGAGATCTGCTGAAGGTTAAGACCTACAATGAGATGACAAAGCTGGAGAAGAACGGTATGTTTTTATATGAATCTGTTCCCGGAACCAGTGTGCTGGAGTTCAAAGAGTCCGATAACAGTGTAGAATTCATCGTAGAAGGTGATGAAGATTCCCAGATCACAGTAGGATTAAAGGACGACACCGAGTACGAAGTATTTATTGACGGTAAGAACGTAGGAACCATGAAGACCGGACTTGGCGGAAAGCTGAGCCTGAGTGTAGAACTGGAAGCAGCAGGGGAAGTACCTGTGAAGATCGTAGAGGCGTAAAGGCGCACTGCAAAGGAGTCCAGACACGGAGGATATTGTAGTACTTCGTGTCTGGGCTCTTTTTTATGACGATTGAGGAGAGAGCATGGCAAAAGGTAAGACAGCTACCGTTTTTTTCTGTCAGAACTGTGGCTATGAATCCACGAAATGGCTGGGACAATGCCCCGGCTGCAGAGAGTGGAACACTTTCGTGGAAGAGACGATAGATAAAACGGTATTGAAAAACACCGGCACCGGGAGCAGAAGAGAGCGCAGAGAGGCTTCCGAACCCTGTGTATTATCTGAAATCGCGATCCGTGAGGAGAACAAGACACTCACCGGGATCAAAGAACTGGACCGGGTGCTCGGTGGCGGAATCGTACAGGGTTCCCTGACTCTGGTAGGAGGCGATCCGGGGATCGGTAAATCTACCCTGCTGCTTCAGGTGTGTCACAATCTGTCAGAGGCCGGACATAAGGTATTGTATATCTCCGGAGAGGAATCCAAGGTACAGATCAAGATGCGGGCAGACAGGCTCGGCACATTTTCGGAACATATGCTCCTGCTGTGTGAGACGAATCTGGACATCATCGGCGAAGTGATCCGCAGGAGCAAGCCGGAGGTCGTGATCATAGATTCCATTCAGACCATGTATAATGAAAATGTATCTGCAGCACCGGGAAGCGTATCACAGGTGCGGGAATCCACAGGCATCCTGTTGCAACTGGCAAAAGGATTGGGGATTTCTATTTTTATTGTGGGACATGTAACAAAAGAAGGAACCGTAGCGGGACCCAGAGTGTTGGAACATATGGTGGACACGGTACTTTATTTTGAAGGGGACAGACATGCTTCCTACCGGATCCTGCGTGGGGTGAAGAACCGTTTCGGGTCCACGAACGAGATCGGTGTTTTCGAGATGCGGGAGACGGGACTCGCGGAGGTGAAGAACCCTTCGGAATATATGTTGAACGGACGGCCGGAGAATGCCAGTGGCTCTGTGGTGGCATGTACTATGGAGGGCACCAGGCCGCTTCTGATCGAACTGCAGGCGCTGGTGTGCCACAGCAATTTCGGAATTCCCAGAAGACAGACCACCGGTACGGATTTCAACCGTGTAAATCTCCTGATGGCAGTGCTGGAGAAACGTTCCGGAGTGCAATTATCTTCCTGTGATGCCTACGTGAATATCACCGGAGGTATCAAGATCCAGGAACCGGCGATCGATCTGGGAATCGTGCTGGCGATTCTGTCTAGCTTCCGGAATAAGGCACTGAATCCGAAACTGGTCGCTTTCGGTGAAGTGGGATTAAGCGGCGAGGTACGGGCAGTCAGCATGGCAAAACAACGCGTGGCAGAGGCAGAGAAGCTGGGCTTCGAAGAATGTGTGGTGCCGCTTGTCTCGTTGGAAGAGTGTAAAAAAGGAAGTAAGATCCGGGTCATTGGCGTCAGTTCTGTACAGGATGCTGTGGATAAAGTGTTTGGCTGACGGTCTCGAACTGTGGAAATGTATCTGGAAATGAGACGATGAACAGTTAAGTGATATGAGGAGGTTGAAAACATGCCTGTCAAAATAGGAATCGATATCGGTAGCAGTACGACAAAAATCGTAGCTTTTGAAGGAGAGCATATGCTTCCGCCTATGGCGGTCAAGGCGGATAGCCAGGTGGCATCTCTCTACGGTGCATTCGGAAGATATCTGTATGAGAATAATCTGGAACTGGCTGATGTGGAAGGAGTCTATATCACCGGTGTGGGAAGCAAATATGTGGAGAAAGCGGTATATGATCGTCCTACCTATAAAGTGGATGAATTCGTCGCTACAGGTACCGGAGGATATTATCTTACGGATAAAAAGGAAGTCATTGTCATCAGTATGGGTACCGGAAGCTTCTTCGTCAAAGTGACGGAGAAGGAGATGAAGCACCTGGGTGGTGTCGGCTTAGGAGGCGGAACGATCTGTGGACTGTCCTCGATCATGCTGAATACCGGCGACATTCATGAAATTGTGCCGTTGTCCCGTAAGGGTGATGTGGCGAAGATCGACCTGCGGATCGCAGATCTGGCCAAAGAAAAGCTGCCGGGCCTGAATCTGGATGTGACGGCTTCTAATTTTGGTAAGGCAGATGCCCAGTCCAAACCGGAGGATATCGCGGCAGGTATTGTACATATGGTGATCGAGAATATCTGCCAGGCAGGAATCCTGGCATCTATGAGCACCGGCATCAAAGAGTATATCCTGATCGGCGGACTGACTAAATTCTTCGAGTGCCGCCAGATCATCGAGGATTTCAAGAGCCTGTGGGATGTGAAGATCAGCATTCCGGAGTACTCTGATTACGCGACCGCCATCGGATCTGTGATCGCACCGGATTCGGAGAAAGAGGAGATATAACAATATAGCTGTAAAGACAACACCCCGGCATGGCGCAGATCTATGAATCACGTCGTGCCGGGGTGAAATTGTATCTAAAAACAGAAATAAAAAAAGCCGATAACATCGACTTTTAAAAGCAGGGGAAGAGGGGATCGAACCCCCGTTAACGGTTTTGGAGACCGCCGCACTACCGCTGTACTATTCCCCTATGAAATTGTATCAGCTGAACCACTGACGAAAGCTATTATAGCATAGATACTTATCACTTAGCAAGTGAAAATTTTAAATTTTTGCAAAAACTTTTGCAATTCCGGGGAAAACCACAAAGAATACCTTATAACACAATTAAAGCAGCCGCAGGCGGGAAACCTGCAGCCACTTTAATTGTGTAAAAGGGGAATTCTTCCGGAAATCTACTTATATAAGCGGTTCGGCTCTCACCGAACAAGTTTAGTATAGTACACAATTTGGCTTTTGTCTAGCATTTTTTTGCAAAAAAAGGCAAAAAAATTACAAAAAAAGACTCTTTGTCGACAAAATCAGACGCTGCTCAATAGTCATCCGAGTTTCCCGTTTTGTAAACGAGATTCCACTTTGAAAACAGAAATGTATATAATCAGATACATGGAGTGAATATCTTGCTTACTATCATGAAAGTAGTGTAATATAAGGAATAAATGAGTTAAGAGAGTACAGCAGATGAGAGCTGTGCAGAAATGAGGGTTATATGGAACAGCATTTTAATACGCCGTCAGAAGTCATTGATACCAACATGAAAGCCGGAGAAGGTAAAGCCCATCTTCCTTTAGGCAAGATGATCCTGTTAGGTATTATGGCGGGTGCATTTATCGCGCTGGGCGGAGCCACCAGCAGCACCGCGGCACATGCCATTGACAATGTAGGGCTGGCACGATTTGTGGCAGGTATTATCTTCCCCGTGGGACTGATGATCATTGTATTTGTAGGTGGAGAGCTTTTCACCGGTAACTGCCTGATCGTCATGGATGTGGTTGGCAAAAAGGTAACGTGGTTCGAATGTATCCGCAACCTGATCGTGGTGTACTTCAGCAATCTGATCGGCGCCCTGATCATTGATACCCTGATCTACTTTTCCGGTAATCTGGATTACACCGGAGGGCTGCTGGGTGCCTATGCCATCAAGGTGGCAGTCGGCAAAGTGGGCATTTCTCCCCTGAAGGGAATCACCTCAGGCATTCTGTGTAATATTTTGGTATGTATTGCTATCCTGATGGCAGTGGCAGCTACGGATATCGTAGGTAAGGTCTGGGCGATCTTCTTCCCGATCATGGCGTTTGTGGTCGGCGGCTTCGAACACTGCGTTGCAAATATGTTCTACATTCCCGTTGGCATGATGGCTGCGCAGAATCCTGTTTACGTGGCGAAAGCACAGGAAGCATACGGATTGACGGCAGAGCAGATTCAGGGACTGACGATACTTCACAGTCTGAACAACTTTATTCCCGTTACCATCGGTAATATTTTAGGTGGAATGGTATTCGTAGGAATTCCCTGTTACTTTATTTATAAGAAGAAGTGGCAGAAATACCATGACGATGCCAAAACAGCATAAAGTAAATCAATTTTATAGGGAAGTATGGGAAACAGTCCGGTGATAGCATCGGGCTGTTTTTTTAATTCATAGGAAATAAGCGAGATTCTTTTTTATAATTATAAACGAAATATTAAATCGTATTTTCACTTATGCTATATAAAAACGAAAGATAAAATGAGAAAATGAGAGAAAAAATGAGAATATAGATTTTAAATAGTTGTGAATACGTTTGAAAAACTGGGCATATAAAACTAATATAAGCTATAGAAATTAGCACTCGATAAAAATGAGTGCTAACAAATGAAAAAGAGTAATATGATATTTAAATAGTTATAAGGAGGCAGTTGTCATGAGTTTGAAACCTTTAGGTGACAGAGTAGTATTAAAACAGTTAGTTGCAGAGGAGACTACCAAGTCCGGTATCGTGCTCCCCGGTCAGAATAAGGAAAAGCCCCAGCAGGCAGAAGTTGTTGCTGTCGGCCCCGGCGGTGTCGTAGACGGTAAGGAAGTAAAGATGGAAGTTAAGGTTGGCGATCAGGTCATCTATTCCAAATACTCAGGAACCGAAGTAAAGCTGGATGATGAAGAGTACATCATCGTAAAGCAGAGCGACATCCTTGCAATCATTCAGTAATTGCAAACCTAAAAAGAAATTAAGACTAAGAACAAATAAATTGGAGGCTGATTATTATGGCAAAAGAGATTAAATATGGCGCAGAAGCCCGTGCAGCATTAGAGGCTGGTGTAAACCAGCTGGCAGATACCGTAAGAGTAACCTTAGGACCCAAAGGAAGAAACGTAGTACTGGATAAGTCCTTTGGTGCGCCCCTGATCACCAACGATGGTGTTACCATTGCAAAAGAGATCGAGCTGGAAGATGTATTCGAGAACATGGGTGCACAGCTGGTAAAGGAAGTAGCTACCAAGACCAACGATGTAGCCGGTGATGGTACTACCACAGCAACCGTTCTGGCACAGGCTATGGTAAATGCAGGGATGAAGAACCTGGCAGCAGGTGCGAACCCCATCATCCTGAGAAAAGGTATGAAGAAAGCAACCGCATGTGCAGTAGAAGCCATCGGTAAGATGAGCCAGAAGGTAAACGGCAAGGAGCACATCGCAAGAGTAGCAGCAATTTCCGCAGGAGATGAGGCGGTAGGACAGTTGGTTGCAGATGCTATGGAGAAGGTAAGCAACAACGGTGTTATCACCATTGAAGAGTCCAAGACCATGCAGACCGAACTGGATCTGGTAGAAGGTATGCAGTTCGACAGAGGTTATATCTCTGCTTACATGGCAACCGATATGGATAAGATGGAAGCCGTTCTGGATAATCCGTATATCCTGATCACTGATAAGAAGATCTCCAACATTCAGGAGATCCTGCCTCTGTTAGAGCAGATCGTTCAGTCCGGCGCTAAGCTGCTGATCATCGCTGAGGATGTAGAGGGCGAGGCACTGACCACCCTGATCGTTAACAAGCTTCGTGGTACTTTCAACGTAGTAGCTGTTAAGGCTCCCGGCTATGGTGACAGAAGAAAAGCTATGCTGGAGGATATCGCAATCCTGACTGGTGGTACCGTGATCAGTTCCGAACTTGGTTATGAGCTGAAGGATACCACAATGGATATGCTGGGTCGTGCAAAATCCGTTAAGGTTCAGAAAGAGAACACCGTGATCGTAGACGGTGAGGGCGACAAGGAAGCATTACAGTCCAGAATCGCACAGATCAAGAAGCAGATCGAAGAGACCACTTCTGATTTCGACAGAGAGAAATTACAGGAGAGACTGGCTAAGCTGTCCGGCGGTGTTGCAGTCATCCGTGTAGGTGCTGCTACCGAGACCGAGATGAAGGAAGCTAAGCTTCGTCTGGAAGATGCTCTGGCAGCTACCAGAGCAGCCGTAGAGGAAGGTATCATCTGTGGTGGCGGTTCCGCATACATTCATGCATCCAAGGAAGTTGCCAAACTGGCAGCAAGTCTGGAAGGTGATGAGAAGACCGGTGCAGGCATTGTCCTGAAAGCACTGGAAGCACCTCTGTATCACATCGCAGCAAACGCAGGACTGGAAGGCAGCGTTATCATCAATAAGGTACGTGAGTCTGAGGTCGGTGTCGGCTTCGATGCTCTGAAAGAGGAATATGTAGATATGGTAAGTGCCGGCATCTTGGATCCTGCAAAGGTTACCAGAAGTGCCCTGCAGAACGCTACCAGCGTAGCAAGCACACTACTTACTACCGAAAGCGTTGTAGCTAATATCAAAGAAGACACTGCCAGGGAGATACCTGCCGTCACACTGATATAGCCTGCATACCAGTTGTTGTTACCGATGGTGGACAACAGCTGGGTCCGGTTCCATTCTCCGTTTTCCATTCCGCGGAAAGTTCCCAGCACATCGATGTCCAGACGGTTCAACAGTCCGATCAGTGTCACGATTCCCGCTGTGATCCCGACGATCCACCAGATACTTCTGCTGCCGTCATAATACCGGGATACCGCAAAATAGATCCCTACCAACAATCCCTGGGTCACTAGCCCCATATACCAGCCGGGATACCCTAAAAGGACATCCTCCCTGCAGGGACTGATTCCATAAGAAAAGATTGCAGACACCAGATACAACAGCATAAACACATCCGTTTTCTTCCACGTCCGTTTCGTTGTCTGTTCTCCCCGGATTCTCTGCCACAGCACAGCCAGCACCACAAAAACCCCCAGCACCAGCGTAGTATTCCGGAAAAACAAATATTTTGCATTTCCGATCATCACCAGCTTGTTCTGCATATACAGCGGTAAACCGGCAAAAAGAATCACCAGATACCCATAAACCAGCATACTCACGGTCTCTTTTGTATTTTGTTCCTGTTTCTTCATAGCTTACATTATCCTTCAGACTGAAAAACAAGGCACCCCTCATTGACTGAAGAGTGCCTTATATTTCCCGGTTATTTTATTTCCTTACGGTTACTTATTTGCCGTAACGCATCTGCAGGTACAGAGGACCATACCATTCAATAGCATTGTCTTCTGCCTTACCGGCAGGGATGGTTACCGTATACTCATTGCCTTCGAAGGTGTACTCCAGCTCCAGAGCTACAGTCTGCTTCTTGTACAGAGCCTGCATGATATCGTTGGGCAGAGCATTGATGTTCTTGTCTCTGCTGATCTTGACGGTAGCACCGTCCTTGGCATTAGCGATCTCGCTTGCCACATTGTCACGATATCTTCCAAATGCGTTGTCAGTACCTTCTGCTGTTGCGGTATTATTAGCTTCTGCAATAGCAAAAGTGGAGAAGTGATTTACAGTAAAGGTCAAAGTGTTTGCGGAAGCATTGTAAATAGGCTTGATTTCTTCCAGTCCACCATTTACAAAGTGGAAAATCACTGCCTTATTACCATCTACACCTGCAGGAGTCTCAATGGTAACTGCTACAGGGATAGGCAGAGATTTTACTGAAGAAGGACCAGCCTTCAGGCTGATTTCTACATATACGGGAGTAGAAGTTACTGCGTATGTAGAAGAAGCAATCTCAGGCGTAGCCGCCGGTGCTTCTACACTCAGTGTTGTGTCAGGAGCAACAAATGCTGCACCAACAATGCCTACAGCCTTTACAGCGCCGGAGTTAGCAAGGGTAGTATCCTTAATTCCCTTTGCCTTTTTGTATGCTGCTTCGATAGCTGCAACATCATTAACAGTATCCTGTCCTGCATTCATTGCTTCCTTCAGATCCTGAGAACCGATCTTTGTCAAAGCAGCTGCCGCATTATCTGCAGAGATCGGAAGAGCACACGTCTGAACTCCAGTCACGGCTACATCTCGTATGCCGTCTTCTGCTTGAAAAAA
>OOCG01001155.1_pt1 | contig 13534 bp, 13 predicted proteins | sample 1671521 | NCBI WGS metagenome assembly OOCG01 (sample SAMN06348165, study PRJEB24527) | human gut metagenome | biome: human gut; feature: ankylosing spondylitis patient; material: feces | host: Homo sapiens | place: China | collected 2015-10
TTCAACGTATCCCCAACTTGTCTCCGCCTTATCTTCTTTTCTCGGACTTTCTCAAATAATCAATGCGTTTTTCATTTATCTGCATCCTCCCAAACTTCTTTTGCCATACGGAATGCTGCCCATGCCTTTGGCCATCCTGCATAAAAGGCAGCATGTGTCAAAATTTCCGCCATTTCTTCTGCTGTTACGCCGTGATTTTTTGCATTCTGCAAGTGGAATTTCAAAGAAGAATCCAGAATACCGCTTGCCATCAGGGCTGTTACCGTTACAATACTTCTATCTCTTGCAGATAACTGTTCTTCTCTAGACCACACCTGGCCGAAAAGAACATCGTCGTTCAATTCCGCAAATTTAGGTGCAAATACACCCAGTTCATCTCTGCCTGCTGTTACTTTTGCCATAATCTTTACACCTCTTCTTCCAATTTTGCATATGCTTCATCTGAAACGGGTTCACACCACTCGTTGCTGCAATTTTCCCCAGGTACTTCAATTGCCAGATGCTGGAACCAGGAATCTGCTGCTGCACCATGCCAATGTTTAACACCAGTTGGAATGTGTACCACACTGCCTGGATGAAGTTTCACGGGTTTCTGACCCCATTCCTGATACCAACCTTCTCCGGCAGTTACCAGCAGCATCTGTCCACCGCCTTTGTCTGCATGATGGATGTGCCAGTTATTGCGGCATCCCGGTTCAAATGTTACATTGCCAACGACTACCTGTTCCGTAGAAAGCATATTTAAATAGCTCTGACCAACAAAATATTTTGCGTATGCATCATTCGGTTCCCCTACGGGAAATACACTCATTTCTTCCGGTTTCATGCTTTATTCCTCCTTATATCCATTTTTCAAAATCTTTTCTGGAACGGCTCACACTGCTACCGTAAATTGCCAGACCTTTTTCCACTTTTGCATTGGGGCATAAGCGTTTGATGTCTTTTTCACTCCGCCCCATTCCACTTCCTTCATGTGTGCAGAAAGGTTTGATGGTTTTTCCACTAAAATCAAAATGTTCCAAAAATGTAAAGACAGCCATGGGCATAGTGCTCCAGTAATTAGGGAAGCCAAGATAAATGGTATCATAGGCATCTATACTTTCAGGATATGCCTTTAATTCAGGACGGGCATCTCGCTTCTGGTCTTCCTGTGCCTGTGCAATACACTGATTGTAGCCTTTCGCATAAGGCTGTACTTGCTCAATCTTGAACAAATCCGCATCTGTCAATTCCTGCAGAATGCCTGCTGCCACTTCTGTATTTCCTACTGTCAAATTTCTCAGCATGCCACTAACATAATTTTCATCAGCTCTTGAATAAAAAGCAATCAACTTTTTTCCCATCTTGTTCCCTCCTTTTCTTTGTTTTTATTATACCGCCCCATTGATTGACGAAGAATCTCCAATATGTTATGATTGTATAAACCATTGGTTTATACTTTGTGTTGGAGGTGTATCATGTATAATCCACTTTTAAACACCTTTGTGGCTGTTGCTGACTGCGGCAGTTTCACAAAAGCATCTGAGGTATTGTTCATATCACCAACAGCTGTTATGAAGCAAATGAATGCACTGGAAAAGCATTTGGAATTGAAACTCATCGAACGCACACCCTCTGGCATTCACTTGACGCAAGCAGGTGCTGTCATTTACAAAGAAGCAAAATTCATGATGGAGTATTCCCAAAAAGCAATTTCTAAGGCAAAAGCTGCCCTTTATGACTATGAAACTACCTTCTGCGTTGGTACATCCTTGCTGAATCCCGCAAAACCTTTTATGGATCTGTGGTATCTGGTCAATCAGGATTTTCCTTCCTATAAGCTGCATCTCGTTCCCTTTGCAGATAATCATGACGGGATTCTTTCTGAAATTGAAAAGCTTGGAGAGAAGTTTGACTTTCTGATTGGTGTATGCGACTCAAAAGAATGGCTTTGCAGATGCAATTTTCTTCCTCTTGGAAGGTATCAAAAAATGGTTGCTGTTTCTAGGGAGCATCCTCTCGCATCACGAAGTAGCATCAATGTGGAAGATCTCCATGGGGAAACACTGATGATGGTACGAAAAGGCGATTCAGAAACAAATGACCATATCCGCAGTGTTCTGGAAAAGAATCACCCACAAATACACATTGAAGACACGCCGCAATTTTATGACCTTTCTGTATTTAACCGCTGTGCAGAAACAGGAAACGTACTCTTAACCATTGAGTGTTGGCGGGATGTTCATCCCGGTTTGGTTTCTATTCCTGTTAATTGGGATTACAGCATTCCTTATGGCTTACTCTACAGTTTTGATGCACCAAAAGATGTTTTGCAGTTTGTGCAGGCAGTGAAGAACATCAAATCTTTGCCGAAAGAAATATAATTTTTTGATTTGGCTTCTCACAAAAAAATGCGATATTAAAAATAGCCAGAATCCTTTATTTTTGGATTCTGGCTATTTTTGTTTTGTAAATTAAAAAGGCTTGCCATCCGCAATAAACAGATGGCAAGCCACATCCTTTGGCTGCTTCAATAATTTTGAAGTAATTTTAGGAACATCTCTTTTGCAATATTAACGTTCTTTTGTCATGTACAGTATGTCATTATTTTGGAGGTTATTTTGGTCGACAGTTATTTGTGAGCATGTTGCTCTTTCAAAAACAATCTCAAAACCATTGCCACAGCCGCAAGAATGATAATCATCCAAAATGTACTGTTATACGCACCGCCAGATTTTTCAATCAAAACACTGGAAATCATTGGACCAATGATTGCTGCCGGTGCCAGAGAAAAGTTGGCGATACTGAAGTTAACAGCATAGTTTTTGGGCCCAAAGCGATCCAGAATTACAGTGGACGCCAATGTTGGTGTACCACCATATCCAAGACCACTAAAGATCAGACCCAGCAGGATGAATGGCGCAGCGTTAAAGAACGCACCGAGTGTTAACAAAATACCTGCACAAAGCACGAAGCTTGTATTCAGCAAGGTAGATTTCTTTTCTTTAAAACGGTCAAAGAATGCACCATGAATCACACGTCCGATACCATTGAACAGAGAAACAATGAGCCCCAAAACAGCAGGAATACCAAAGGAAACTGCGATTGTTGCTGCGCTGTTGATTACCAGAAGGCTGGCAGAATTCAACAGAATTGTCCAAACAACGAATATCCAGAAGGATTTTTCCCGGATCATTTCACTTGCTGTATAACCAAAGTCATCAGGCTTTTTCTGTTCAACTGTTTTTCCGGGTTCCACAGGAGGTGGTGTGATGAATATTGATCCAACAAACAAAACAACTGCAATCAATATGCCTAAGATTCTGAATGTTGGAAATAAGCCGATCTTTTCAATAACACTACCAACAGTGCCGCCTAATACAATACCACCCAGACCAAAGCCCAGCAGCATGACACCAGATGCCAAACCCGCTCTGTCTGCAAAGCTTTTGTTGACTGTACTGATAATGGCATTATAACCCATACCGACACCGCTGCCGCACAGGAACCCATAAAGGATATACAGAAGAATCAAGCTTGTAGCGGAATCTTCAGGATTAAGCATAGATACCCCGAAGAATCCGACAAAAAGCATCACTGCTGCAATCCGCAGAATATTTTGTGTGCTGATTTTTTTCGCAAGATTCCCTGCCACAAATGCGCTCAGGCAGAAGAAAATCATGGAAATCGTAAATGTCATGGACAATTGTGAAACTGTCCAGCTTTCATAGACACTTTTGAATGGAGCGTTGAAAATAGACCAAGCATAAAGCAAACCGAGGAACAATAACATGAACGTCCCCGCGATCAGCTTTATCCAACGATTTACACTTGCACCCATAGGTCTTCCTCCTATCGCTTGTTGGATCTCCGCCAAATCTTCTGTTCTTCAGCTGCTTTGATCAATTCATCACGGAAATCAGGATGAGCAATGGCGATGATTGCTTCTGCTCTCTGCCATGTTGCCAGACCGGATAACTGTGCAACACCATATTCTGTTACCATTCTAGGTGCCTGTGTTCTAGGTGTTGTGATTACATCACCTGCTGTAAATTTAGGCAGAATACGAGAATGCACTTCTCCCTGTTTGTCTTTGAATGTGGAGGACATTGCCAGGAAAGCCTGTCCATGTTCTGCAGCATATGCACCTGTTACGAAGTCCAGCTGTCCGCCTGTACCACTGATATGTCTTGTACCGGATGTTTCGGAGCATACCTGACCATACAGGTCCATAGAAACACAACCGTTGATGGATACAAAATGATCCAGCTGTCTGATGGTTTCAGGATTGTTTACGTATCTCATAGGTGCAGACATGATATCAATGTTGTGATCCAGGAATTCATACAGGTCTGTGGAACCATTACAGATGGAGAATACACCTTTGCCACGGTTCAGCAGTTTTTTCTTATTTGTGATTTTGCCAGCCTGATACAGTTTCAGGTAGCCATCACTCATCAGTTCTGTATGCATACCCAGATCTTTCAGGTCGGAATCAGCAATCAGACCACCCAAAGCGTTGGGCATGCCGCCGATACCAATCTGCAGTGTAATACCATCATACAGGTAAGGGAAAATATTTCCTGCAATTTTTTTGTCGATTTCAGAAGGTGCACCACCGGGAGCAATACCCAGAGGTTTTGTGCTTTCTACAACATAATCAACTTCAGAAATATGGATATGATCACATTCCATACCAAAAACAAAAGGCATATTGGGGTTAACTTCCAAGATAATATGATCAGCAGCGTCCAGCATTTCCTGCATGCAGCAGTTTGTCAGACCGTAGCTGAAATAACCGTTTTTGTCCATAGGTGCTACTGTAATCATAGCAACGTTAACGGGTGCGTAGCCTCTTGTATAGTAGGAACCGCAATTTCTGAAAAGCATAGGAGAATAGAAAGCTCTCCCCTGATCTACATATTTTCTGTCGATACCGGAACAATGCCACAGGTTATAAGTAAATGCTTTCTGGTCAGGATCCTGTTCTACAACCTGAACGGGTTTCATGCTGATGGCATTTCTTACGTTAACATCTTCCAGTTCATCTCTACGTGCTGCAAGGGCAGCGTCCAAATCTTCTGGGAAAGAGCAGGTCTGGCTGTAGTCTACCCAATCACCACTTTTAACAATTTTTACTGCTTCTTCAGCAGATACCAGTTTCTTTTTGTATTCTTCATATACATTCATAATTCAACACTCATTTCCTAGAAATTTTAGAAACAGCGAATCCCAGCTGTTGTATTGCTGAGATTCGCCTACTTTATTTACCTAGAGTCAGTATTTCCTGTTATACCAAATCCATACCTACTTTGATTGCTTTCAGGTTGTCTTCAACAAAAGCAGGTTTTACGTTTTCTCTTACGATTCTGTCCCAATCAATGTTGTCCAGTTTCATAGCCTTGATGATTGTGCCCAGCAGGATGATGTTCATAACTTTGCCGTTACCCAGTTTCACTGCTTCTTCTGTTGCGTTTACAACAGTTACATCGTGGCATGCTTTTTTGATTTCATCAATGATGTCAGCTGCATAATCAGCTTTACCCATAATAACGGGCATAGGCATCATTTCATGATCGTTGACAACAACTTTACCGTCTTTTTTCAGATATTCCAGCCATCTCAGTGCTTCCATTTTTTCGAAAGACACGATCATGTCTGCGGAACCTTTTTCAATAACGGGAGACCAAACTTTATCACCATATCTAACCTGAGAAGAAACGCTGCCGCCTCTCTGGCTCATGCCATGGATTTCACTCATTTTTACGTCATAGCCTTCTTCCATCAGGCCCAATGTCAAAAGTTTAGAAGCAAGGATAGTACCCTGACCACCTACACCAACCAATAATACACTCTTTGTCATCTTATTTCTCCACCTTTCCGATTGCATTCTTAGGACAAATCTGCTGGCATACATCACAGCCTACGCACTGCAGAGGATCGATTTCTGCTTTCTTATCATCTCTGTTCAGGAACAAAGCAGGACATCCGCTCTTCAAGCACATCTTACATCCGATACATTTGTCTTTGTCAACAATGTTCTTTGTTTTATATGCTTCAGGGAATTTTGCTTTATCTTCTTCACTGAATTTCTTCAATACGCAAGGGTATTTTGTGATGATAACAGAAGGTTCGTCCAGAGAAAGTGCCCAATCCAAGGTTTCTCTTACCAGCTGCAGGTTGTTGGGGTTGATTGTTCTGATGTTTTTCGCACCCAGAGATCTGCATACTGTTTCGATATCCAGTTCTGTTGCATCGCTGCCGTCAGCATGTTTACCTGTACCAGGGTTTTCCTGATGACCAGTCATACCTGTGATTCTGTTGTCCAGAATGATATTTACGGTCTTAGAACCATTGTAAATACATTCAACCAGGGAGTTCATACCTGTGTGGAAGAATGTGGAGTCACCCAGAACAGATACAACTCTCATATCTTCGTGGAACATTTCGAATTTCTTAGCTGCGCCATGACCCATGGAGAAGCTTGCGCCCATACACAGGTTCAAATCCATTGCATTGTAAGGATCTGCATAACCCAGAGTATAACATCCGATGTCACCGGAAATCAATACATTCTTTTTCTTACCCAGTTCATAGAACAGACCTCTGTGAGGGCAGCCTGCGCACAGTGCGGGTGGACGAGCAACTACTTTTGTTCTGTCGTAATCTACGCTGTCATATGTTTTGCCGAATACGCATTTTCTGATTACGTCGGGAGTCAGTTCGTCATATGCAGGGAATGTGTTTTTGCCTTTGGGATCGAAGCCAAGTCTCTGGATTTCTTCTTCCAAGATAGGATCGTTTTCTTCGATTACATAGATGGTATCCAGACCTGTGCAGAATTTTTTGATCAGGTCAGAAGGCAGAGGATATGTAAAACCAAGTTTCAGATAGTTTACATCATCACCGAAAACTTCCTTCGCATAGCAATAGCACATACCGGAAACAACAACGCCGACTTTTTTGCCATTGTCTTCGATTCTGTTCATAGGTGTTGTTTCAGAGAATTCTTTCAGTTTTACCAGTCTATCTTCCAGCAGGATTCTCTGTTTTTTTGCAATTGCGGGAGGATTCAGATGTTTTGCAATATTCTTTTCATATTTTTTTGCAGGAACTTCTACTCTTTCACCGCAGTCTACGATACCTTTGGAATGGCAAAGTCTTGTTGTCATTCTCATCAGGATAGGAGTATCCAGTTTTTCAGAAATTTCAAAAGCTTCTTTCATGAATGCTCTTGCTTCCTGAGAATCGGAGGGTTCCATCATAGCCAGTTTTGCAGCTTTTGCATAATGTCTGTTATCCTGTTCATTCTGAGAAGAATGCTGACCGGGTTCGTCAGCTGTGATAATAACCATACCGCCGTTTACGCCCTGATATACAAAAGAGAACAGAGGGTCTGCTGCTACGTTCAAACCAACGTGTTTCATAGAAGCCATACTTCTTGCACCTGCGATAGATGCACCAACAGCTGCTTCCAGAGCTACTTTTTCGTTGGGTGCCCATTCAGAATATACTTCTTTGTAGCCGGACATGTTTTCCAGAATTTCTGTACTGGGAGTACCGGGATAAGCTGATGCAAAATTCACGCCAGCTTCCCAAGCGCCTCTCACCAAAGCTTCGTTACCTGTCATTAATTTCTTCATACTTCAATCTCCTTCTTCCATTCCATAATAAATACACATTTATGCGTTAAATACTTCTTCAAAAATCGGCAGGGATTTTTCGATTGTTTCTTTTGCTACGCAGTAGCACAGTCTGAAATAACCTTCTACGCCGAAATCGTCGGAAGGAACGACCAACAGATTTTTCAGCTTACATTTTTCAGAGAAAGCTTTTGCATCGCCGCCGGGTGCTTTTACGAACAGATAGAATGCACCGTCAGGACTTGCACATTCATAACCGATTTTCTTCAGACCATTGTAAAGCAGTTTACGGTTTACATCGTATGCTTCCAGGTCAGGTTTTTCATATGCACAGCGAGCAACTACACGCTGAATCAGTGTCGGAGGACAAACATGACCAATAACTCTGGATGCCCCTGCGATTGCAGCAAACATTTCTTTTGCATCTGTCATTTTTTCAGGAACATATACATAACCGATACGTTCGCCGGGCAGAGACAGAGATTTGGAATAAGAATAGCATACGAGTGTATCTTTGTAGATAGAAGGAACCCAAGGCACTTCTACACCATCATATACCAGTTCACGATAAGGTTCATCGGAAATCAGATATACAGGTCTGCCAAGTTCTTCGCTCTTCTTTGTCAGGATCGCTGCCACTTTTTCCAGTGTTTCTCTGCTAAATACAACGCCGGAGGGGTTGTTGGGAGAGTTGATGATCACTGCCTGTGTATGTTCATTGATCATTGCTTCTAATGTTTTCAGATCAATCTGGAAGTTTTCTGTATCGGCAGGTACATATACGAATTTGTTGCCGGTACTTTCAACAAAAGGACGATATTCAGGGAAGAACGGTGCAACTGCCAGAATTTCTGTATTGCTGTCGATATTCAGTGCTTTACATACTGCGATCAGTGCAGGTGCTGCACCACAGGTGAAATACAGGTCTGCGCCATGAATTTCTGTTCCTGTACGTTCTGCCAGTTCTTTTGCTACCGCATCTCTTGCATCAGCAAAGCCAGGTGCGCTGCTATATCCATGAACCAGCAGACTATTTTCATTCTTGATAATATCGATTGCAGCTTCGTTTACAGCTGGAGGAGCAGGAATACTGGGATTGCCCAGAGAGAAATCGAAAACGTTTTCCTTACCTACTACTGCTGCCTGCTGCAAGCCGTATTCAAATAATTCGCGAATACAGGATTTCGCACTACCAAGACCATAAAAATACTGATTATACATATTTCAGCCTCCATTCTCTTTTGTTGCAGTTACTTTATCTTTTGCAGGTATCACACAAGGCTCATACCCACTTGAATTGCCTTCAGGTTATCTTCTACAAATGCAGGTTTCACATTTTCACTGACAATCTTATTCCAGTTGATATCTTCCAGCCCCATGGCTTTGATGATGGTGCCAAGGAGGATGATATTCATTACTTTGCCATTGCCAAGTTTGACTGCTTCTTCTGTTGCGTTAACAACGGTAACGTCTTTGCAGTTGTCCTGCATTTCTTTGATGATATCCGGAGAATAATCCGCCTTCCCCATGATGACAGGCATGGGCATCATTTCATGATTATTGACAACAACTTTGCCGTCTTTTTTCAGATACTCCAGCCATCTCAAAGCTTCCATTTTTTCAAAAGATACGATCATATCCGCGGAGCCTTTTTCGATAACGGGAGACCAAACTTTTTCACCATATCTTACCTGAGAAGATACGCTGCCGCCCCTCTGGCTCATGCCGTGGATTTCACTCATTTTTACGTCATATCCTTCTTCCATCAGACCCAGTGTCAGGAGCTTAGAAGCAAGGATTGTACCCTGACCGCCTACGCCAACCAGCAAAATGTTTTTTGTTCTTTTATCACTCATCTTCTTAGCGCTCCTTTCCGATTGCCTGTTTCGGACATACCTGTTCACATACGCCGCAGCCTACACACTGCAGAGAATCGATACCAGCTTTTTTGGTTTCTCTGTCAATGTAAAGAGCAGGACAGCCTGTCTTCAGGCACAGCTTACAACCAATACATTTATCTGTGTCTACAACGTCTTTGGTCTTGTATGCTGTAGGGAATTTCGCTTTATCGTCTTCGCTGAATTTCTTCAGAACGCAAGGCCATTTTGTGATGATTACAGAAGGTTCATCCAGACCAAGAGCCCAATCCAGTGTTTCTCTCATGAGTGTCAGATTGTTGGGGTCGATGGTTCTGATATTTTTTGCTCCCAGTGCTCTACATACGGTTTCAATGTCGATTGCTGTTGCATCGCTGCCGTCTGCGTGTTTGCCGGAGCCGGGGTTTTCCTGATGACCTGTCATACCTGTGATTCTGTTGTCCAGAATGACGCTGACGGTCTTAGAGTTGTTGTACAGACATTCTGTCAGGGAATTGATACCTGTGTGGAAGAATGTGGAGTCACCCATAACACCAACCACTCTTGTATCTTCACCCTTCTGTTCGAAAGCTTTCGCAGCACCATGACCTGTGGAGAAAGCTGCACCCATACATACGCAGGAATCAATTGCGTTGTAAGGTTCTGCAAAGCCCAGTGTATAACAGCCGATGTCACCTGTTACCATGACATTCTTTCTCTTGCCCAGTTCATAGAAGAAACCTCTATGAGGACATCCTGCACACAGTGCGGGGGGTCTGGGAACAACTTTTGCTTTGTCATAATCAATGGTTTCAAATTCTTCGCCATGAACACATTTACGAATTACGTCGGATGTCAGTTCATCATAAGCAGGGAAAGTATTTTTGCCTTTTACTTCAAAACCAAGTCTCTGTACTTCTGCTTCGATCAGTGGATCGTTTTCTTCGATCACATAGATGGTATCTAAACCTTTGCAGAATTCTGTGATCTTTTTCTGAGGCAGCGGATATGTAAAGCCCAGTTTCAGATAGTTTACGTCATCGCCAAAAACTTCTTTCGCGAAACAGTAACACATACCAGAAGTGATCACACCTACTTTGCTTCCATTGTCTTCCACAAAGTTCAGAGGTGTCTGTTCGGAGAATTCTTCTAACTTTTTCAGTCTTTCTGCCAGTTCCACTCTGCGCACCTTTGCATTGGCAGGAACCATTACATATTTCTTTGCATTTTTCTCATAAGGTTTTACAGGTGCTTTTTCCACTCTGTCGCCGCAGTCTACCAGACCTTTGGAATGACAAGCTCTTGTGGTCATTCTCATCAGTACAGGTGTGTCAAAACGTTCAGAAATTTCGTAAGCTTCTTTCATGAAATCTCTTGCTTCTGCACTTGTTGCAGGTTCCATCATAGGAATCATTGCTGCACGCGCATAATTTCTGTTATCCTGTTCATTCTGAGAAGAATGCTGTCCGGGTTCGTCAGCAGTTACAACAACCATACCGCCATTTACACCAGTATAAACGAATGTAAACAGAGGATCCGCAGCAACGTTCAGACCTACATGCTTCATTGCTGCCAAACTTCTTACACCTGCGATAGATGCACCGATGGCAGCTTCCATTGCTACCTTTTCATTGGGTGCCCATTCGGAGTAAACTTCCTTCCGTGCAGACATATTTTCGATAATTTCTGTGGAAGGGGTGCCCGGATATGCGGAAGCAACTAATACGCCGGCTTCCCATGCGCCCTGCACCAGAGCTTCGTTACCTGTCATCAGTTTTTTCATAACTATCCTCCTTATCTGCTTTGGTTGTGTCATATGTCGAGATGTACTGTTACATTTTTTGACGATGAAATGTTTTTTCCTTAAGCTTCACTTTGCTTGCAGGGAATGAATTTACCGATGATACCGCCAATAACTGCGGGCAGGATCCATCCCAGAGAGTATTCATGCAGTGGCAGAATCTGAGTATATGTCAAAGGCAGACCAAAACCAGCCAGAACTTCAGACAAGCTGATTACGAATGCGAACAGTGTTGCCACTCTGATTACGTTATCATTTTTGATATATTTCCCGAAGAACATCAATACGGACATTGTGATGAAGCAAGGGAAAATTACAGACAGAATAGGTGCTGCCACGCTGATAATTTTGTCGATACCAGCATTAGATACTACGAAGGAGAATACAGACATTACAATTACGACTGTTTTGTATTTGCATTTGCCGTTTGTCAGTTTTTCCAGTGTACCTGCAAAACCAGATGTCAGACCAATTGCTGTTGTCAAGCAAGCGAACAGTACGATAACTGCCATCATGATTACGCCCCATGTGCCCAGAAGCTGTTCTGTGATTGCTACAACCAGAGCAGCCTGGTTATAATCTTCATAACCGCCGGAAGAAACAGTAGCACCCAGGAATGTCAAACCACCGTAAACAATAAACAGCAGAATTGCCGCAATCAGCGCTGCTCTGGCCAACAGACGGCCCTGCACATCTTTAGATGTATAGCCTTTTTCCACAACAGCCCCCATAATTGCTACGATAATCAAGCCAACGCCCAGAGGGTCCATTGTCTGATAACCATTGATGATACCTTCTTTGATTGTAACAACTGTAGATTCTTCTGCGATAGGGCCAATGGGATCTACGATACCAAGCACGATCAGTACAAGAACACAAATTACAAGAATAGGTGTCAGGTAGTTACCTACGATATCAACGACCTTAGATGGACGAATTGTCAGGAAACAAACAATTGCGAAGAAGATAAAACTAAATACCCAAATGCTTAAGCCGGGGAACATCTGTGACCAGCCCATTTCAAATGTTGTCGCAGCTGTTCTGGGTACAGCCAAGCAAGGTGCAAGACAGGTAGCAATGATGATTGCTACTACAGTTGCCATCTTTTTCCCTAATCTGCTGGGAATACCAGTCATGGAAAGATCATTGCTTCGAATGGTTGCAAAGATTGCAATCATGGAAACACCGATGTCAACAAGGAAGAAGAAAAAGAATCCCAGGAACCATTCCGGGCCTGTCATTCTCCCCAAATAGGGCGGAAAGATCAAGTTGCCTGCGCCGAAGAAAATCGCAAACATTGTTAAGCCAACCGCCATGATGTCTTTACCCTTAAGATTATTCATTACACATTCTCCCTTCCATACATTATTACAGTTATAAATCCGGTAACATTTCTAACTTACTTGCCTCCTTTCTCCTTTTTTAAGTAGCATCGTAATCCAACCACTGATACGATGTTTTCTCCTCTTTTTTTGCACGATCCCCTTTTTTCCGTTTAGATACAAGAGTATCCAAATAATATAAAATCTTTCGGAATTTACACGATATTACATCAATTTTTCACAATTACATTACACTGACCGTTTTCGTACCGTTTCAAACTATGCACAGTGCACTTTTAACTATATAGTACATGAATTTATACAATCTGTCAATGTTTTTGTGTGTTTTTTTGCATTTAAATTAAATTTTTAATTTTTTAGGTAATATCAGACAGAAAAAATCAAATTTACGCAAAAAAAATAGGAAATAAGTTATTTTCAAAGATTTGACAATAACTCACCTAGAATTATCCCATTATTTTGGTTTTTTTGCAATAAAAATAAACAAAATGCAGACATGTTTTATAACTTTTTCCCCAGTCTATATACTAGGCATTGTGCATACTTTTGTTTTCATATCTTTCTGATATATCTTATTCTGGTCTGTAAATGAGATATGACAAAGCTTTTCGTTGTTCTCTCACCCATTTTTGCCGAAAAATAGCCATTTTCAGTCAATCCATTCTGAAAACTTCTTTTCTTCAAAACATCTTGGAGATTCCATCATGTGGTCATACAATAAGTTTTATATCATTGGGCTTGTCTGATTTCTTTCTTTGCAGCGCAATGTTCAAGAAAAGTGTTTCGTGCATGATAGATTGTTCTAATTTTAATAATATACAAGTATAAAAATTATGAAAAATCCTCGCTTTGTACTGTTTTTCCACGAATTGTGGTACTTTCATCTTGACGTTATTTCCTGTTCAGGTGTAT
>OOCG01001193.1_pt1 | contig 13061 bp, 7 predicted proteins | sample 1671521 | NCBI WGS metagenome assembly OOCG01 (sample SAMN06348165, study PRJEB24527) | human gut metagenome | biome: human gut; feature: ankylosing spondylitis patient; material: feces | host: Homo sapiens | place: China | collected 2015-10
CTGCATAACGAATAACGATATGATTCAGGGAACTTGCCCAATAAGAACCTTTCTTCAGGCAGTCACAGTCCGGGTCTACATTCTCTTTGAGCGAAACATAATATCCGTAAAGTCCCTTACTACGGCTCCAGTCATCATTCTTCTGAATCAGGTAGCCTTCGTTGTATTTATAAGGGAAGCCCGGCATACCTACCGTGTGGAATAAACGGGGGTCTACATTGTCCGTCGTAACCTCGTAGTTCTCATTATCGTAGGTATTGAACAACGGTTTTCCCTGCGAGTCGGTTTTGAAAGCGTTCACCAGATTTTGGCTCGGTTTGTGGAAGTCACAGCAGCCTAGTATCTGCGGAGTTGTCAGTCCCATTCCCCAGTTCAGATTACCGTTGTATGTTCCGTCGTTGATAGAATATTGAATCGCCCATACAGACTCTGCGCCATTTTCATATTGAGGCAGGAAGTTCATGCTATAATCATTTTCCAATCCGTAACCGGCTTTGGCCATGATGAGAGGGTCGGTATATTTCACTACCTGCTTCAGGTCCTCTTCGTCGATACCGGTAAGGTTGTTGTTCACTCCATCCTGACGGTAAGCCTTATACAAGTAAGTCTTTGCCAGGTAAGCGGCAGCGGCAGCTTGTGTGGGACGTCCTTTTTCTATCTGCACTTCCGGCAGATTGTCGTAGGCAAACTGGAAGTCGTCTGCTATCTTTTGCCATTGTTCGTTATTGGTATAGGTGGTATTCGAAAGCTCGTTGTAAGCATCCGGGTCCATGTTTTCATCGTCTACTATAACGATCTTCTTAAACAGTTCCTTCAACATGAAGTGGGCGTGTCCGCGCAGGAATCTCATTTCAGCAATGCGCTGGTCCTTCAGCGGATAAGTCTTTTCATCCATCAGGTCGAGTGACTGCAAGGCTGTGTTGGCACGGGTGATGCATTGATACAGTCTTTTCCATATATCGTTGATATTCCAGTCGGTGGTGTTGATACCTTTAGAAATTTCCAGTGCGTTGAACACACCGCCGTCTTCCGTACCGGAACCGCCTTTATAACAATCGTCGGAACGTACGTCATAATTCCAAAGCGAGAAGGAAGAGTTGATGTCGTCACCTGTTGCCCAAATGGCGTAGGCTGAAATCACGAGGTTGTCCACGTATTCGGGAGAAGCGATCTGATCGCCGGTCACAATACCCTGCGGAACCTGACGATCCAGAAAATCGTTGCAACTGCTTGTCAGCAAGGTAAATCCGATGGTTGCTATGTATAGTATCTTTTTCATGATAGTTCGTTTTATAAATGAAGTGAATTAAAATCCGATGTTAAGTCCGAAGGTGATATTCACAGGGATCGGATAAGAGAAGTTCGGGTTTTCCGGGTCTTCTCCCGTAAAGTCTTTACTCTTGATCGTCAGCAGATTTTGCGCGCTGCAATAGAAACGTAAACGTTCCATTCTCAACTTCTTGGAGATTACTGCCGGAACTGTATAGCCTAATTGGATATTACGCAGTTTCAGGAAGGAACCGTTTTCAACAAAGTAAGTGGAGACACGCTGTTCATTGTTTGTATCGCTGCGGGTCAATGCCGGAATAGTAGAGTTCGGATTAGTAGGCGACCAGGCATTGAGCAGGCGGGTTCCTTTGTTCAGGAAGCCGACGTTGGATGCACTCCAGAAGTCACTTTTCTTCTTCACGTCACTGATGATATCTACTCCCTGAACGCCTTGCCAGAACATAGTCAGGTCGAAGTTCTTATATTCCAGGTAGATATTCAATCCGTAGCTGAAAGCAGGAGTCGGATCGTAAATCCATTCCTGGTCTTTTTCATCAATCACACCGTTATGGTCGATGTCGCGGTAACGGATACGGCCTACAGCTGCACCTTCCTGCGTAGCGTGATTGTCCACTTCTTCTTGTGATTTGAAGATACCGTCGGCAATGTAGCCCACTTGTGAGTTGTATGTATGACCGACTACACTTTTTACTCCATTACCACCAAACTTTCCATTGGCAGCCACTGTCTCCGGCAGTTCAAGAATTTCATTCCGGTAAGTGGAGATGTTTCCGTTCAAGTCGTAAGTCAGTCCGAAGGCAGTTTTGTTGCGGTAGCCCAAGTTGAATTCAAAACCCTGGTTTTTCATTGCGCCCGAATTAATCCAACGATTGCCACCTTCTCCCAATACTCCCACTCCTGCCATTTCAGTCAGGATATCGGTTGTTTTCTTGTAATAGTATTCCAATGAACCATACAGGGATTGTTTGAATAGGCTGAAGTCGATGCCGACGTTCGTCTGTGTGGTTGTCTCCCATTTGATATTGTCATTACCAATCTGGTTACGTTTGAATCCGGAAGGCAGAGTACCACCTCCGTTAGAACCTGTAATATCGTATGCCGTACCGTAGCTTTGACCGCCAAATGAATCTGTTGTTCCATAATTAGGAGCGTAGATAGTGTAACGGGCAAGGTTGGAGATTTCCTGATTACCGGTCTGTCCCCATGAAGCACGCAGTTTCAGATCGTCCAACCAAGTCAGTTCCTTCATAAAGCTCTCCTGTGTGATGCGCCATCCCAAAGAAACGGAAGGGAAAGTGGCATAACGATGGTTTTTACCGAAGCGGGAAGAACCGTCACGACGGAGCGTCAATGAAAGCAGATATCTGTCAGCATAAGAATAGTTCATTTTGCCGAAGAAAGAGACAAGCGAGTAACCTTCGCCGGCACCATAAGCCTGTGCTGTGCCGCTACCTGCATCGGGCCACATATAGTCGGGAGTAAGGATAGAGAAATCTTCTTTGTAGCCGGAGAAATGGCTGTCGTCTTCCCGGTTCAGCTCCATACCTGCCATGACGTCTCCACGATGCTTGCCTATTTCCAACTGGTAAGTGACAATGGCATTCCACATCCATTTGGTCCAGTGTTCTTGTTTGGCTTCCACTGCACTCTTGCCGTTATTGGTCTGTGTTCCTTCCTGATAAGGATAGGTGAAGTAACGGGCTTGCTTGTTTGCGTAGTCCAGACCAAAAGTAGAACGAACATTGAATCCTTTGAAGAGGCTTAGATTCACATAAGCATCACCGAACATACGCCAGTAAGTGTATCGGTTGTCTTTGTTGTATTCGAGTACGGCGCGAGGATTACGACGGTCCGGCCATCCGCCTACCGGTCCTCCCCATGAACCATCCGAAGCATAAACGGGGATAGCGGAAGGAATGTCCAAAGCAGTTTCAATAATTCCGCCGGGAGCTTGTACTTCCGAAGTACGGTTTAAGGTGAAATGCTGGCCGATAGTCAAGATATCATCTATTAATTTATAATCGCTGTTCATACGGGCGGAGAAACGGTCGAAGTCCGTATCTTTAATTACACCCAGGTTTTTGTAATATCCCAGAGAAAAGAAGGAAGAACCTTTCTCCGAACCGTTGCTGACAGAGAGATTGTATTGCTGGATAACACCTGTACGGGTAATTTCATCAAACCAGTCGGTATCTGCCACAGTCATTGTATTCTTTGAGTCCAGGTATTTGGAAAGACTCATACTGTGTAGTACCGGATTTCCGTTGGCATCGTAACCCCAATTGTAGTTATATCCCAAAGCATTGCCGTTCGGGTTCTCACCATCGTTTACATAGGCTTGCCACATGGCACGTCCGTACTGTTCCGTATTCAACACGTCCATCTTACTTTGATACATGGAAGCTGAAACCGAAGCATCAAAATTGATTTTAATCTGGCCTTTCTTTCCTTGTTTGGTAGTAATGACGATAACGCCATTTGCAGCACGCGAACCGTAGATGGATGCTGAAGCAGCATCTTTCAGTACTTGAATGGATTCAATGTCGTTTCCGTTCAATTCGTGCATACCGGCTTTGGTAGGAACTCCATCGATAATATAAAGAGGATCGTTGTTGTTCAGCGTACCGATACCGCGAATACGTACGGTAGCCGATCCGCTCGGATTTCCATCCGCTGTAATGTTCATACCGGGCACGCGGCCTTGAAGTGCTTTCACCGGGTTGTTCTCCCCTTGCTTCTGGATTTCGTCTACTTTCACTACGGAAACAGCACCGGTCAGGTCAGCTTTACGTTGAGTGGTATAACCTGTTACAACCACTTCATCTACCATTTGAGTGTCTTCTTCCAATAATACATTAACGATAGCAGCCGATTTTACGGTCACCGGTTTATAACCAATATACGTAATCTTTAAAGTAGAGTTAGCCGGAACCGAAAGGGTGAAATTACCATCTAAATCAGTAATTGTTCCATTAGCAGTAGCTGTAGCTTCAACAACAGAGGCGCCGATGACCGGCTGTCCGTCCGTTTTAGAAGTAACGTTTCCTTTCACCGTAATGCTTTGCCCCCAAAGGACTGACATGAAAGTAAACAGGAAACAAACGCTGCAAAGAAGTTTTTTGTTCTTCATAATACGATGCATTAGTTTGATGTTATTAAATTAAAAGTACGAATTTTACTAAATCGATGATGCAAATTACGGTTGATTTATATCAAACGACTGAAAAAAATGTTTCAAAGGCTATAACATTTGTTGCATAGAACGCTATTTTATAGGGTTTTATACATTATTCTTCGAAATAGAAGAATTATAGAATATCTATTCTCCAGTAAGTATGGAAAATATTACCTTTGCAGGTGATAAGAACTTAAAAAATGGAGTTAACTACTGGTTGTAGTCAACTGAAAAAATCAACGATATGAAAACAATCTCCAACAAACAACTCACGATTCAAGTATCTCCTCACGGAGCTGAACTCTGCAGCATCGTCGCCAATGGAAAAGAATATCTGTGGCAAGCCGATCCTGCTTTTTGGAAACGTCACTCTCCTGTCCTATTCCCGATTGTAGGGAGCGTATGGGAAAATGAGTATCGGAATGAAGGGATTCCTTATACGCTTACTCAACATGGTTTTGCCCGTGACATGGAATTTACTCTTATTTCTGAAAAAGAGGATGAAGTACGTTACCGCCTTGTCAGCAATGAAGAAACTTTGCATAAATACCCTTTTTCATTCTGTCTGGAAATAGGCTATCGCATCCAGGGAAAGAAAATTGAGGTTATGTGGGAAGTAAAGAATAGCGGTGAAAAGGATATGTATTTTCAGATTGGGGCACATCCAGCTTTCTATTGGCCGGAGTTCGATGCAAGCAATTCTGAAAGAGGGTTCTTCGGATTTGACAAGGAAAACGGTTTGAAATATATTCTCATTTCAGAAAAGGGATGCGCTGATCCTTCCACAGAATATTCTTTAGAGTTGACAGACGGATTATTACCACTGGACACGCATACTTTTGATAAAGATGCTTTGATACTGGAAAATGAACAGGTCCGTAAAGTTACCTTATATAATAAAGAGAAACAGGCTTATCTTAGTTTACATTTTAACGCTCCGGTAGTTGGTCTTTGGTCTCCACCTGCAAAGAATGCTCCTTTCGTCTGCATCGAACCTTGGTACGGACGTTGCGACCGCGCACATTATACTGGTGAATATAAAGATAAGGACTGGATGCAGCACTTACAACCAGAAGAGATATTCCAAGGAGGATATACAATTGAAATTGATGAATAATTGATGAATAAAAGTAGCTGCCGGATTTCACATCTGACAGCTACCAAACACCTAATTCTAATCTACAAAACCTAACTTATAAATCTAACCTATGAATCTTTAAAAAGCAATCAATACTTGTTGCTTTCACTGAATCTATGCAAACATCTATTGTGTAACTTCTATTTCTATTATAAACCCAACCGATACACATTGAATGAATCTACTTGAAATGAACCTCCTTTGCTATAAAAACACATACGGTTGTATGGTTCCGATGGAAAGATAAGATTAGTCATTGCTACCTTTCCTCCATTCAGGAATATTTCTACAGAACATTTATCAACAAAGACATCCAACGTATATTTATTCTCTTTCTTTATCGGTGCCCAGGTAGCTAATGCGAAATCATCTATATAATTGATGGAAGTCGTCTTTCTGCGGTCGTGAACCTCTATTTCATGAGATACACTCTTCTTTCCGAAATCCACGATACCACTTTTCGTCCGGTCCATAACCAATCTCTTTTCCGGAAGATTGAAGTAGATATCCACCTTTTCCCCTTTATCATTAAAGAGGCTGAATCCCATTATCTCCGCTTCTCCGGCGGTAATTTCCAATGCCAGTTCATAAGCACCGTCATTATCAGCCAATAAAGAATCAATATGATAATCATTGGCAACCGTAAATGCCGGAATCTCTTTCTTTTCTTTTCGCAGAGTCTTTATCTCCGGTACCGGAGCTGCTGAAAGATAAATTTCATTGTCTTGTGTATAAAGACTTAACTCACGCGGCAAAGCGTTAGCACTACGGAATTGCTTTGTCGGAACAATATTACAATATTGCCAGTTACTCATCCAAGGAACAGCAATCGTCCGTTCTCCAGTGTTTGAGAAACAAACGGTAGCATAGTGATCTTTACCCCAATCCAACCATTTCGTGACATTCGGCTGACTGTCACAACTGAATTTTTTTCCATCAAAGTCTCCTGTAAAGTATTGAGTGGCACTTCCTCCGAAATAACATCCCGGATTGACGTTCACTATCAATGCCCATTTCTTACGGTTCAGATCTCCATCTACCGGAAGTTCCACCATGTCCGGACATTCAAATTGACAAGGTTGCACTCCGTATCCTTCTCCGAAGCTGCTCATATAGTTCCAGTCCTTCAGATTCTTAGAGTCATAGAAACGCATTTCCTTATCGGCGGAGACAATCATCACCCATTTATCTTCCGGTTCATACCGAAACACTTTCGGATCACGAAAATCTTTCAAACCATCAGCAGGGCACAAGATGGGGTTCTTCTCGTATTTAGTAAATGTCCGTCCGTTATCCTTGCTAAAAGCAAGACATTGGATCTGCCCGTTTTTGTCACTGGCAGAAGTATAAAAAGCCAGGATACTCCCTGCTCCGTAACCCGCTATATTCTCCTGATCGACAATAGAGCTGCCGGAAAAGATATGTCCCAATGTATCACGGGCAATAGCTGGGGCCAAATGTTCCCAATGTACAAGGTCCTTACTGACAGAATGTCCCCAATGCATATTTCCCCATTTAGAGCCGTAAGGATTATATTGAAAATACAAATGATATTCTCCATCTTTATACACCAATCCGTTGGCATCATTCATCCAGCCATAGAGAGGAGTATGATGGAAAACAGGACGGAACTTTTCTGTATTGGTAGTATCAAATGTATCAGATAACTTGATTTCTTTCCAGCAAAGTGCATCCTTTGATTTATTACGAACACGGACGGTGGCAGCCTTCGCTCCGGCAGGCAAAGCAAAGGGAACAAAATAGTCCACTTGAGTCTGTGCCAGACGAATATCCATATCGGTATCCGCAGCCTCTCCGGTATCAAGCAGAACCTGACTTTCCGCAGCTTCCTCTTCTATAGGAAGCAATATATAATTAGTCGGATTGGTAATGTGGATGACAGTCAGGCTATCCCCTTTCTGTTCCAAAGTCAACTTGCTTTTAGTTGTGTGGCAATAAGTCAGTCCATAAGAGACTGCTAACGCAAGTATTGCACCTTTACATAGTTTCATCCAAGGGTTTGTTTTCATGGCAACAAAGTATTCCTAGTTTATACAAGCTTTTAATCTAAAATAGACGAAGGCAAAGATAGGGGGTATCTTCGCCTTCGTCTATAAACTTTGTTTCAAAGGGTATCAAATTTGATACAAATCCTAAGAATTTTCTTTTATCATCCAAGAATAAAGACCTGTAACCTCTTTGTTTTCCTGAATTTATTTTTCTACTTTTGAAGCCAATCTTTATTCTTCTACTTATGCCAGCAAATAGAAATGCCTTAATTCGTTATAAAACAATTGATAACTGTCTGCGTAATCCTTATCGACGCTGGACGTTGGAAGATTTGGTAGATGCTTGCTCGGATGCTCTTTATGAATACGAAGGCATCGATAAAGGCATAAGCAAACGTACGGTACAAATGGATATACAGATGATGCGCAGCGAGAAGCTGGGTTATAACGCTCCGATTGTGGTGTACGAAAATAAATACTATAAATACGAAGATCCGGAATACAGCATTACACAAACTCCGCTGAACGAACAAGACCTGAAAACGATGTCGGAAGCCGTGGAAGTGTTGAGGCAGTTTAAAGGTTTCTCCTATTTCACGGAAATGAGCGATATTATCAACCGCTTGGAAGATCACGTTGCTTCTGCCCGGATGAAAACCACTCCTGTCATTGACTTTGAAAAGAATGAATCGTTGAAAGGACTGGATTATCTGGATACGATCTATCACGCGATTGTAAACGAGCATCCGATACAGCTCAAATATCGTTCGTTCAAGGCACGTTCGGCCAACAGCTTTATTTTTTATCCTTATCTATTAAAAGAATATCGCAACCGGTGGTTCGTTTATGGTGTCAGAGGAAACGGACGGATCTTGCAAAATTTAGCTTTGGACAGAATACAATCATTGGAAGTTCTGCCACAAGAACATTACATAAAAAATACGTTCTTCGATCCGAACACGTTCTTCGATGATCTGGTAGGAGTCACTAAAAACTCCGGAAGCGTAGCGGAGAAAATCGGTTTCAAGGTAGCCGCTGCCGAAGCACCTTACATCATAACCAAGCCTATACACCGCAGCCAGCAAGTGGTGGAAAGATTAGCTGACGGAAGTGTCATACTGGAAATTGAAGTCGTCATCAACCATGAGTTAGAACGAGTATTCTTCGGATATGCCGAGGGAATACAAGTTCTTTATCCGAAGACTCTGGTAGAATTGATGGGTAGGAAACTAAAAAAGGCTGCTGAACAATATACCCATTCAAAATGAAAAGGGAACACGCCCAATTATCCTATCTGACATTCAAGAAAAACAAAAAAGCATGGAGAGCCTGTCTGTTGTTCAACTATGGAGACTTGTTTATTCTTCAAGTAAGGCTCTCGCACATTCGTACCCTTCCTGATAAAACTCTGTCAACTTTTGCACATCTTTCTCGATGCGGTCTACGGCTACAGGTTTTAACGGGCGAATAACGATAATCTGTCCTTCATCCTCCATGCGCTCTACCATTTCCAACTGCTCATTATAAACAGCACACCGCCGACTTAACGCTTCGCGCAACTTCGGATATTTCCGATATACAAACGAAGGGATACGAATGTCTTTCGAATCTTTCCGATACCCCCGGTTACGGGTGAGTACCACAACATTTCTCGTGCAGCCATCCGTAATGGCTCTTTGCAAAGGAATGGAATCTACAATTCCTCCGTCGAGCATGGGAACCCCGTCAACATAAGTAATAGGACATACAAAAGGGAGACTGCTGGATGCGCGGACAATATCAATCACCCTGCGACTGTCTTTTTTCTCTTCGAAATAGTTGGCTTCTCCCGTGATGCAATTCGTAGTCACCATCACAAAACGTTCCGGTGAAGCAAAGTATGTTTCATAATCGTAAGGAAGAATATGTTCGGGGAACTCATTGAATAATAGATCAAAGTCCAATATATTACGCTTTTTGAACAAATGTTTCAGACCGATATAATTATACTTCTCCAACAAGTCAATGTTGCTGTACTTGGCACGTCCCCGTTGCCGTGATGCATACGACAACCCGTTGCACGCACCGGCAGACACTCCTATCGCATAGGGAAACCGGATATCGTGATCCATAAAATAATCAAGCACACCGCAGGTGAATACTCCACGCATTCCCCCGCCTTCCAACACTAATCCCGTAGATTCATCAATTTTCAAATCCTTCATTTTTATCTCCCGTATTCTTATTCCGGCGGATTACCAGCAAAGATGACAATTCACGCATCACAGCCTCATCCTCGGATAATTTCGTATAAGAAAGATGGCTCATTATCAATAACCCGTCTTTCTCTTCAGTCACTAAATCTTCTACTCCCGCAAACCACACTATCATCGTTTGTTCCGGATAACGCACCTGCAAATCGTCAATGCGTCCACGGAACTCTTCATCGTCCGTATCAAAAAGAAAAAGACGCACCGAATGTCCGTTCTGCAACATCTTATCCAAATAGGAAAAAAGAAACAGATCAATCATTCCGCCAAGCACGAAACTGACTGTCGCGCCTTCCCGATACTGACGATTGACAAATACGGCCACCGGACACTTCACCTGCTCCATAATCTCATCAATCTTATCCCGGAAGAGCGTTAACCATAAAATTGCTCCCGGAGTTCCCGGCATATCCGAACGATAATGACTCCCGGCTCCCAAAAGTAGCATATCAGGATGTTCGTTACGGACAAAATGGATGATTTCCTGTACAAGTTTGTCTGTCACCCGATAATGGTTATCTACCTGGATATTCAAATTCGCCGCCTGTTGATTAAGCAAAGCAAAACTCTCGCTGGCATAATGTTCGGCATTCAACGGATTCAGATCCGTGCCCACCGTATAGTGTGCTGCAATCAAATGATTTTTCTTCAATTGCTTTCCAAATAACAAATCATAAATGGACAGCAACACACGCCCGGATTCCGGACGCCCGAAACAAAATATCAATTTGTGCTTCAAAGATAATTTTTCTTCCCGACGTACGAAAATATGTTCCACCAAATGAAGCAAAGGAGTAGTCATAAAGGTCGTAACTAGCGCCATAATGACCAAAATTACGAATATAGAGGGAGGAAGAACTCCCATTTCATAACCGATATTCAAAGCGACAAGCTCCATCAATCCCCGTGTATTCATCAATGTCCCTATCGTCAGACTATCCTTCCACGACTCACCCACCAAACGGGCGGCAATGGCACATCCACCCAGTTTGCCGACAACAGCAACCGTCACCAACAGTAAACATACCATCCACAACTCCGGACTGTTTATCAAACCGATTTCCGTGCGCAATCCGGTGAAGGCAAAGAACAGAGGTAAAAAGAATACTAATGAAATATCCTCCACCTTTTCCATCATCACCTTCCGGAAACCCAGATTGGACGGCATCACTACCCCTGCCATAAAGGCTCCGAATAGTGCATGAATACCGATAATTTCGGTCAGACAAGAAGAAATAATAAGAATGAGCAGAATAAATGCCACGAATGTTTTATTGATTGCTTCCCGGTTGGCATATACTTCTCCCACTTTCTTCAGAAACGGTCGAACAACCAAAAACATGACCGCAATATAGACAACTGCCAGCCCCACTGAATAAAGTGCACTGGCAAAACTTCCTGCTTTGGAGATAGCAATCACCACTGCCAACAGACACCAGGCTGTCACATCATCATTGGCAGCGGAAGCAATGGTCAGCGTCCCTAAAGGAGTCTTCGTCATATTCCGCTCCTGAATGATGCGCGCCAATACCGGAAAAGCGGTGATACTCATAGAAATACCTATAAACAAAGCAAATGGAAGAAACGGAGTTTGGGCAGCTGCATATTCTTCGTACACCCAGTAAGAAGACAAGATGCCCAGGAAGAAGGGTACTAGGATTCCGGCATGGCTAATCACCAGCGTTTCATTGATTTTATTTTTCAGTACACTGAAATCCAGCTCCATACCGATGACAAACATAAAAAGGATCAGTCCCACCTGACTCAACAGTTCAAGATTGGTAAGCGAGTGTGCCGGAAAAAGGAAATGAAAAGCATCCGGAAAGAAAAAGCCGAGTACGGAAGGTCCTAACACAATACCGGCAACAATCTCTCCAATCACTCCTGGTTGCCCGATCAGACTGAACAAATAGCCAAAAAGACGCACCATCAGCAGTACGGCTATAATCTGAATCAACAAGGTAGTGAGCGGATGATGAAGATTATCCTGTATAAACTGGAGAAACATAGTGAATGGATTCCCCTGTACTATGTTCTGCGCATTTACCGCATAGTGCGAAAACCGGTCACCCTCTTCAATAGCAACATAAATCAACCCTCCAAACAGGAGTAACATCAGTACATAAATGACATAATTCTTCCGGGCCCTGTTCCGCATAAACTTTATTTTTACGATTTGTGCATATTTATGGTAAAAACAAACGAAAAAGGCAGATAGTTTGGCGAAAATAACAAATTCTCAAACAAAATCTTGTTTTTTTGCTTCAATCTATGTAACTTTAGGCTAGCTTAATTGTTTAAGGAGGAAAAAATCAAAAAAGTCCTGCCCGCAGGCAAGCACCATGAGAATACAGTTTGAGATTAAAGAAAATTTGCCGGAAATTATCGAAGAAATCTTACACTCTGATAAGTGGCAAACTTCCGTGAAGGAAGAACTGAGCGGTCGGACGACCGTTGTGATCCGTGACCAAGCGTATGGTTCAGAAGCTACCATTGAAATTTATGCTACATCTATTGAAATCAAAACCGCATGGTCAAAGTACTCCTATCGTATATTTGTAACCAACGATATTGTATGGTGCGAATATAACGGTGCCTATCGTGGTCTGTTGGAACAAGTGCTCCTACCTACTATTACTCCTAAAGAAAACCTGCTCAATTCTGACGTGACTGAAAGTTCGCTCTACGGAAATGAGCATAAGAAATTGAGAGAGTATGCAGAAGATAACCTGAAACTGAAACAATTCCGCAGGGAAAACTTCAATGAACAGAAGAATGGAACCGCTCCATTCGATCATCCCAAGCGTGTGTATGATGAGTTTATCAAAGAAGATTATGTAGTAGCACCCAAAGAAGAAGAGAACAAATAATCTGTACTTAATGCTTTACCTTGTGCCATCGTATTGGCACTCCAGTGCCACCATATTGACACAGTCGTGCCAGTAAGGTGGCATGATTGTGCCAATAAAAAAGGTTGAACAATTATCAAACGCTCTCTCTCATAAATTTTATAGCCGTACCCACTACCTCCAACCCGGGTCACTTCCAAACGGTATCTATTTACCGGATGCACATACACATACATGATTCCCACTAAAAGCAGTAAGACAAAGCAACTAACACCTATAGATCGGAAGAGCACACGTCTGAACTCCAGTCACGGCTACATCTCGTATGCCGTCTTCTGCTTGAAAAAAAAA
>OOCG01001200.1_pt1 | contig 12979 bp, 8 predicted proteins | sample 1671521 | NCBI WGS metagenome assembly OOCG01 (sample SAMN06348165, study PRJEB24527) | human gut metagenome | biome: human gut; feature: ankylosing spondylitis patient; material: feces | host: Homo sapiens | place: China | collected 2015-10
CATCATGTGAAGGAGATGATCAATACGATGTAGAATCTATCTTTATCGGTCGTGCATGGACAGGAGATGTCGGGATGAATGCGGATAACGGCGAACCTCTCTTCAGTACCTTTACTTTTTGGGGAGATGGATTTGGTGAAGAGTATCAATATTACTCGTTTGACGGAGCTTTATACGAGCGTTTTCATTTTCAGTGGTATTGGGAAGACCATTATAATCGAAATCTTGTATTGGATTATGGTAGAGCCGGAATTTCTTATATGGATGATGTAAGAATAAACGGTAATCGGATGCGTGGAACTTTTTACTTGTCTGATGGTGCTGCTCCATTTGATTTTGAACTGAGGATGGAATAAAAAATAGAAAAAAGAAAAACGGCTGTTTCAAAACGTAAATGAAACAGCCGTTTTTCTTTTTTATCCATTACGTTTCAGAAACAGTTTCTTGAACTCTCCCGGATACGGCGTTTCAAACTGCATCAGCTCTCCGGTGACAGGATGGCGGAAGCACAGCTTGAAGGCGTGCAGCGCCAGTCGCCCGATAGGATTTATCTCTTCCAGTCCGTAGCGTCCGTCGCCAATGATGGGATGTCCCAGGTCCTGCATGTGCACGCGGATTTGGTTTTTGCGTCCCGTCTCCAGCATCAGTTCCACGAGCGAGAAGCCGTTGGCGCGTTTGATGGTGCGGTAGTGGGTGATTGCTTCCTTGCCGCCATCGTCCGTGGGGCTGGAATATACGTACAGCTTGCGGTCGGTGAGCCATGAGCGCACCATGCCGGCATTGTTTTCCATTTCACCCGCAACGACGGCTACATAGCGGCGGTCGGTTACGATGTTGTGCCAGTTGTCGCGCAGCGTATTCTGCGTCTTTTCGTCTTTGGCAAACATCAGCAGTCCCGAGGTGTCGCGGTCCAGGCGATGCACGATGTACACGCGGTGCTGCCTGCCCGAACGCTGCACATATTCGTTCAGAATGGTGTAGGCGGTACGCTCTTTCTGCCTTTCCGTATTGACGGACAGCAATCCCTGCATCTTCTCCACCACGATGAGGTAAGCATCTTCGTATACGATTTTCAGTAATTTGTTGTTGAACTCCTTGCGTCCCTTCTCACGGCTGATCTGGACTTTCATACCCGGCTTCAGCGGGAAGTTGTACTGCGTTGTGATGACGCTGTCTACATATACAACCCGCTTGCTCAACAATGCCTTCAACTTGGTGCGGCTGGCATCCGGCATTTTCGCTGCCAGAAATTCCATCAGCTCCATAGGCTCTTTTACCATATAGTCCGTATATTGCGTGCGGGCTCTTGCTATAATTCTTTCTTTTGCCACGAGGATAATAATTTGCGATTAATGATTCAATTCTAAAACAAGGCTTTGCATCGGCTTACCGGAATGCCGTACCGCTTTTCGGGAGTGCGGCTTCCGGTTGCTCAATCTCTGCTTCGGTTTCCTAAGTAGCACTTCACGTTTCTGAAGTAATACTTCACGTTTCTGAAGTAGCACTCTACGTTCCTGAAGTAGCCCTTTACGTTTCCAAAGTAGCCCTTTGCACTTCCGAAGTAGCCCTTTAAATTTCCCAAAGTGATACTCACATTCCCGAAGTAGCCCCTTATGCTTTCACGTTCCCGAAGAGCTGACTTAGTCCTCTGCTTTTTCCGCCGGATTTTTCAACTCAAGCAGCACCACGTTTTCCACATGATGCGTATGCGGGAACATATCCACCGGCTGGACGGCCTTCACCCGGTATTTGGCATCGAGCAGCTGTAAGTCCCTTGCCTGCGTGGCGGGATTGCAGCTTACGTACACAATGCGTTTCGGCTCTGCAAACAGGATAACATCCACCACATCCTGGTGCATACCCGCACGAGGGGGGTCGGTGATGATTACATCCGGACGCCCGTACTCGTTGATAAAGTCCTGCGTCAGCATGTCCTTCATGTCGCCGGCAAAGAACAGCGTGTTCCTGATGCCGTTGATTTCCGAGTTGACCTTGGCGTCCTCGATGGCTTCGGGCACATATTCGATGCCGATGACCTGGCGCGCTTGTCCGGACACGAAGTTGGCGATGGTTCCCGTGCCGGTATAAAGGTCGTAAACCAGCTCGTTGCCGGTGAGCCCTGCGAAGTTGCGGGCCACTTTGTACAAAGTGTATGCCTGCTCGGAGTTGGTCTGGTAGAACGACTTGGGACCCACCTTGAAGCGCAGGCCTTCCATCTCCTCGAAGATATGGTCTTTGCCTTTGAACGTGTGTACGTCGAGGTCGGTAATGGTGTCGTTGCACTTATTATTAATAATGTATAGCAGCGACGTGATTTCAGAGAAAGTGTCCGCTACGTACTGCAACAACTGTTTGAACAGCTCCATCTCCTCGTCCTTCTCAATCTTGCAGATGAGGATAACCATCAGCTCGCCGGTGGTGGAAGTGCGCACAATCATATTGCGCAACATCCCTTCGTGCGTGCGCAGGTTAATGAACGGATAGTTGTGCTCGTAGGCATAGTCGCGCACGGCGTTGCGGATGCGGTTGGATATGTCGTCCTGCAGCCAGCACTTCTCGATGGCCAGTACCTTGTCGAAGGCGTTGGGAATGTGGAAGCCTACCGCATTCATCTGCTCGTACACCACATTCTGCCGGACCTCTTCCGCCGTGAGCCAGCGCTTGTTGGAGAAAGTAAACTCAAGCTTGTTGCGGTAGAACTCCGTTTTTGCGGAACCGAGTATCGGCGATATTTCCGGGAGCTCCACTTTTCCGATGCGGGTAAGGTTGTCCGTTACCTGCTTCTGCTTGTATCTTATCTGTTCCGAATAGGGGAGCACCTGCCATTTGCAGCCGCCGCATACACCGTAGTGCTGACAGAACGGAACGGCTCTTACCGGTGAGTATTGGTGAAACTTCACCGCTTCCGCCTCGGCATAATGATGCTTTTTTCTCTTGATTTGCAGGTCTACAACGTCGCCCGGAACGACGTACGGTACGAAAATTACCAAATCATTGACCTTCGCGATGGCTTTTCCTTCGGCAGCCACATCCGTAATTTCCACCTTTTCCAACAGGGGAAGTTCTTTTCTCTTTCTTGCCACTTTTACACCAGTATAATAAATTCAACGGCAAAAATAGGTATTTTTCCGTAATTTCTCTCTATGAATGGGAATATTAAATTTTGCAATCTCGAAATTGCATTTTGACTTAAAGTTTTTTCTCAAAAAGTTTTCTAGTCTGTGAAATATACTTAGATTTGCGAGCAGAAAAAATGAAAAAATCACAATCAGAAACTTTAAATTGATATTATGGACAAAAAAAGAGTTTACACCTTTGGTAACGGCCAGGCAGAAGGAAAAGCCGGCATGAGAAACCTTTTGGGGGGTAAGGGAGCCAACCTGGCAGAGATGAACCTTATCGGAGTTCCGGTTCCTCCGGGCTTCACAATCACGACAGAAGTTTGCACAGAATATTATGAAATGGGGCAGGAAAAAGTCGTTGCCCTGTTGAAACAGGAAGTGGAAAACGCCATCGCGCACGTGGAGACACTGATGCGCTCCAAATTCGGCGATGTGGAAAACCCGCTGCTGGTGTCCGTCCGTTCGGGCGCACGCGCTTCCATGCCGGGCATGATGGATACGATTCTTAACCTCGGCCTGAACGATGAAGTGGTGGAAGGGCTGATTCGCAAGACGGGCAACCCCCGCTTTGCATGGGACTCCTACCGCCGTTTCGTACAGATGTACGGTGACGTGGTGCTGGGCATGAAGCCGGTGAACAAGGAAGATGTAGACCCGTTCGAGGCCATTATAGAAGAGGTGAAACATGCCAAAGGCGTGAAACTGGACAACGAACTGGAAGTGGAAGACCTCAAGGAGCTTGTCAAGCGCTTCAAGGCTGCCGTCAAGCAGCAGACCGGAAAGGATTTCCCCACCTGCGCCTACGAACAGTTGTGGGGTGCTGTCTGCGCCGTGTTCAACTCATGGATGAACGAGCGCGCCATCCTCTACCGTAAAATGGAAGGAATTCCCGATGAGTGGGGCACTGCCGTAAGCGTGCAGGCAATGGTGTTCGGCAATATGGGCGACACTTCCGCCACGGGAGTCTGCTTCAGCCGCGATGCCGCCACGGGCGAAGACCTCTTTAACGGCGAATATCTGATTAACGCACAGGGCGAGGACGTTGTGGCAGGTATCCGTACCCCGCAGCAGATTACCATTATCGGCTCCAGACGCTGGGCGGAACTTGCCGGCGTAAGCGAGGAGGAGCGTGCCGCCAAGTATCCTTCCATGGAAGAGGCGATGCCCGAAATCTACAAGGAGCTGGATGCTTTGCAGACGAAGCTGGAAAACCACTATAAGGATATGCAGGACATGGAGTTCACCGTGCAGGAAGGCAAGCTCTGGTTCCTCCAGACACGTAACGGCAAGCGTACCGGAGCCGCCATGGTGAAGATAGCCATGGACTTGCTCCACCAGGGTATGATTGACGAAAAGACGGCGCTGTTGCGTTGCGAACCCAACAAGCTGGACGAACTGCTTCACCCCGTATTCGACAAGGCGGCCTTGAAGCAGGCCCAGGTTCTTACCCGCGGTTTGCCGGCTTCTCCGGGCGCGGCCTGCGGTCAGATTGTGTTCTTTGCCGATGATGCTGCCGAATGGCACGCTGCCGGCAAGCGCGTGGTAATGGTGCGTATCGAAACTTCTCCGGAAGATTTGGCAGGTATGGCCGTTGCCGAAGGCATCCTGACCGCACGTGGCGGTATGACTTCGCACGCTGCCGTTGTGGCTCGCGGCATGGGTAAGTGCTGCGTATCCGGTGCGGGAGCGTTGAACATCGACTACAAGGCACGCACGGTAGAGGTGGACGGCGTTGTGTTGAAAGAAGGCGATTTCATCTCTCTGAACGGTAGTACCGGCGAGGTTTACAAAGGAAAAGTGGAAACGAAGGCCGCCGAGCTGTCCGGTGATTTTGCCGAACTGATGCAACTGGCCGATAAATATACGAAATTGCAGGTACGCACCAATGCCGATACGCCGCACGATGCACAGGTGGCACGTAACTTCGGGGCAGTGGGCATCGGTCTGTGCCGTACGGAACACATGTTCTTCGAAGGTGAGAAAATCAAGGCGATGCGCGAAATGATTCTGGCGGAAAACGCGGAAGGACGTCGCAAGGCGTTGTCTAAGATTCTGCCGTACCAGCAGGCAGACTTCAAGGGCATCTTCAAGGCTATGGAAGGTTGCCCGGTAACCGTGCGTCTGCTCGACCCTCCTTTGCACGAGTTCGTTCCCCACGATTTGAAGGGGCAGCAGGAAATGGCGGATACCATGGGCGTAAGCTTGCAGTATATCCAGCAGCGTGTGGAAGCGCTTTGCGAACATAACCCGATGCTGGGCCACCGCGGTTGCCGCTTGGGCAATACGTATCCGGAAATCACGCAGATGCAGACGCGTGCCATCCTCGGCGCTGCTCTGGAACTGAAGAAAGAGGGCGTTGAGACACATCCCGAAATCATGGTTCCGCTGACCGGTATCCTGTACGAGTTCAAGCAGCAGGAAGAGGTTATCCGTGCCGAAGCTGCCAAGTTGTTTGCCGAAGCAGGCGACAGCATCGAGTTCAAGGTAGGTACAATGATTGAAATCCCGCGTGCAGCTCTTACGGCCGACCGTATCGCTTCTTCCGCCGAATTCTTCTCGTTCGGTACAAACGACCTGACGCAGATGACTTTCGGATACTCACGCGACGACATCGCTTCCTTCCTGCCTATTTATCTGGAAAAGAAGATTCTGAAAGTAGACCCCTTCCAGGTGCTCGACCAGAATGGAGTAGGGCAGTTGGTACGTATGGCTACCGAAAAGGGCCGTGCCATCCGTCCGGACCTGAAGTGCGGTATCTGCGGCGAGCATGGCGGTGAGCCTTCTTCCGTGAAGTTCTGCCACAAGGTAGGGCTGAATTATGTGAGCTGTTCTCCGTTCCGCGTGCCTATTGCAAGACTTGCGGCGGCGCAGGCGGCAATCGAGGAATAAAGTTTGAATGCTGATAATTAGTGAAATACGAGGCAATGACTTGGAAATCAAGTTTTTGCTTCGGTTCTTTTTCTACATGCTCTGCTCATTCATAAAGCAGTATAACCGGCAGAAAATACCCTATTTGTTGCTTCAATTGATGAGGCAGAGGAAGAAGCGGAGAAACAACAGGTTGAAGGTCGTGTAACTGAGGCAAAGGTGCTCCGAAGACAACGAAATCGTGCCGCAAGAGAACGTTGCCTTATTGAATCAGGATATAAATGCTATATCTGTGACTTCGACTTTGAGAAAGTTTATGGTGAGATCATGTGCTTTGTTTTTTTATTTCCCAACGGTGTGGAGATTTCTTCATGAACCGTAGGTATGTCCTTGCATTGTCGCAAGAAGATTCATGTACCTTTGCAACATAATTTTATCAAGATCAAGAAGTAGATTTTGCTTCCAAAACTTTCCTATCAGTCAAAAGAAAGCTTAAATCGTCGCAAAAATTGCGTTATTTTATCTCTTCTTTAGTTATTCGACAAAAAATGCCTAATTTTGTCGCAGAATTTGCGACGTTAATCGCAGAATAATGTAGCATTTAAAGTTTTCATTATGTATATACACGAAAGAGATAATTGGACAGACTTCCGTTGGGACGCTTCGCAGGTGTCGCTCCTTCAGGAGTTGGTTTGCCGCAAGCAAGGGTTACTCTTTGGAAGGTTAAGTTCGTTGGGGTTTGATAGCAAGCTAAGAGCTATGGCAGAGAACTTGACCTATGACGTAGTTTATTCGTCAGAAATTGAGGGTATTCGCTTGAATGTAGATGATGTACGTTCTTCAATCGCCAGACGACTGGGGATAGAGAACGTAAAGTATACAGCTCCTTCGCATTATATAGATTCGGTTGTAAACGTAATGCTCGAAGCGGTTCAGAACTACGACCAGCCTTTGAGCAAGGAAAAACTATGTGCTTGGCAAGCAGCGTTCTTTCCGTCTGGTTTCAGCGAAGGCAGTCAGATTGAGGTCGGCAAGTACCGCAGTAACGAGGAGCATATCATCAGTGGTATGTTTGGACGTGAGAAGATTCACTACATCGCTCCTTCACCAGACCGAGTAGAAGGCGAGATGGAACGTTTCCTTGCATGGTTTGACAGTGAAGAGCCGGTCAGCAGCGTCATTCGCTCTGCCGTAGCCCACTTTTGGTTTGTCAGCATCCACCCATTTGAAGATGGCAACGGAAGATTGGCTCGCATACTTTCTGATATGCAGCTGGCTCGTGGAGAGAAGAGCGACTATCGCTTCTATAATATCTCATCACAAATCAATAAAGACAAGAATCACTATTACGACATTCTGGAAAAAATGCAGCATGGTGATGGTGATCTAACAGAATGGTTGGTATGGTATCTTCAAAAGCTCATCGATGCACTTGATGAAGCTGAAGCTATTGTAACTTCTATACTGAACAAGAGTTTCTTCTGGCAGAAGGCTTCGTCAATTCCTATGACAGAGCGTCAAACAGAGATGCTGAATCTATTCCTCGATGGCTATGAGTCGAAGATAACTTCAAAGACATGGGCATCGTTGGCAAAATGCTCGAAGGACACAGCCATTCGTGATATTCAAGACTTGGTCGAAAAGAACATTCTGGTTATAGACATACCTGGAGCAAAGCGTCCAAGCTATTCCATCGTCTATGATGCCGAAGATCTGACTCAGTTCTTTGCCGATGTGACCATTACGGAAGAAAAAGGCATTTCATACCTTTGTGCTTTGTTCAAAGGAAAGAAGCAGGTTCGTGAAAGACTGCTCAAACTTGATGCAGAACGTTACCTGAAGGATGATCTGCCACTATCAAACCTGCTTGGCAAGTATTGTTCGTATCTAATGGCAGGAAAATAACGTTTCGAGAAAAGATATTGAACTCACACATAAAGAAGGGGAGGAGCAAGATAAACTTGCTTCTTCTTTTTTTTCGGTTAAAAGAGAAAGTTGGGTAGAAAGTCCTGCGTAAACTTGTATGGCAAGATCGGTTTAAGGTTTACGTTAGCTTGATGCCCCAAAAATGGTTAGTATCTTAGCATAAAAGATTGTCTGATTAAATGCCCACGTGCAGAACGCGCATAACGTGTGAACACCTGCATATCGGATGTTGACCAGCCCTTAACGATTTCATTTGATAATCAGCACGTTAAACTTTGAATTCACCGCGGCGCAGGCTGCAATCGAGGAATAGCGTGATATGGCTGATACTCAATAAAATAGGCGGTATGCTTTTCATTTGCAAAGGCTTACCGCCTATTGTATTTTTAAAAGGTACGTTCATTCCGCACGAAAAATGAGCGTAATAAACGCAAATGTTTAGAGAATCTTGTTGTGCTTTTCGTTGGGTGTTTAGAGCGTGTTTAGAGCCGTAATTGATTATATGACAGGAAGTTAAGACTTGTGGAAAAAGAAAACGCATCTGCCGCTTTTTACAGCTTGCAGATGCGCTTCAACAGGGGTTTATGAGGGGTTGCTTATTTCATCCGTTTACCTACCGCTTCCCAGTCTACTATGCTCCAGAGGGCATTGACGTGGTCGGCGCGTTTGTTCTGATAATCCAGGTAGTAGGCATGCTCCCAAACGTCGAAGCCCAGCAGCGGGGTCAGTCCTGCGCGTACGGGATTGCTTCCGTTTGCCTCTTTGGTGATGTGCAGCTTGCCGTTCTTATCAACAGACAGCCATGCCCAGCCCGAACCGAACAGTCCGACTGCTGCCGCGTTGAATTCCTTCTTGAAATTCTCGAAACTGCCGAAGTCGCGTTTGATGGCTTCCGCCAGTTTCCCGGTAGGTTCGCTTTGCGACGGTTTCGGTGCGAATTGCAGGAAGTACAACGTATGGTTCAGCACTTGTCCGGCATTGTTGAATACGGCGCCGTCGGGTGCGGTGGCTACGATAGTAACCAGGTCTTTGTTTTCATACTCCGTGCCTGGAACAAGGTTGTTCAGGTTGTTTACGTACGTTTGCAGGTGTTTACCGTAATGGTAATCTATTGTTTGCTGACTGATTACAGGTTCCAGCGCGTTGTTTGCGTAAGGAAGTTTAGGCATTTCATGTGTCATAATCATTATTGTTAAAGACATTAATAACGTATTCATAAGTTCAATTTATTTAGTTTTGAAACTTTACTATACTAACGCGATAACCTGTGGAATTGTTCGCAGGTGTCCGAACCTTTCACTATCTTTGTGCCCGAACTTTACCCGTTAGATTATTAGGAATATGTCCGATTACATACAAGAACTGAATGAGGGACAGCGTGCTGCGGTGCTCTACAACGACGGCCCGTCACTGGTGATAGCCGGCGCCGGTTCGGGAAAAACCCGTGTGCTGACCTACAAAATAGCTTATCTGATTAGAGAGAAAAAATATGATGCACGTAATATCCTTGCGTTGACTTTTACAAATAAGGCAGCAAAAGAAATTATAGAACGTGTAAATCGTGATATAGGTTATCCGTGGTCATATTATATCTGGATGGGGACTTTTCATTCAATTTTCTCTCGTATTCTCCGGCGTGAAGCGAATATTTTAGGTTTTACTCGTAACTATACAATTTATGATACTACGGATAGCAGGAGTTTGATACATTCTATTATTAAAGAGTTGGGATTGAATGATAAACAATATAAACCCAGTACTGTACTATCTCGTATATCCAATGCCAAAAATTATTTGAATACTCCAGTAGATTATGCTAAAAATAAAGAGGCTTATGAGAGTGATTGCCTTGCTAAAATGCCTGCTATTCGTGATATTTATGTTCGTTATTGGGAGCGCTGCAGGCAGGCTGATGCAATGGACTTTGATGATTTGCTTTTCTATACTTTTTTGTTATTTCATAACCATCCTGAAGTGTTGGCAAGGTATCAGGAGCTATTTCGTTATGTCCTTGTTGATGAGTATCAAGACACAAATTATGCGCAGCACTGCATATTGTGTCAATTAATGAAAGATAGAGAAAAACAACATATTTGTGTGGTGGGTGATGACGCGCAAAGCATCTACTCCTTCCGGGGAGCGGACATTGATAACATACTTAATTTCACAAAAGTATATCCGGAAACGAAAGTCTTTAAGCTGGAACAGAACTACCGCTCCACCCAAACCATCGTTTCTGCCGCCAACAGCCTGATAGAGAAGAACCAGCGGCAAATTCGCAAGGAGGTCTTTTCGGAGAAGGATAAGGGAGAACCCATCGGAGTGTATCAGGCATACAGCGATGTGGAGGAGGGCGATATTGTAATCAACAAGATAGCCGAACTGCGCCGGCAGGAGAATTACGCCTATTCCGATTTTGCCATACTCTATCGCACCAACGCGCAGAGCCGTGTCTTTGAGGAAGCCATGCGCAAGCGCAGCATGCCGTATCGCATTTACGGCGGGCTGTCTTTCTACCAGCGCAAGGAAATAAAAGATGTAATCGCCTACTTCCGTCTCACGGTCAATCCGAATGATGAAGAAGCCTTCAAGCGTATCATCAACTACCCGGCACGCGGGATAGGCGACACTACCGTAAATAAAATCACGGCTGCCGCCACCAGCCACAATGTAAGCCTGTGGACCGTGCTCTGCGAACCGCTGACCTACGGGGTGAACATCAATAAAGGAACGGCGGGCAAGTTGCAGGATTTTCGCTGTTTGATAGCCGGCTTTATCGAGAGCGTTGCCGAAAAGAACGCCTACGAGCTTGGTACGGAGATAATCCGTCAGTCAGGCATTATCGCTGATGTCTGTCAGGACAACTCGCCCGAGAACCTCAGCCGCAAGGAGAATATCGAAGAGCTTGCAAACGGTATGAGCGACTTCTGTGCACAACGGCTGGAAGAGGGGAATGCCAATACCACGCTGAGTGATTTCCTTTCGGAAGTGTCCCTGCTTACCGACCAGGATTCGGACAAGGACGGAGACGATGAAAAGATAACGTTGATGACCGTGCACTCCGCCAAGGGGCTGGAGTTTAAAAATGTCTTTGTGGTGGGCATGGAAGAAAACCTGTTTCCGAGCGGTATGGCGGGCGACTCTCCCAGGGCGTTGGAAGAGGAGCGCCGTTTGTTCTACGTAGCCATCACCCGTGCGGAAGACCATTGTTTCCTTACTTATGCCAAAAGCCGTTACCGTTACGGGAAGATGGAGTTTGGAAATCCCAGCCGCTTTTTGAAAGATATAGATGTGCGCTTCCTTAAGCTGCCGCAAGATGCCGGATTGGTGCGCAAGGTAGATGAGCATGCCGCATCTTTCCGCAGGGAGAACAGGGAGAACTTCGTTTCCGCCATGTATGGAAAACGTGATGGAGGAGCTCGTCCCCGGCAGGAAATCATTGCCCCGACCGTTCCCCGCAACTTAAAGCGGGTGACGCCTTCCATGGGAACAGCTTCTGCCGCTTCCCATTCGTCGGCAGCCGCAGGCGGGAACGCTGTGCTGCCGGGGCAGTTTATCGAACACGAACGTTTCGGCCTGGGCGAAGTGCTGAAAGTGGAAGGTGAGGGCGACAACGCAAAAGCCACCATCCGTTTTAAAAATGCGGGCGACAAGCAACTTCTTCTGCGTTTTGCGCGTTTCAAAGTGATAGGATAGATCCGGTTTTTACTATAAAAGTTTATATAACAAGAAAAATGACAGACAAAGATTTCGACCTTTTCCCTTCTCCCTGTTATATCATGGAGGAAGAACTGTTGAGGAAGAACCTCACATTGATAAAGAGCGTTGCCGACCGGGCAGGCGTAGAGATTATCCTTGCTTTCAAGTCCTTTGCCATGTGGCGTTCGTTTCCCATATTCCGTGAGTATGTGGAGCATTCTACGGCAAGCTCCGTATACGAGGCACGCCTGGCGTTGGAGGAATTCGGCAGCAGGGCGCATACATACTCTCCGGCATATACGGAAGCCGACTTTCCGGAAATCATGCGATGCAGCAGTCACATCACATTCAATTCGCTGGCTCAGTTCCGGCGTTTTTATCCCATGATTCAGGCGGCCGGGCAGGATATATCCTGCGGCATACGCGTCAATCCGGAGTATTCGGAAGTGGAAACGGAACTGTATAACCCTTGTGCTCCCGGCACCCGTTTCGGTGTAATGGCCGAACAGCTTCCCGATGTGCTGCCGCAAGGCATCGACGGGTTTCACTGCCACTGCCATTGCGAGTCGTCCTCGTACGAGCTGGAACGTACGCTGGAGCATCTGGAGGCGAAGTTCTCCCGCTGGTTTCCGCAAATAAAGTGGCTGAATCTGGGTGGCGGGCATTTGATGACCCGTAAGGACTACGATGTGGAGCATCTGATTCGCCTGCTCCGCGGATTGAAAGAGCGTTATCCCCATTTGCGCATTATCCTGGAACCCGGTTCGGCATTTACCTGGCAGACGGGAGTGTTGGCTTCCGAAGTTGTGGACATTGTGGAAAACCGCGGCATCCGTACCGCAATCCTGAATGTCAGCTTCACCTGCCACATGCCCGATTGCCTGGAAATGCCCTACCAGCCTGCCGTCCGGGGTGCCGAAATGGGTGACGGCGGTGCGTACGTCTACCGGCTGGGCGGCAACTCCTGCCTGAGCGGCGATTATATGGGGTTGTGGAGCTTTGACCACGAACTGCAAATCGGTGAGAGAATCATCTTTGAAGACATGATACATTACACCATGGTGAAGACGAATATGTTCAACGGAATCCATCATCCTGCCATTGCCATGTGGACAAAAGAGGGAAAAGCTGAGATATTCAGAGAATTTTCTTACGAAGATTATCGCGACCGAATGAGTTGATAATCAAAACTATGCTTTCACTCCGGACAGAATGTTTAATTTTATGTGTGAAAAAAATGCGTAGAATGTTTGCAGGTTAAAGGAAAATATCTACCTTTGCAACCGCAAACGCGGAAATAGCTCAGTTGGTAGAGCATAACCTTGCCAAGGTTAGGGTCGCGAGTTCGAGTCTCGTTTTCCGCT
>OOCG01001202.1_pt1 | contig 12967 bp, 9 predicted proteins | sample 1671521 | NCBI WGS metagenome assembly OOCG01 (sample SAMN06348165, study PRJEB24527) | human gut metagenome | biome: human gut; feature: ankylosing spondylitis patient; material: feces | host: Homo sapiens | place: China | collected 2015-10
ATACACGGTTCAAGAAACGGTATACACCGTCGATTCCGCGGTCATCCCATTCTGCATCTAATTCCGGTGGACCTACAAATAATTCGTACATTCTAAGTGAATCACATCCGTAATCTCTTACCAAATCATCCGGTGATACTACATTTCCTTTTGATTTACTCATCTTGATACCATTTTTACCAGTAATCATACCTTGGTTAAATAATTTCTTAAATGGCTCGTCAAAATCGACTGCTCCGATGTCGTATAAGAATTTTATATAGAAACGAGAGTACAACAGGTGAAGAACAGCATGCTCCACACCACCGATGTACATGTCTACCGGAAGCATCTCATCTGCTTTTTCTTTGGAAACCAATGCTTCTGAGTTATGGTTATCTACATAGCGCAAGAAATACCATGAAGACCCTGCCCACTGAGGCATTGTGTTTGTTTCTCTCTTAGCAGGGCCGCCGCATTTCGGGCAAGTTGTGTTTACCCATTCATCGATGTGAGCCAGAGGAGATTCACCTGTATCTGTAGGTTTGTAGGATTCTACCTGAGGCAGCAGTACAGGCAGCTGATCTTCGGGAACAGCTACAGCGCCGCAGTGTTCGCAGTGAACGATGGGAATAGGTTCGCCCCAATATCTCTGTCTGGAGAATACCCAGTCACGCAGTTTATAGTTAACGGTCTTTTTACCCAGACCTTTTTCTTCCATAATATGAGGTACTTTTTCTTTTGCTTCGAAAGCTTTCATACCATTCCAGTCGCCGGAGTTGATGATCACACCGTCACCTGTGTAAGCTTCTGTCAGTTCTTTTTCTTCTTCGCCTTCAGGCAGGATTACCTGAACGATAGGCAGATCGAATTTCTTAGCAAATTCAAAGTCACGTTCGTCATGAGCAGGTACGCACATTACAGCACCAGTACCATAGTCTGCCAGTACATAGTCTGCAACCCAAACGGGGATTTCTTTGCCATTTACAGGGTTTACGCAGTAAGCACCTGTGAATACACCAGTTTTTTCTTTGTTGGTCATACGATCAACGGAAGATTTTGTGGATGCATCAAAGCAGTATTTTTCAACAGCTTCTTTGCATTCAGGTGTTGTCAGTTCGGGAATATCTTTATATTCAGGAGCCAATACCATGAAAGTACAGCCATGCAGTGTATCAGGTCTTGTGGTGTAAACTGTGATTTTCTTGTCACTGCCTACAACTTTGAAGTCTACTTCTGCACCATAGCTCTTGCCGATCCAGTCAGACTGCATTTTCTTAACTTTGTCAGACCAATCCAGAGTTTTCAGGTCTTCCAGCAGTCTGTCAGCATATGCTGTGATCTTCAGCATCCACTGACGCAGGTTTTTCTTTGTAACAGTAGCACCGCAACGTTCGCAAGTACCGTTAGTAGCTTCTTCGTTTGCCAGAACGCATTTACAGCTAGGGCACCAGTTCAAAGGCATTTCTTTTTCATAAGCCAGACCATGTTTGAACATCTGAACGAAGATCCACTGTGTCCATTTATAGTAGTTGGGATCTGTTGTATCTACTTCTCTATCCCAATCATAGATTGCACTGATTTCATGTAGCTGTCTTTTTACATTTGCAATGTTGTTTGCAGTTGCAATGCTGGGATGGATGTTGTTTTTGATAGCGAAGTTTTCTGCAGGCAGACCGAATGCGTCCCAGCCCATGGGATGCAGTACCTGATAGCCCTGCAGCACTTTATATCTGCTGACTACGTCACTGAGAACGTAACCTCTCCAATGGCCTACATGCAGACCTGTGCCGGAAGGATAAGGGAACATATCCAGGCAGTAAAATTTAGGTTTTACATCGTCTTCTTTGTTGATGGGATTCTTTTCCCATTCAGCACGCCATTTTTTTTCAATTTCTCTAAAATCATAACGCTGATTCATTTTGAATTCCTCCTTCGTGTTACAGTTTTGGGCACTGTCAAAAAAAAATCCCTCCATCTCGTTAGAGACGAAGGGACACTCCGTGTTACCACTCTAGTTTGTTTCCGAAGAAACACACTCTTATGCCCGATAACGGGGGCAACCGTTGCCGTCTACTTGCCAGAGGCGTTCCACGGAAAACTCAAAGGCCAGTTCCATTTTTCGCTCTGTCGTTTCACACCAACCAACGACTCTCTGGAATAAGCAACCAAATGTACTACTCCTTATCAATGTCTTTTCTCGAAAACATTTATACCATATTTACCAAAAGAAATCAAGTGATTTTATGGATTTTTTTCTAAATGAAGGAGAAAAGCCTCTCAAAAGGCCTGAAACGACAGTTTTCACGTCAAAATTTGTATACATTTCCCAGAAAAAGCAGCTGCAACGTTTTTTCTTCCCTTTGCAGCGCAATTTATTTACATAATATAATTATGGTAATCAAAGAACGTATAAAAACATAAATGCTATATGGCAGGCACTGCCGATCATCACAAATATATGAAAAATTTCATGGAATCCAAATCCAGCCAGTGGCAGATTTGGTTTTTTCAATCCATATATAATAGCGCCAACCGTGTAAGCTAAACCTCCAGCCAGAAGCAACCCCACCCCATCCCAGGAAACTGCTCTCTGCAACGGTACAAAAGCAATGACTGCCAACCACCCCATGATAATATACAAAGATGTTGACAACCATCTGGGAGCCTGAATCCAGAATATTTTCATCACTGCACCACCAATTGCCAAAATCCAAATCAAAGCAAGCATCGTCCATCCCCATGGCCCTGCCAGAGAAACAAGACAGATGGGTGTATATGTGCCTGCAATCAGTACAAAAATCATAATGTGGTCAATTCTGCGCAGAAGTATGGTCTTTGCTTCAGAAACATATAAAGTATGATATATTGTGCTTGCACCATATAGAAGAACAAGGGACAAACCAAATATTGCAAAACCAATCACCTGTGTCATCGCATCTTGATGTGACGCTTGGAAAATCAATGCAAAAATACATGGGATACATGCTAATAAACCAATAAAATGCGTCAGTGCACTTACAGGATCTTTTATACCATTCTTTAACATTCTATCAACTCCTTATCTAGTATTAAATACTATATATTAAGATATTGATATATTAACACGTATTCCAAATAGTAACAAGAAGCAAAACACACAAAAATGTTGAAACATAGTATGAAATACTATATAATAAATTTCAATAGGAAAAGGAGGGATTGCATGGGAACATACGAAGAAATTCTGGAAACCTTCAAAGAAAAGATCAAAACTGTTTCCGTTGTGGAAATTGCAGATATTCCCAAAATTGATTTATACATGGATCAGGTTACTACCTTTATGGATCAGGCACTTGCACCTTACAAACGTTCGTCTGATGGCAAGGTCTTGACAAAAACCATGATCAATAACTATACAAAGGCAAAGGTTCTTCCGCCGCCAGTGAAAAAGAAATATGGACGCACGCACATTATGCTGCTGATTATGATTTTTCATTTGAAATCTGTTTTGTCCATAAAAGATATTGCGACTTTATTCCAGCCGATTTTCGCTCTTCCAACAAAAGAAGACGCTGAAAAGCAGACCGAAAAGATTTATGCTGGATTTATCTATCTGCAGAAAGCTACTCTTACATACATGCAGGCTTCTGCAGAAGGCATTATTGATGATACCCTTTTTCAGCGGGAAATCATGGCTGATTATGATGAGGAAATGAAAAAAATCATGTTGATTTTGCTGCTGGCCATTCGGGCAAATGCGGAAAAACATCTTGCAGAAAAAGTATTGGATTTATATTTTTACTAAAAAAAGAAGTCAGAAACCAAAAATGGTTTACTGACTTCTTTCTATTTTAAATCATTTTCCTAACTCTTCCAAATCTTTCAGATAATCGGTATCACAACAGTATTGATAGTCCGCACTGGTGGCATATTGTTTGACTGCCATAGTGGATTTATTAATGGCCTGAAGCGTTCCGGCACCAGCTACGCATCCGCCGGGACATGCCATTCCTTCCAGCAGGTAACCATTATATTTCCCTGCTTTTGCCAGTGTCATCAGTTTTTTACATTCACGCAGGCCTTGCGCGCTTTCCACTTTAATTTCCTGATCGGGATACATCTTCTTGATACAGTTTACAACAGCTTCTGCAACACCGCCAGCGATGGCAAAGTTTCTTCCGTCACGACTTGCTTCAGAAACTTCCTTTTCTTCCTCCATTGCTTCCAGATCGATGTTTTTCGCTTCAAAAACCCCCATCATTTCTTCAAATGTCAGCACAAAGTCAATGTCACTACGCACACTCTTTCTGCTAGCTTCCAGTTTTTTCGCTGCACATGGCCCAATGAAAACAACTTTTGCCTCAGGATCTTTCAACTTAATCAGACGACCTGTCAATACCATAGGTGTTAATGTCATAGAAACACAATCTTTGAATTCCGGGAAAAGTTTCTTTGCCATTACTGACCAAGCCGGACAGCAAGATGTTGCCATAAAGGGCAGTTTGTCTGGTACATTTTCCATAAAGTCTTTCGCTTCATCTGTTGCACATAAGTCAGCGCCCACTGCAACTTCGATAACATCAGTAAAACCAAGGGCTTTCATAGCAGAACGAAGTTTTCCCGGAGTTACTTTAGGGCCAAACTGTCCCACAAAGGCAGGTGCTACTGCCGCATATACACGATGTCCTTCTTTCATTGCCTGAATCATCTGGAAAATCTGACCTTTATCAACAATAGCGCCAAAAGGACAATTTACCAGACACATTCCGCAGGAAACACATTTATCGTAGTCGATTTTTGCACGTCCATACTGGTCAGAACTGATGGCATCAATGCCGCAGGCCGCCGCACACGGGCGTTTCTGGTGGATAATCGCATTATAGGGACATACATCGATACATCTGCCGCACTGAATGCATTTTTCCTGATCAATGACAGAACGCCCATTGACCATATGAATGGTATCTTTCGGGCATACTTCTGTACAGGGGTGTGCCAGACAACCCTGACATCCATTGGTTGTCAAAACTTTATTCTCCGGACACGCATGACAGGCAAATTTGATGATATTAATCAGCGGTGGATCATAATACTTCCGTGCAATGGCGCTTTCTTCGATCCCATCAGAAACAGGTGCAGATTCCGCGGCAGTCCGTACTGGCAGACCAATGGCCAGACGCAGCCGTTCCCCAATGATGGCACGTTCCAGAAAAATACTTTCTCTGTAAGACGCCAGTTCACCGGGCAGAATCTTAAATGGCAACTGTTCAATTTTTTTGGCATAATCGCCGCCTTCGTAAGCAAGGCGAGCAACTTCTGTAAATACTTTTCTTCGAATATCAATAACTGACGTGTAAATTCCTCTCATAGAAACTCCTTTATCATAAATGTATTTTCCTTGTACCACACACAAATGTACTTCATCCGCCATCCATTATAACATAGCATTTCGTCCTTCACAATTTCATATTTTCATTTGTTTGTTCTTTTACAAAAACATTACGCATGTGCTGTTTCACCTGCTTTTCTGTCCACGCCATCAACAGATTGACAATCTTTTGCTGCTGTACTTCAGACAGTGGTACACCCATTTTCACACCATACCATTTGTTTAAGCATCCCCTACAACAGCAGGCTGTAGCATGTTGTGCTATGAAAATAGGATGCCCTTTCATAGGCGTTTGTTTCCCATCGTTTTTGGGATTTGCCGGCGCCAATCGCTCTTTCACAAATTCCTTGGCATGCTGTGCAATTTTCTCCATACCGACTCGTTCTATATAAGAAAAATCAGCTTCTTTTAGATAAAATTTACTTCTGAAGTTTGATTTGGATAATTTTTCCAGAGCTTGTTCAATGGTTTGCATACATAATCCGCCTCCATTCATTTGTATCATAGCACTTTTCTAAAAAGTCACAAGAGCGCAATTGTATTTTTCTGAAAAAAGTATTGCTCTGTAAGGTAATTCGTATTACATTAGTAAATGAAATTTGCTATTCGTAAAGGAGAACCGTTATGCGTGTCACAGCAACGTCGAAAAATCAAATCACAGAAGGTGTTATTTGGAAACAGCTGCTATTTTTCTTTTTTCCTATATTATTAGGTACACTGTTTCAACAATTATATAACACAGCAGATACCGTTGTCGTAGGACGTTTTGTCGGTACACAGGCTTTGGCTGCCGTAGGCGGCTCTACAGGACAGATTGTAAACCTGGTTGTAAACTTTTTCGTTGGTCTTGCATCCGGTGCCACTGTCATCATTGCCCGTTATTATGGCGCAAGAGACCGAGTCAAGCTGAATAATGCACTTCATACAGCCATTGCATTGTCCATTGTGGGCGGTATTGTGACTGGCATTGCAGGGATTTTGTTAACGCCATCCTTATTGAAAATGATGAATACCCCTGCGGATGTTATTGAAGGCTCCACCATGTATCTGCGCATTTATTTCGCCGGTATCATTTTTGTTTTTGTCTATAATATCGGTTCCGGTATCCTGCGTGCTGTTGGTGATTCCAAACGTCCCCTTTATTTTTTGATCGTTTGCTGCTTTTTAAACATCTTTTTGGATATTCTTTTTGTTGTTTATTTGAAACTGGGTGTAAAAGGCGCAGCCTTTGCAACAGTGATTTCTCAGGCTGTCAGTGCGTTACTGGTCATTCTTTCATTGACTAAATCTGTAGACATCTATCGGCTGCGTCCAAACAAGATTCGTTTTTACAAAAGTTTGCTCATTGCCATCATCACCATTGGACTTCCTGCCGGACTGCAGTCTGTAATGTATGGTATTTCCAATATCATCATCCAGACATCCCTGAACAGTCTGGGTACAGAAACCGTTGCGGCTCATACAGCTTTTGCAAAAATTGACGCGATCTACTGGATGATTTCCGGTGCATTCAGCGTTTCCATCATTACATTCATTGGTCAGAATTATGGCGCACGTAAATTTGACCGTATGAAAAAGAGTATCAAAGTATGTTTGCTCATGGACTTGATTGCTTCTCTGCTGCTGACAACTGTCATGCTTTTGGCTGGTCCTTATCTTCTGCGTCTTTTCACATCAGACCAGGAAGTTATCGAAATCGGCATGCAGATCATCCATATTATCGCACCATCCTATGCACTCTTTATCTTCATCGAAATATTGTCCAGTTCCCTGCGTGGTATGGGCAATGTAGTCGTTCCCATGCTGATGACTTGCGGCGGCGTTTGTGTACTGCGTATTTTGTGGATCTTCATCTTTGTAAGAACCCATTTGAGTGTTACAACCATTTTAATGAGTTACCCTATTTCCTGGGGCTTCACAGCAGTGCTGTTTATCATCTATTTCATGTTCTATCAAAAGAAATTCTTCCGTCGTTGTATGGAAGAAACAGAAGCTCCTGCAGAAACAAACGCATAAAGAAAAGGCAGACAAATTTAGGGGCATCTTCATAAGAAAACAAAGAAAGCTGAAATCCTCATCAAACAAAGGGTTTCAGCTTTCTTATTTTTACTGAGATATTATTTGGTATGTTTTCTTTTGAAGACAGCAGGCGTAATTCCCAATAAAACGAAAACCAACGTTTTATTAAGGGGAAGTTACTTGTCTGCTTTTTTTATATATAAAATGATATGCTTTAATCTCCAACACCAAAGTCCGTCTTTTCATAAAGGACTTCCACAGATGAATCGTCTAAAAGCCATTGATATGTTTCCATAAACCATGCAACCAATTCTTCATCGCGTTTTACGGATGTACTGTTATTGGTAAATACATTGACGGTTCCTAGTGGGAAATACTTTTTCAAAAACTCAATATCTCTGGTAATCATTTCTTTTGTCTGCCCTTTGATGCCTACCATCAAGCAAGGAGATTCAAAATATGCCCTGACTTCTTCCGGTGATGTAAAGTCAGCATGCTTATTCAGATAATTTTCCCGAAAATCCCAATCAAATGTTTCCACACCAATTTTGAAAACAATGGGAATACCCATATATTCCCGCATATGCTGCAGTTGATGTCTGTACATCCAATGGGCTTCGAAGAACAATTTCTGAATCTTCTTTTCATGAATTAAATTGCGGATTTCTTCTAATGTTTCTTCGGGAAGTTCAAAACAGCTTCCAGAATTGATAACTTCCAATACGCCATATTTTCCTGTTACACGGGAAAGCACTTCATGATTAAGGCGCACCATTGCATCTTTATCTTTTGAATTATCCGCTATATAATCGCAGAAAACGCATTTTCCCCAGGCACAGGGACGTCCCTGAAGCAACACGATTTCCCGTTGATTTTTGTTTGTAATTTCATTATATCGTTCCATGGGAATTTCCTTTCTGTACCTTTTGTTTCAGAGAAGCAGGCAGCATGCCGTAAAGCACCACCGTGCAGAACACAATGACAATACGATCCAAATAATCGGTAATTGCCTGCACAACGCAAACACTGGCTGTCATTCCAAGTCCGCCTGCATGCAAAAGCTGCACCAGCAGACTGGAACCTGATGATGTAATGCCGCCAAAAACAGCTGCCGTAATGACAGAGCTGACAACGGTACCCGGCAAGGAAACACAAAGTGCTGTCAACAACACTTTCCAGAATTGTCTGCCGTTTGGTCTGATTTTCTGATAGAAAATACCAGCCATAACCCCTACAACCATTTGCACTGGAATGTAATAAAATGAGTAGATATCACTGGTGCATCCACTGATAACACCACTTAGAATGCCCGGAACCATACCATAGACAGGCCCCAGCATAACCGCCGATAAAACCGTTCCAAGGGAATCCAGATAGATTGGAAGCCGGAGCAATAATGCTATATTGGCTCCCACCACGTTCAAAGCTGTAGCAATTCCCAAAAAACAAATCTGCATAACTGTAATTTTTCTCATTTTACAACATCCCCTTTCAGCGTTTCTACATGTACTTCTTCATCTTTTGGCATCCAAACACGTTTGCCAGCATCTTCCACCATAATTTGCCGCAGAACATGGCGTACATCTGACGCATCTGCACCAAATACATGGGTGATGAAAAAGGTCATGAAACGATAAGGGTCTGTTTCAGTTAAAATATGACTGTTTTTTTCTTTTTTCCAGATATCATAGGTGTCTACCACTGTCTGACCCAATGATATTCCGGCTGTTTCCACTGTGGTATAAGCCGAAAATCCCTTGCATAGGCTATGATCGATGCAATAAGCAACTGCAAGGGGATCATTGATGACACAGCCAATGACACCTTCCTGTTTCCAATGGAAGTCAAAATAAAAACGTGTGATACTGCGAATAAAGTTCCCAATTTCCTGAGACAAGCAGGTCATATACTCAACCAGATTGGGTGTTAATACAATTTCTCTGGTCACATCCAAACCAATCATTTGGATTTGTTTCTGACGCAAAGCAGGATGGCTTTCAAAGGCTTCATATACCGCCTTTGCCGCATCAGGGTCACACCAGTAATTGTATTCCGCTACTGGGGAACAATTCCCATGGCTTTTGTAGCTGCCGCCCATTGTCACCAGTTCATCCAGCCCCTCAAGGCATTCAGGATAATCCTGAATCAGTCGTGCAATGTTCGTGAGAGGGCCCAGGGCAATGATAGATACATCTTCCTGCTCAGACAGCGTTTGCGCCAAAAATTGAATAGCACCTTCTTTGGGGCGCACATCTGTCACATTCGGCAGAAAACTTTCGCCAAGTCCATCTGCACCATGGGTATCTGTCGCGTCCACATAATCTCGAACAAGGGGCTTTGTTTCCCCCAGATACACAGGCACATCCAGCCGATTTAACAGCGACAGAATTTTCAAGGCATTTTCTGCCCCCTGCGTTGTCGGAACATTTCCGCACACCACCGTGATTCCCAACACATCCAGTTCCGGCGACCGCAGCGCTAACAACAGCGCCAGTACATCATCTATGCCGGGATCACAATCAATCACTACTTTTTTTGCATTCATTCTCCAATCTCCTTTCCGATTCTGTTTTTCGCATCGGTTCCCGCAGAAACGGGAATACCCGAATGCGAGATTGAGATACTTGGTTTTTTATACTGGGAAGTTCACGAACCAGTCCGGCAAGTGAAACATACATTTCAAACTGCCGATTATATAAATGCAGAAGAAAGTATAGCACAATTTTTTCGCAATGTATAGTAATTTCATAAAATAGGCATTTCCATCAAATTCAATTTTGAAAAGAAAAAAGTCTAGCTGATTCATATAAATCAGTTAGACCTTTCTGAAGCAATATTTTCCCTTAGTATTCCATCAAATCCGCTGCAAATTCCTGTGGAATAATGGAATACTGACTATATTCTTCTCTCAGCTTTGCATAATCACCCGGTACCGCTTCCAGTGCATCTTTCAGTCCTTTTTGAATTTGGAGCACAACAGACTGGAACAGCGGCGTTTCATACACATCTTCCATGGATTTTATAACATCTTTCGCATAAGAAGAATGACATTCCACTCCCGCAAAATCTATACAGGCATCATTCAGTCCATTCAGCATCTCATCAATTTCTACAAAATCAACAGCATCGCAGCTTTCGAACTCATCGAAATCAAGACGTTCTCCATAAATGGACAACAGCTCCAACATCAAAAAAGAAGCCCAGCATAAAATTTCCCACTGCACCAGATTCTCGTTGCCATCGGGAAAATGTTTTTCATAGAAGGCAGATTGCTCCTCTGTTAATTCTTCACCAACCATAAACTCCAGAACGCAGGCATAAAGAGCATTGGCAAAGTCTGCAAAATCGGATGGCTTTATCTTTCCATCTAAATAGTCCCAAAGCATCTGTATGGATTGATAGGTAATAGGAAGCGGTTCCTCTCCATTTTCCTGCAGTCCTTGTTCCAGTGTATGCAGATACTGCTCTAACACAAGGAGGTTCCCTAAAAGTCTCGTTTGATTACTGCTGTTTTTAAAAGCCTCATCTGCCAGTTTGCTGCAATTGGATACCCAATCTCCGGCATCCTTTCTGCTCAATGAAGCAAAATCGCTAAACAGTTTAAAGGTAGCCATAAATTCTCTCCTTTCCTGTTATATTCTCTCTATATAATTTAGTCTTTGAATGCGAATATAAATAAGCTATAACACAAACATCTACATATTCGTTCAAGCGGTTATATCTCGCCAAATAGGTCTTCCTTTTAGATTTCAGCATATAAAAGCTTTTTGATTCTCATACAATCATAAACATTTCCTATCAACAGTAATAACTTATAGGTGTTTGCATCACGTTTAACCGATTCTCATCAATTTCTGATATAGTTCATCATAGGTCATAAACTGCCTGTAAATGCTTGTACCATCTGTGAATTCCCCGACTTTATTCAAAATCTGTTCCGGATTTTCAATGCTGTCCAACAGGAGCGATAAAAAGAATCGAATTCTGATTATATCGTGATGTATGCTATATAAGTGAATAGGTACTCCACATAACTCTAAGATTGGCAATTGTCCTTCTGGCGTCAAATACTCATCCAGACTGCCAATCAAACAGTAAGCTGCCATCTTCTGATCATTCAGATAATACAATGCATACTTACCTTTTTCATGAAGCAAAAACAGATGCGTTTGAAATAAGTTATCCTCTTCTTTCATATCCCAACATAAATGCAGATACTTTATGCTGCCCTGCAAATACATCTGTAAAGTCATTTGCAGCTGATCTTTCGTTGTTGGTTTCAGTACAGTTTTCTGTTTTTCTCCATTTTCTCTGACCGCTTCCATAAAAGCAGGAAATTTCGGAATGATGAATTTTCGTCTCTTATTAAAATCCGTAATGATTCTGTCAGGAGGATAGTCTCCAAATTTCATTTTATCAACAAGATATGCGTCATATTTGCCATACAGATAAACGCTTTGAGACCATACAAACATTCCGTTTACTTTTGTTTCAATCAAATTTCCTTCACCAAACTGGAACAGCAACGGACATAATTTCATCACAAGGAGTCTGGGGCTGCGGAATATTTCATAGTCTGCCAGTTTGCCAAGCAAAAACGGTGAATAGGTCACATACTTTGAATCTACAGTGCAATATACTTCCGCATTGTAAAGAAGTTTGCATGTGGTATACTTTTTATCATGGAACCAAAAACAAGCACATTTATCATCCGCGTTAATCAATACAACCTCTTCCTGAAGCCATTTCAATTCCATACGCCTTATACTGCCTTGGGAAAATCTGTCCAAGGCATCCAAAATGGCATCTTCTGTAATTTTCTCACCTGCACGGATTTCTGCTTTTGCGCCATAAGGCTGTATGCTCATATATTCAGGCATAATTCTTAAATAGGAAATATCAGCAACAGTTTTTGCACATTGAGCAGTAAGCAGTTCCCGCGCCAAAGATACCGCATCGGTTTCTGTCAGAATATTTTCATATATTCCATTTGGCATGAAATCCCTATAATATGGTTTCTGCTCATAAAAACAAAGCGCATGACGATATTTCGACCATCTGCATACATATAATTCTGTTTCGCTTTCTCTGTAAATCTCGGAAGCATTACAGTCATAATCATCAACAGCTTCTTCATCGTCTATTTCTTCACCCAATAATCTGCCGCAGAAAAGCATCTTTATAATACCTTCTGAAAGCTGTGTAATATTTTCCTCAGCTAACATTGTGTTTTTCAAATGTTTTTTGATACACGCTAAAACCACATCATAGGTCTTTTCATCATCTACAAAAGGAATGACCGCCGGCAATAGCAGGAAAAACACCGTATCATCTTCTATGTTTTCCAATGCGTGCCACTGTAGGAACGGTTTATAGATAACCCTTCCCCCATAAACATATTCTGCGTATCTTCTATGAAATTTTATTTGAACAGCCTTATTTTTATATTGTAACAAAAGCAGACGATGCTTCTGTTCCGCAAAACATCGTGCCCATTCTTCAGAAAAGAGCAGACTGCGCTTCAACACATTGGCAAAATTGATTGCTCTGTAAAACCCGATATTCAACCAATAGCGCAAAAAAGGTCTGTGGCTTATG
>OOCG01001204.1_pt1 | contig 12932 bp, 12 predicted proteins | sample 1671521 | NCBI WGS metagenome assembly OOCG01 (sample SAMN06348165, study PRJEB24527) | human gut metagenome | biome: human gut; feature: ankylosing spondylitis patient; material: feces | host: Homo sapiens | place: China | collected 2015-10
AGAACCGACACTTTCAGCTATGTTGGTCGCTGCGGTCGTGGCTGCGCCTTTCAGTTTCTCGGTCTGTACCTCTTTCTTGGCTCGTTTGAGTTCCTCCTGTGCCGTTTCTTTCCGCTGCTGTAAGTCCACCACTTCCGCTTTAAGACTGTCGGCAAGCCTTTGGGTGTCCCGATAATACTGTGTCGTGGACTTGTGGCGAGCCTGTGAACCGTCTATGCCTCGTTGCAGGCCGTACTTCGCCATCGCAACGGCATAGCTGTCTTGGTAGGATTTCAGTTTCAACCGTGTCATGATGTCATCGGCACAAAGCCTTACGGTGTCGGCAGGTTTCTTGCGGTAGCGTTTCTTCGCCTGTTCCTCCCGTTTCCTGCGCTTGCGTTCTCCCTTGACTATCGGAACGAGTGTGACGTGTATGTGCGGTGTTTCCTCGTCCCTGTGCAGATGCGCTGCCACTATGTTCTCCTTGCCGAACAGGTCGGCAAAGTACCTTATGTTATCGGCACACCATTCGTCAAGTCTGCCTTCCTTTTCGATGCGCTCCATGTCTTCATGTGTTCCCGATACATTGATGCGGATTGCCCGTACTTGGTTATTACCGATTTTGCGTGTCAGTCCCGCTTCCTCCAATCGTCTTTGGATGGCGGCGGAACGGTCTTTTATCCCATCGGGGTATGTGATGAGTTTTCGGTTAAGATGTGTGCGTGTTGGGGCAGCGTTCTTCGGAATGATGAAACGCTCGATGTGGGCGGTCGTTCCGCTGTCGGAACCATGCGCCTTTTCCATGTGTAATACTACGAATCCCATATATGATTTTCCTTTCTTGTTTACTTGTTGAACATCGTTTGATTATCGCTCATGTACGGCTGTTGCCGTTGGCTTCGGAGAGTCCAGAGAGGTGCAACCTCTTTGGCTTATTGGGGAATTTTCAGCGTTGCCCTGCAATGCGGCTCGGATAAATTCCCTAATAAGCTACGGTATTTTCCATCGGTAAATACCCGTGCCGCTGCGAGCCTGTTTCCTCTACATTTTCAGCCCTCGCTTTTTCGGTGGCTGTATCATCCGTCTTACGGATTGGACTTGCTTCTTCTCTGTCATCGGTTCTGCCGATTGGGGCAAGGGCTTGCCACACAGGTAATCGTTCAGGTCTTTGTACCCGTTGTAGTTGTCGGAGAAGTCCCGGATACGCCCGCTAAACTCTCTTGCCAACTCCAAGTAGGCATTTCTTCCTACCTCGTCATTGTCAAGCAGGCAGTGGATGCGCCCGTACCCGTGCAATACATCTATGGCTTTGAAAACATTGGCAACCGAATTGAGGATGACGTAATCCTGCCCGTCAAGGTTGGGCATGGTCGGGCAGTTCCTCATCCGCAACGTGAGGAATGACAGGTAATCCATCATGCCCTCGAACACGAGGCACTTCTCTCTCGGTTCTCCCTGCTGACGGATATGGCTGATGTCCTTCGGTGCGATGCAGCCTTTGAAGAAACGGTTGCGCACCTCATATCCTCCCGCCACATTCGGGAAGCCGATGGTGAAATAGGGTTTGCCGTTATGGATGAAATGCAGTTCCCTACATTCCGGTATCGCCAATGCAGTGTCTATACCCCGTTCCTGCAAATAATTGAATAATGCCGGATGGGTAAGTTCTCCCACCTCCAACTGTTGGAAACTCGGTTCGGATGCCTGCTGGCGAAAAGAGAAAGATACGGGACGGATGTGCGGTGTTCGCTCCGCTATCTTGCCAAGCAGATAAAGCACATAGTCGGACGCATATAGTTCCTCTGCCAATGCGATGATGTTGCCGCCTTTGCCGAGTCCGAAATCGTACCATCGGTTGAGTTCGGTGTTTACCTTGAACGATGCGTCTGTTTCTTCTCTCAATGGTGATTTATACCAAAGGCTGCTACCTTGTTGCTTGATGGGCGTATAGCCCAAACTTTGCAGGTAATCTGCTATTCTGATTTGTTTTGCTTCCTGTATATTCATGATTTCTGTAGGATTTAATTGTTATGGTGAAAACGATAATTTGATGATTGAACGATATAAATACCTGTATCGCAGCTATATATCCATTCATCATTTCCTCATCAAAACTACCTGCCAAAAGAGAAAATCATCATTGGCGGTGTCCTATATGGTATATCCGCCTTGTTTTCTCTTTTCATCAGTAATCCTTTCTTGATGATGATTTGATGAGAGTATATATTATTGGTTTTCAATATAGTTATATCTCTATTCATCATTTCATCAAAATAATCAGAGTGTTTCCAAAAACTCTTTCGTGACGGTGTAATATCTCCCTGTAGTCTTGACGGGGGAGTAACGGTATTCACGGCTGCAACTCACTTGATAGGTGGTATAAGTGAGGGTATTGTGCGCAGGTGTCAATTTCCAGTACTCCTGCAAAACCTTTCTTACTTGGTGTCTCTCCGCTTTTATCTGCGATTGAGCCAACAAAAGAAGGATGTCGTTATAGCAGAACGAGAAGGTGTCCGTGCCGACACTCTCCATGATGTCAAGTATCAGTTCGTGCATCTCTATCTCCAATCGGTTGCGGTTGCTGCGGATTATCTTCTGCAAGGCTTCGGTATGCAGTAGCGATGGTGCATACCACATACGGCTTTCCTTTTTGGTGGATAGCTGTCTGTGTTGCAGAAAATGGAGAAAGGCGGGTATCTCTGCTTTCAGCTTTTGCAGGAAGTCGGTATCATCGGACTGCAAGCGGTCTATCTTGCGTACCCAATAGCGTGTTTCACCTGCGTCTATGATTACGGGCAGATACTCGTTGTTGGAACATAGCACGAACTTGGCGAAGAACGCTATCTCGTCACGGTCTTTGCCTTTGGCTTCCACCTTATAGGATAGTGTGGTACTGAGATTCTTCAACCTCTCGCTGTCCTCCCTGCGGTTGAGCAATACCTCGTCCACCACGATAAGGAGTTTGCCAGCCCAATCGGAATTGAACTGACTGCGGAAGTCCTCGTTGGTGTTAAAGGTTACATTATTCTGAAAAAGGAGTTTCAGAAAATTCAGGAACGTGCTTTTGCCTGTGTTGCGTTCCTCCGACACCAGCAGCAGGATAGGCAACTTTTGGATGGGTTGCAGGTAAAGCAGTTGCAGATAGTCCATCCCCAACTCGTATTGCTCCCCGAAGATGTGGCACACCAACGATTGAATATGCGAGAAATCGCCCTCCTTTGGTACATGGTCTATCGGTTCATAGAGGTTAAGGAACTGGCCTATGATGGGGCGGTAGTTCAGATGTTCGGGTACGGTGCAGAAACCGTCATACTTGGGAACGCTGCCGATGTAGTCCTTGCCGTAGTCTTGGCGCAAGGTCTCGTTGTTCCACACGATGCGTTTCTTTACATACCCTCCGTTAAGTTTGGGCTGCTCCACAATCTTGTAGAGCGTTGTTCCAACTCGGATGAATTCTTCCTTTGCCATGCCGCCATCCGATGGCGGTCTGTGGCTGTCTTGTTGTTTGTTAGCTGACATAATCAAATGGTTTTAAGTTTGAAAAATACCAGCTACAAAAGTATAAGCATTTATCGGATAAGTTGTTACGCAAAACGCAGCAGAATAGTGACAAATAACCCCCGAAACAAAAACTTTCAATGGATTGGGGCGGAAATCGGGCTGGACAAACAAAAAACTCCCGAAAAACGAATTGTTGGATTACGCCTTTCGGGAGAAAAATCAGAGCATCTGTCGTTCTGTCGTATTGTTGTACTGACTTATTGAATTACTGACTTAACGGGTGAATTATGTCAGTCATTCATCTACGAGAAGTATTCGGCTTTGGATATGCCTTTGGTGTTCAGCGAAAAGAAGACGCTTGTTTTCTCTTTTCGCAAGTACAGTCTTTCAAGAACGGCATTGCGCACCTGCTTCGCCCCGTATGTACCGATACGGAACGCAAGGGCAATAACCGTTTCAAGGCTGTAAACCTCCATGCTGCACCTGTCGGATATTCGGATGGTGCGCTTTATCTCATACTTGTTCAGAACTCCACACTTGCAAAGTGCCTTTATCCCTGCCTTGACGGTCGGGGTGGTTACTCCGAACAAGTCGCAAAGCTCCCACTCGCTCATGGAGGTTGCCTGTATATCGGTCGGCAGGACTACTTTCCCGTACTCGTCTATACTGATGATGTTCCTTTCCATATCCTATGCCATTTGGGTGTTTCCGAACGATTGGTTTAACTTATCTCCGAACATGGTCAGGTCGTGGTCTATCTTTTGCGTGGTTATCTTCGCATAAAGTTGGGTCGTGACAATGTTCGTATGTCCCAATACACGGCTGACACTTTCAATCGGCATACCTTTACTGAGGGCAAGGGTGGCGAACCCATGTCTTGAGCAATGGAATGAAATTGCTTTCGTGATACCACACTCTTTTATCATCTTTTTCAGCGGTTTGCAGATAGACCAATAGTTCAGATTGGGGAATACCGATTTATCTGTTTGGTACGGCTCGTAACGCTTGATAATCTGCAAAGGGATGTCAAGCAGTTTCACTTGGAACGGGACTTTGGTCTTGTGCCGCTTGGATAATATCCACTTCTCGCCGTTCACCTCTACTATATCATCAGTGGTAAGTTCCTTGACATCCACGAATGAAAGTGCGGTAAAGCTGGCGAAAACAAAGATGTCACGGATGTAGGAAAGTTTGGCATCAGCAAATTCGTGTGTCATCAATGTTTTCAGTTCTTCTTCCGTCAGATACTCACGTTCCTTTATGTTGGGGCTAATGTGGAATTGGGCAAACGGATTTCTCGGTATCAGTCCGTTGAAGTGCGCACGCATGACCACACCTTTCAGCCACATGCAGTTAGTCCAGATACTACCGTTCTGCAATCCTCTGTCGGTGGAAAGGAAAACGGCAAACTCCTTGATAAAGTCGGGTGTCAGTTCAAGCATAGACAGGTCGCTTCGCTTGTAGTTCGCCTTGATGAATGCCGCCACATGGTTTCTTGCACGAACCCTTGCCATGTAAGTTCCTTTTACACGGTCAGTTCCCACACGTTTTTGAAACGTGGCGTTGTCCTTGTCAAATGCTCCGAGCAATGTTTCATACTCGCTGCCGATTCCTTGATAGGCATTGCGCACCATCTCAGCCGTAACATACGCCTCTCTGTCTGAAATGCGCTGGTAATGCTTGATGATTTGCGCCTTGATGTTATCCAAGGCGTGGTTAATGTCCCTTGCCTCGATGCTCTTGCCTTTGGCTCGGTTGCCTTTCGCATCCCAAAGCGTTTTCGGGATGGTCTGCTTGCAACTGAACTGCGCCACAGAGCCGTTAATTGTCACTCGTCCCATGATGGGGACAATACCATTTCTCTCCTTGCTGCCGTTCACGTAGAACAGCACTTTGAATGTACTTCTTGCCATACTCGTTTTTTGTTTGCAAAGTTAAATATCAACGAGTTAAACCTTGATACGCAAAACGGTGACAAACGGTGCAATAGCGTCCTACATGTGTTAAATCTTACATCTTCTTGGGTAATGATTTGCAAACCGTTCTCCTGCTATATTCTGCTTTTCCTTGCATTTTTCGCTTTTTCGGTTTGTCCTCATTTGACACCGTAACGACTTTGATGTTAAGTCACTTAGCGTCATTTCTCCCTTTTTTCGAGGTTATTCCAGCATTTTTGTGTATATTTGCAACAATACGTTTTATCGTTAAAATAGTTGTAACAGAAATAATACACATAAAAGAAAAACAGAGTAAATAGAAAATGAAGCGAGTTATTAACCTGGACAATTGGAATAGAAAAGAGCATTTTAAATTCTTCTCGGCTCTCGATGACCCTTTTTGGGGAATTACCACGACTGTTGATTTCACAAGCATATATCAACAAAGTAAAAATATGGAAGTTTCTTTTTTTCTTTATTCTGTGCACTTCCTATTGAAATGTATCAATGCGACTACTGCATTCAAATTACGTATAGAAAACGGAGAAGTAATAGAATATGATAAAATCAATATTTCGCCCACTATCGGAAGAGAGGACGGAACTTTCGGCTTTGGATTTTTTGAGTATGACACAGATCTTTCCTTATTTATTGAAAATGCAGAAAAGGAAATACATAGAGTAAAAAACAGTACCGGACTTTCTTTTTCCAAGGACACAGCAAGAGCGGATGTCATCCGTTATTCGGCTCTGCCCTGGTTTGCCTTTTCCGAGATGAAACATGCCGGTTCAATTCAAACAGGAGATTCTATACCCAAAATTTCCACAGGTAAGCTGATACAAGAAAAAAAGAAACTTTTGCTTCCTATATCCATCAGTGTCCACCATGGCTTGGTGGATGGACGAAATGTTGCTGAATTTATACAGAACGTAAAAGACGGACAAAATAATACATTATGATATGATTGCTCTCTCTTCCTATTCTAATAATAAAACATGAAAAATAAAATAGAATTTATCGCTTTTGATGCCGATGACACTCTTTGGGAAAATGAACTTTATTTTCAAGAGTTGGAACACAAATTTTGTCATCTTCTGAGGAAATATTCACCAGCTCCTTCCGTATCAGAAGAATTGTTCAAGACAGAAATAAAAAATCTGCATATCTATGGTTATGGACTGAAAGGAATGCTGCTTTGCATGATTGAAACCATTTGCAAAGTTACTAATGGAGAAGGAGACCTCAATCTCGTAAAAGAAATCCTCCGATCAGGTCAGGAACTTCTGCAAAGACCAATCACATTATTGGACGGTGTGCAAGAAGTCATATCAGCCTTGCACGAAAATTATAAATTAGTATTGGCCACCAAAGGTGATTTGTTCGATCAAAAAAGAAAGATTTCTGCGTCCGGACTACAAGAATACTTTTGTCACATAGAAATAATGAGCGACAAGAAAAATGCGGATTATAAAAGATTGCTTGATCATTTAGGATGTAAGGCAGAAAATTTACTGATGATAGGTAACTCGATAAAGTCGGATATTATTCCCATATTGGAACTCGGAGGTTATGCAGCCTATGTACCTCATCATGTCACTTGGGCACACGAACAATATGAAGGAGAAGTAACGCACTCCCACTTTATTAAGTTGAATAACATTAAAGAGATACAAAACTATCTTTAGTTTTTGCCATACTCCATTCTCCACGTGGTAACTCTTTGAACAAAAATACCACGTCCGGCAAGACTCAAAAAAGGATAAGTCACTCTATACAACAAAAAAGGGTTGTCAAAACGTGGATAATGCTGTCGTTTCGTTCGTAGGGGCGAGGTTCGCTCGCCCGAAAACAGTTTGCTTTGTGTCTTCGGGCAGGCAAACCCTGCCCCTACAGTTGACGATTGGATAGTCCGGTTTCGTTTTGACACTTCCTTTTATACACATTTAAAACCCAATACTTAATCCGGCTATCAGATAAGTTTTGTCAAATGAGGGCGAAACAATAGCCTGTACAAACAAAGGCAAAGAAAAATGATCTGTAATATTAATGTTCTTGGAAGCTTTTAAAGCAATATCTGTAAAAGCAGCACCATCAGCATCATACATTCCTTTCCAAGGAGTGAAACCAACGGAAGGAGTGAGCATAATTTCTGCCGGGCAAGCAATATTATAAGAAGCATTGATATAAGTGGAATAAGCACGATCACCGTCTTTGTTATCGTCTCCTCCCGCAAACATGGTAGACCAGCTCAAGGTCAGAGGAAAGTTCTCGCCGAAATTATAAGCTAATGTTCCTTCAAAATGATGATCATGTTTATAATCCCCGTAGGGCATGGTGATGCCATTCCACCAATAGTCGGTCACTGTAATACCTAAACCGCCAATGGTATAACTCAAATTGATGTCAAACTCTTGTGCACCGTCTGTCTTGGTCAGGCTCTGACTCCCCCAAGCAGACAAAGAAAGATTGCCGTAAGATAATCCTAATGTAGGCTGTACAGAGAATCCTGAATTCTGGTAAGCGCCACGCCAAATGTAATCACTTACAAAATCCGCCTTAGCCGTTACGTTAAATTCTTGTGCTTTTATCACTCCAGGCAACAGTAGAGCCAGCACCAAGACCACTTTTTTCAAATTCTTTTTCATCTTAAAAAATTAAACTAATCAATATTCGTGTTTTACATATTTATACTATTTCCTTCTTATTGTCTGAAAGGAAATATCCATTTTGAGTTTTTCTGAATCAAGATGCATCATTCAATAGGGTGATGCACGTCAAAGATCAAGAATCCATGTTATCAAAGCAAAGAACAATACAATGATAGCCACAGCTTCTAGAGCCGACAGGCTCTCGGTATCCAGGAAACTTCTCTTTTTCATGACGCACATCTTCCTAATTTAATGACTATATATTTTTTATTATTTTGCCTTTTCTAAAGCAGCATTCAGTTTTAATACATTCACCTTCTCTGTACCGAATATGCCCATAAACGGTTTTTCCACAGCTTTATCTACAATAGCTTTTACAGTTTCCTCACTCATTCCGCGAGCTTTAGCCACACGTTGTACCTGCACGTATGCGCAGGCCGGAGTGATGTCAGGATCCAGCCCGGAACCGCTGGCTGTGACCATTTCGGCAGGTACTTCCTTACGGCTCAAGTAAGGATGATGCTTTAAAAATGTATCAATCCGCGCTTCTACTTCAGCCAAGTATTCTGCATTGGTAGGGCCTTTATTGCTACCGGCCGAACTGGTTGCATCATAACCATCTCCGGCACATGAAGGACGTCCCCAGAAATAGATATCTTCCGTAAATGATTGTCCCACATTGGCGGCACCTACCACTTTTCCGTTAAGTTCCACAACCTCGGCATTGCCGGAATTAGGTCCGGCAAACTGAGCGAAAATCCATAAGACTAGTATATAGCATACTGAGAAAAACACACAAAAGACTAAGGTAAGTCTGAATGACTTTATAAAATTTTTCATTGTCGTTTACTTGTTAAAAGAATAATCCTACTACTAAATCTATTAATTTAATACCCACAAAAGGAGCAATAACACCACCTATGCCATATATCAAAAGATTACGACGAAGCAAGGCGGAAGCTCCTATCGGTTTGTATTGAACTCCTTTCAATGCCAGCGGAATCAGAATAGGAATAATGACGGCATTGAATATAACCGCAGACAAGATAGCACTCTCAGGGCTATGCAGCCCCATAATATTCAATGCAGCCAGTTCCGGAATGGAAAGCATGAACAATGCAGGAACAATGGCAAAATATTTGGCCACATCATTGGCTATGGAGAAAGTGGTCAGTGTACCACGTGTCATCAGCAATTGTTTACCTATCTCGACAATCTCTATCAGCTTGGTAGGATCATTATCCAAATCCACCATATTCCCTGCTTCCTTGGCAGCCTGTGTACCGCTATTCATGGCAACCCCCACATTAGCTTGGGCAAGGGCAGGAGCATCATTTGTTCCGTCACCCATCATGGCAACCAGTTTGCCGGCAGCCTGCTCTTTCTTGATATACTCCATCTTATCCTCCGGTTTAGCCTCGGCTATGAAGTCGTCTACTCCGGCTTTCTCTGCAATATATTTGGCGGTCAATGGGTTATCTCCCGTCACCATGACTGTTTTTACCCCCATCTTGCGTAAACGTTCAAAACGTTCCTGAATACCCGGTTTTATGATATCCTGCAATTCTATTACTCCGGCAATTTTCTTATTGACACTTACCACCAATGGAGTACCTCCATTACTTGTAATGGTTTGAATGATATCTTCCGTTTCTTTTGGGAAAGGGTTTCCGGCAGACAAAGCTATCTTGCGGATCGCATCAAATGCACCTTTACGGATTTCTGTTCCATCCTTCAAGTTAATACCCGAGCATTTGGTTTCGGCGGTAAATTTTATCATATGAGCACCATCGGTATTCAAATTACGCATCCGTAAACCCGATTCACGTCCCAGTTCAATAATAGATTTGCCTTCCGGAGTATCATCAGATACAGATGAGAGCAGGCAGGCTTCGATGAAAGCATGTTCATCCACTCCCTGAGCCGGATAAAAACGGGTAGCTTTACGGTTTCCTATAGTTATTGTTCCTGTTTTATCAAGAAGCAACGTATCTATGTCTCCGGCTGTTTCCACTGCTTTACCCGATTTGGTTATGACATTGGCACGCAAAGCACGATCCATCCCGGCGATACCGATAGCCGAAAGCAATCCTCCGATAGTGGTAGGAATGAGGCAGACAAACAAGGACAGAAAAGAAGCAATGGTAATGACAGTTCCCGTATAATCGGCAAACGGTTTAAGGGTGATACACACAATGACAAAGACCAATGTAAATGCTGCCAACAGGATAGTCAATGCAATTTCATTCGGTGTTTTCTGGCGGGATGCGCCTTCCACCAATGCAATCATCTTATCCAGGAAACTTTCACCCGGCTGGGTGCTTACCATTACTTTTATCTGATCGGACAATACTTTTGTACCTCCTGTTACTGAACTCTTGTCACCGCCTGCTTCACGGATTACAGGAGCGGATTCGCCTGTGATGGCACTTTCGTCAATAGACGCCAGTCCTTCGATGATCTCGCCATCGGCAGGAATTACATCTCCTGCCTCGCATACAAAAATATCACCTTTCTTTAACCGGGAACTACTGACAGTTTTCAAAGTCCCGTTCACAATCAATTTGGCAGGGGTTTCCTCACGAGTCTTCCTCAGGCTATCGGCTTGTGCTTTTCCGCGCGCTTCGGCAATAGCTTCAGCAAAATTAGCAAATAACAAGGTGATGAACAGGATTACGAAAACCCATAAATTATAAATAAATGAGCCTTGTGAATCATTAACGATAGAGTAGAGCATCACCAAGAACATAATAGCTGTACAAACCTCTACCGTGAACATAATCGGATTCTTAATCATCACTCGCGGATTCAACTTCACGAATGATTGTTTTATGCTGTCAATGACTTGCTCCTTCTGAAATAAAGAAGCTGATTTATTATCTTTCATATCTTCTATTAATATCGTTGTCTGTTATCAGAATTATAAACTCAAGTGCTCGGCAATAGTGCTTAATGCATGTACCGGGAAGAATGATAGTGCGGCAACAATAAAAATAACCGCAAATGTCATCACACCGAATGTCACTGTATCGGTTTGCAATGTGCCGGCGCTTTCGGGAATAAATTTTTTCTTAGCCAGAATACCTGCTATGGCCACTTGACCTACAATCGGGACAAAACGTCCTAATATCAGCACAATACCACAAGAGTAGTTCCAAAACCATGTGTTATCACCCAGTCCTTCAAAACCGGAACCATTATTGGCGGCACACGAGGTGTATTCATAAAGCATTTCACTCAGACCATGATATCCGGGATTGTTCAGCCAGCCACCTTCACTTTCCACAAATGCAGGCGCATGAACAAACAGATAAGCAGCCAATGCCGTACCAACTAAAATGATAAACGGATGAAGTAGTGCCACAATGGAAGCAATCTTCATTTCACGTGCTTCTACTTTATGACCAAGGAACTCCGGTGTACGGCCTACCATCAACCCACTGATGAACACGGCGATAATAATAAATGTAAAGTAGTTCATCCATCCCACACCTACACCGCCAAACCATGTGTTGATCTGCATGTTCAGCATTTCCATCATACCCGAAAGCGGCATTGTTGAATCGTGCATACCATTGACAGAACCATTGGAAGTAACCGTAGTAGTAATACTCCACAAAGCAGTGGCGGCCGAGCCCAAACGTATTTCTTTACCTTCCATCGCGCCATTATCCTGCGCTATCCCCATTTCATCAATACGTGGATTACCACCCATCTCCTGACTCACATTGATACAAACTCCTACCAGATAGGCAAACAGCATGACACCATATATACTATAACCCAATTTTTTACGTTTCAGATAGAAACCGAATGCAAATGCCATCGCCATAGGTATGATAAGGATAGACCAACATTCCACCATATTGGCAAAATAGGTAGGGTTCTCCAATGGATGAGAAGAGTTTACACCAAAATAACCACCACCATTAGTACCCAATTGTTTGATAGGGACAATAGCCGCCGTAGGGCCTTGTGATACATATTGTGTAGCTCCTTCCATGGTGGTCACTTTCATTTTTCCGTCAAAGCCCATCGGAGTTCCTTGCACAATCAGGATAAAGCCTACGACCAATGAAAGAGGCAACAGGACACGGGTACAACTTAATACCAAATAGTTCCAGAAATTGCCAATAGTCTGAGTAGTCTTTGCAGCCAGCGCTTTCATTATACCTGCCATGGCAGCCATACCGGTAGCGGCAGTAATAAACTGAAAGAGCATGATGACGAATAACTGAGTAAAATAAGTCAGCCCACTTTCACCGCTATAATGTTGCAAGTTGCAGTTCACCATGAAACTGATACAAGTATTGAATGCCTGATGCGCAGTCTGACCGACATTTCCATCCGGGTTAAGCGGCAGCACACCTTGTGTAACCAACAGTACCATCCCCCAAAGGAACCAAAATAGATTTACCACCAGCAAGGCTCTCAAAAACTGTTTCCAGTTCATCTCCTCATTGGGATTGATACCACTCAGTTTGAACATAACCCGTTCAACGGGCTTCATAAAATCCGACCAAGTCTTTTCACCTTTATAAACTTTAGCGATATATTTGCCCAAAGGATAGCTGAGCACTACCATTAAGACAATTTGCGCTATAACACCTAAAACTTCAGTATTCATAACTCTTTATTTCTTAACTTACTTTTTTAAAACTTCTCCGGCTTGATGAGAACATATATCATATAGCCGAACATAATCAAACTAACTACAAATAATGCTGTGTACATAACTTGTTTCTCCTTTCTTTTTTTAGATCTTCTCGAACCAGTCTATGCATTTAAAGAAAAGCCAAAAGCAAGCTATGCCGCTCAAGGTACAAACCACAAATCCGATTGAAAATAAATCCATAATTCCTTTTTT
>OOCG01001213.1_pt1 | contig 12881 bp, 11 predicted proteins | sample 1671521 | NCBI WGS metagenome assembly OOCG01 (sample SAMN06348165, study PRJEB24527) | human gut metagenome | biome: human gut; feature: ankylosing spondylitis patient; material: feces | host: Homo sapiens | place: China | collected 2015-10
ATTTTCTTTTCTACGGGTTTTACCAGAGCCTAACTTACAAGAAAGTGAAGAAAGTAGGGGTTCGCACCATCTTTTTTCACTTATGAACCATTATGAACTTGTTTAGTTCGCAGATTTTTCCTAACTTTGCACTCGAAAATATACTTTCGGGTACACTGATAGTAACTACTCAGCACCCCTATAGAAAACTTCTCGTTAATAAAGCATAAACTTGATTTTGCTGATTTTCTTCATCCTTACAAACTCTTTAATGATTGAGTCGATGAGGACGTAGGCTGTTTAAAACAGTTCATTTAACGAGTTCTTTTCCGATGATGCCTCCAACATGTCTCCTTTGTCTATTTTCTCCCTTCAACAGATTATCTGCCAGGAGATGCGTTTTTGCATTCCCCGTAAGTCAAAAGTCTGCGTTAAGGGATGTAAATCGTGATTTTGCCATGTGGAGATAAATGCTTATCTTTGCACCAAAAAATGGCAAGCGACTGTACTGACATAGATGTTGTTTTGCGCCAGATAAACCAGCGTCTGCGCAAACTTGAGAAGTCCGACTCCGAGAAGACTGAGGAGATCGGACGTCTCAACCGTGTCATTAACCAGAAGGACGTGGAGATACATAATCTAAAGACAGAACTTGCTTCCACAAAGGCTGAACTAGCCGTTGCTGAAAAGCGCATCAAGGAACTCGAGGGTGCTGATGACGATACATCAAGTACACCAGGAAAGCCCGAGAAAAACAGCAGTAACAGCAGTATCCCTCCATCCCAAGAAAGTATCGCTTCCCGTGAGCTGCGCAGGACAAAGTCTCTTCGCAAGCCAAGCGGAAAGCCGAGCGGTGGACAGCCTGGCCACAAGGGTCACACACTGCAGACTATAGCAGAACCAGACGTAATTGTAAAGCACGAACCCGTCTATTGTAAATGCTGTGGTCGGCTCTTGATTGATATACCATGCCAGAAGATCCGTAAGACACAGATTGTTGATATCAAGGTGGTCGTAGAGACCTGCGAGGAACAGTATTACGAGAAGGTCTGTGAATGCGGTTGCGTAAACAACTGCGAAGCTCCCAACTGTCGTATCAAGTATGGTGACAACCTCCGTGCACTGGTGACATACCTTAATGTAGTGCAGTGTATTCCGTTCAAAAGGATTGCAGAACTTATATCCGACCTGTCCGGCCAGAATATAAGTGAGGGAACAGTGCAGAACATACTCAAAGAGAATAGCGGCAAGGCAGACTGTGCATATGAGGAAATACGCAAGAGGCTGGAAACAGCGTCTGTCGTAGGAGCCGATGAAACTGGTGCTACGGTAGGAAAGCATCTGCATTGGAACTGGATATTCCAGAACGACCTGCTTACATACGTGTTCCAGTCAGAATCGCGAGGTCAGAAGGCCATAGATTCCAAGTTTCCAAAGGGACTTCCCTATTCGACACTTGTGACTGACAGACATCAGAGCTACTTCAGGATGAATGTTAAGGACCATCAGGTCTGCCTGGCTCATCTTCTTAGGAATGCAGAGTATCTGAACGAACTGGATCCAAACCAGAACTGGTCACGGAGATTCATCCATCTGATAGAACACTCTATAAATCTCAGAAGAGAGGACAACATTACCTCTAGAAAGATAAAGGTACTGAAGACAAAGATGAAGAACCTCTTGGGTGAAAGCCTCACGCATTTAGATAACGAGTTTGAGAAATTCAAGAGGGGTATCCTTAAAGTCAAAGACTACCTATTTACCTTTCTCTCCAATCCAAGTGTGCCTTACGAGAACAATGCCAGTGAGCGGGGAGTTAGGAAAATCAAGATAAAGCAGAAAGTCAGCGGTTGCTTCCGAACAGACAGCGGTGCCGATGATTTTGCCAAGTTGCACTCCATTGCTGAAACTGCTATGAAGAACGGAAATTCTAAATTCAATGCAATTCTTGCTGTAGTACAACAGTAAGACGATTACTCATGCCCATAGGGGTGCTGAGTAGTTACCACTGATAATAACAACTTTAAAATATATAAATTTATGTTTGACAATAGTAATAAAAAAATGCGCATTGCTTGCGATAGCAAGACTTTGGGTGATATGGTGATGGAACCAAGTAAAATAGACAATTGGTTGAATAAAAATGAGATAGCTATAGGTGTTAAAACAGGAAAGCCTGTAGTTATGATGTGTGAGAGGATGTTTGGCTGATTGATTAGGTTTAAAGAGTGTGTAAACTAACTTGCGTTGAACAGTTGACGTGTTATATGGCATGTTTAGTTTACATACTTTGAATCGTTCTAATTTAGATGTACGATGAATGTAGCTTTAGAATATAGTCGTAAAATATATGTATCAACTAATTTTAGTTGTAATTTGAATTGTGTGTATTGCTATGAAAAAGTAAAAAACGCCATAGAATTTGATGTGTCCGAAGCTTTTTCTGTTTTGAAAAATATATTGAAAGAGAAAACAGAGTTCGGTACAAAAATTAAACTTCATGGCGGTGAGCCTTTTTTAGTATTTCCAAAAATTAAACAATTATGTGAAAATCTTTGGAAAGAAAATCTTCCTGAGTTCTATCGTTTCCATTTAACAACAAATGGGACTCTTATTCATGGAGAAATACAAGATTGGTTATATGAAAATCGAGATAAAATTGTCTTGAAATTAAGTTTAGATGGTAATAGAAAATCTCACAATTTGAACCGTTCTAATTCTTTTGAACTAATAGATACTAGTTTTTTTGTTAAGACATGGTCCAATGTAAGGGTTAATATGGTTATAACTCCAGCAACTTTACCATATGTGTCGGAGAATATAAAATTCTTGCATTCAATAGGGTTTAAACAAATTATATCAAGATTTTCATTAATGACAGATTGGCAACCATGTAAATTGAAAAAAGAGTTTTATCTTCAAATGTTGGATTTGGCTGTTTTCTATTTAACTAATCCAACAGTTGAGCCTTGTGAGTTTTTTAGCTATAATATATCTTGGACGATGGTAGATGAGGATGATGTGTATCCATGTAACGCTGGTAAGGTGCAAGCTTATGATTTTCAGACAAGAAAATTTTATCCATGCCATATGTGTTTTCCTTCTGTTTGTGGAAAGGAAAAGTCTTTGGAATTGGAACACATGGAGTTGAATAATAGTAAAGAGCAACAGGAAGAAAGTTGTATGTCTTGTCCTTTTATAAATATCTGTAAAACCTGTTATGCAGATAATTACATTATGAGAGGCTCTATATACCGACGCGACATGTCTTTGTGTGATTACCAAAAGATAGTTTTTGTTGTCTTATTTAAGTATGAATATGCAAGAATAATGAAAGTAAAGAATCCTACAGCAGAAGATGTGTGGAAAATGAAGGCTATACAGAAGTGGTATTCCAAAATAAAGGCAATCGAGAATGATTTACTGCATCAACTGAAATAATAGTGTTGTTTTGATTTTTAATTTTCTTTGTGTCGTGAGAAATTATGGACCAAATGAATGTCATAAATGCAGTAAGAAGAGGCTGCAGTCCCTGAAAAATGAAATATAATAGGAAACCATAAAATTTCTTGTTAAAAGTTTGGTGGCTCATCTGATTTTCTTTAACTTTGCAGAGTGGTTGGTTGCTTAATGACAATCGAAAACAATAATTGTAAATTAATAACTGAATAGTATATTATATGGATGAAAAACTAAATGCATTTCAGATAAGTCAAATCGAATTTGATGCTGAAGATATGGATTTTGCCCAGCTTGAGAGTCAATTAGAAGCGGAAATTGATTCTCAGATGGAAGACTTGAAAGTCTTGGAAGAGGAACATGACAAAATTGGAAATCCAGCCACGATAGGAGAAACAGTTAAAAATGTTGTTTGGGAACAATTTATCAATCAGGTTGGTGTTATTGCAGGTGAAGATTTTATTAGAGAAAATCGAGGATTGACCCTTGATTTGAGAGATTCTGCACATATTCAAACAACAGAAAATTTTGAGAAAGGAAAGATTGCTACCCATAATGATAAAATTGATTATCAAAAAAGATATGATGATTGGCAGGCTAATTTCCTGCATGATGAAAATGGTGATGTTAAAACTCATCAAACGAGAACCGGAAAACAAGAGGCTACTTTGGTAAATGGTGCAAGAAAACCATTTGACGAAGGAAGACCAACAGGTTCTGTGGAACGTGGAACAGATATGGATCATACGGTATCTGCAGGAGAGATAATTCGTGACCCTGCAGCAAATGCGCATCTTTCTAAAGAAGAACAGATAGCTTTTGCTAATAGCGAAGCTAATTTGAATGAGATGAATGCAGGTCAGAATCGTTCTAAAGGTGATAAGTCAATGACAGATTGGTTAGATAATCCCAATAAAAACGGACAAAAGCCAGATGAGATATTTGATATAAATGAAGAACAAAAAGAGAAATATCGTGAGAAGGATAAAGAGGCTAGGACTGAGTATGAAAGAGTAAAGAAGGAAGGAGAAAAACGTTCGATAGAAACAGGAAAGAAATCGCAGCGTGAAGAGGCTTTTCGCATCGGCGGAAAGGCTTTGCGTTCTGTGATTATGGGATTGTTGGCTTCTTTGATTAAGGATATTATACAAAAATTAGTAGCGTGGTTTAGGTCTGGTAAAAGAAGTCTCTCAACATTTATAGATTCGGTGAAACTTGCAATAAAGTCTTTCTTGTCAAATTTGAAGACGCATTTGCTTAATGCTGGAAATACATTGATTACAACAATCTTTACAGCAATCTTTGGTCCTGTAATTGGAATGATAAAGAAAGCATGGATATTTTTAAAGCAAGGTTACCAATCTGTAAAGGAAGCAATTGAGTTCTTCAAGAATCCTGCGAATAAGAATATGCCATTTAGTATTAAAATGATGGAGGTTGGTAAAATTATTGTAACTGGTGCAACTGCTGGTGGTGCAATCTTGCTTGGTGAAACAATAGAGAAGGGACTGATGACTATTCCGGTGTTTGCTTTTCAGATTCCTCTGTTGGGAAGTCTTGCTAGTTTGTTGGGAATGTTCTTTGGGGCATTAATTAGTGGTCTCATTGGAGCTCTTGCTTTGAATTTGATAGATAAGATGATAGCAAAAAAACAACGGAGTATCAATCAGAGCCAGCAAATTAATAAGAAAAATGATATAATTAATAGTCAAGAGCAAATTTTGGTTGTTACGGCAGCTCAAGCTGCGAATGACAAAAAAAACACAGCGCAGAATGTAATGAATCGCCATCAGGAAGCAAATGATATAATAGAGAAATCCACTAGTTCTGTTGACGAGAACTTGAATGCCGTAAATGACAATGAGAAAAAGTCTGAAGAAATTCAGACTCGAAATACAAGTGCATTGGATGAAATTGATGATATATTGAATAATTTATAAAAGAATAATTATGAATGATGCAATAATAAAGAAACACAATTTTAGTACGGCAAAGAACCAAATTCAGGAATTCTCAAGGAGGCTTCCTGCTAATCCTCGTTTTGAAGAAGTTGAGGAAGACGGTGGCTTGTTTGGATGGTTTGACCATAATGTCACAGGAAAAGAAATGAACAAATTTATGGGGAAGGTTCAAGATAAATTGATTTCTGTAAATAGTTCTTTACGTGGTGTCATAAAAGAGTTTGGGGAGATATATAAAGCCTTAGATTATTTGGATAATGATTATATTAAAGGTATTCTTAAGGCTATAGATAATGCAGAAAAGGCTAGTGAACAGGCTGTTTCAGCAAGTAAGCAAGCTTTGAAGGCACAAGATGATAATAATAAAACGATAGAGGCACTAAGAAAAACAGTGCAAGCAATAAAGGATTCTAAAACGATAATCCCAGGATTAGGCGAGAAAGTCAAGGAGTGGGATTCGGTAAAAAAGCGATTGGAATCAATTAATCATCTTGATGATATGGATGTTGCTTGGAATCAGATACAAGAAGTGAATCTAAGATTAGACACCTTGATGACTGAGACAGATTCGTTTAAAAAGTTAATATTACCAGAACTAGATGATGCTAAGAAAAAGATAGAGGATGTTTGTAATCAATTGGCTTTGATAGAGCATTTAGGTGATATTGATGGGATTTGGATTCAGCAAAATCTTCAAGCTGAAACTATTGATAGATTATTGGGAGATGCGAAAGACCTTTTGGGAAAAATAAATAGCCTCTCTGCAAAGCAGGATGATGATGTAAGAAAAGTGAATTCTGATATTCAGTCTTTACAGACTTACATTAATCATGTTAAGTCTTTTGAACATCTTGGAGATATTGATTCTATTTGGAATAGTGTAGAAGAAGCAAAGATTTTTTTAGAACAGTTTGGTAAGCAACTGAAATGTTTGGAAAAACAGCAAGATATTACAGCTAAAGAATTGGAGGATAAAATCAAAGTATTGGCTGATTTCCAAAGTCATTTGTCTTCTTTTGAACATATTGACGACATTGATAATATTTGGGTAGATTTACATAATCAAAGCAAGAGTTTAGTCTCTTTGAGTTCGCATTTTACAGAAATGCAAGATACCTTCTTGGGTTTTAAGACTGAAGTGACAAAGTCTTTAGAATCAATCATAAGCCAACAAGAAGCAATGGATCTGTCTCTTAGAAAGAAACTGAAATATGCTTATTGTATTGGTGGTGGAGCTATATTGCTGTCTGTTTTAAGTGTTTTGTTGCAATATTGTGGTGTGCTATGAATTATAATAAATATGAGCAGTCTCTGTTAGAGGCTGCTTCTTCATTGGATGTTCTGATTCAATCAGATATTTGTTTTAAGCAAAATGTTTTGGATATATTTAGCAATGGAGATGATACTTCCATTGCTAAATTGTGTGTGAATATGTCTGCTGTTGTCAATGAATGTAGTTCTTCTGCGAAAATAGCGATAGCTTTATTGAAGGATAAGTTGGTTTCCTATGTTGGGTATTGTGAACTGTGCGAAATAAGCTCTAGTCATAAAGCTGATGAAAAAGATCAGTCTTTAGAAGAACTTTTAGATGAACTTGGAAACTTGATAGGATTAAGTAAGGTCAAGGATAAGGTTTACGATTTAATCGCATATCAGAAGGTTCAAAAAATGAGAAGTGAACATGGGCTTAACGTGCCCAAACATACGCTTCACTTGGCTTTTATGGGAAATCCTGGTACGGGGAAAACTACAGTTGCAAGAATCATTGGGCATCTGTATTACAAGCTCGGTTTACTTTCCAAAGGGCATTTTGTTGAGGTTTCTCGAACAGACTTGATTGCTGGTTATCAAGGTCAGACTGCATTGAAAGTGAAAAAGGTGATAGAGAAAGCTTTAGGAGGTGTACTGTTTATAGATGAGGCATATAGTATTACTGAAAATGAAAATTCAGACTCTTATGGCAGAGAGTGTTTAACTGAGTTGACAAAAGCATTGGAAGATTATCGAGATAATTTAGTCGTTATTGTTGCTGGATATACAGAACCAATGAAACATTTTTTTGACTCTAATCCAGGTTTGAAGTCTCGATTTAATACTTTTATAATTTTTGATGATTATAATGAGGAAGAACTCTTTGAAATATTTGAAAAAATGTGCAAACAAGATGATTATGAATTGGCTTGGGAGGTTGTTGAAAAAATGAAAAATATCTTTGTTGAAAAAATAAATGATGATGTGAAAAATTTTGCTAATGGAAGATTTGTGCGCAATGTATATGAGGACATGGTTATGAATCATGCAAGAAGGGTCGAAAAGATTATAAATCCCTCTTTGGAACAGTTGAAACAATTTACAAGTGAGGATGTGCCTGCGATTTCGAGGAGAGTATAAACTAAACAGTGTCACGATTAAGTTTATACTCTCCAAGAAAAACTTGCTTTATTCTTGCCCTATTTCATCTACGATTTCAATACCATGTTTTTCCATATCTTTTACTGTCGTAACCTCATAATAATCCAGAGAGTCAGGTGCAGCAATATATCTCCTTGTTTCATTTTTAATCGAAGCAATGGCTAAGCAAATATTAGAGGAAATGCCAATGTCGTAAAATGATGGATTCAAACTTTTTGGCACTTTGTAAAAACGGTTATAGCGTAAATCTGGCAGGGATTCTTCTTGACTCATGATGTCTTTGTCATTCATGCATCCTAAATATAGATATTCCCAGGTTATAGCAACAAGACATTTGCGACATTGATATTTTAGCCCTATTCTTTTCTTCTCTAGTTGGTTGTCACGTTTTGCTATTTTACTATCATTTAATATAGGATAGTAGACACAATGTTTGAGAAAACCATTTGATGAAAAAGGAAAAAACTCTATACGTTTTGGCTGATCCTTATTGAAGTCGATATTGCATATGAAACTAGAAGCGTATGAATTGTCTTTTGAGATAGTCTCGTCTAAATATGATGCTATAAATTCAGATTTTATAATTATGCCATAGTATAAATTTCTTCTGAAATTAGAGTCTTTTTTTTTCTTTTGACTAATAATATTGTTATCAAAATAGTTATTGTCATAATCATAAAGATATAGTTCTGCAGTATCATACTCTATAATCTTCTCTTTCTTATTGCAGATATTGATAGAGTAGCCCCAAATAGTTTCTTGAATATTCCAATATTTGTCGCTAAGTCCAGATTTGTCTTCGCACCAAAAACCTGAAATGCTAGGAAATAATTGATTTTCTCGTATTGCTTCCGTAGCACTTTTTAGTTTGGTCGAATGCTCATTGATATCTATTTGACCTAATATAGTTGTAATATACCAATATAATGTAATTCTATTAAGAACAGGAATTGCTGAATATTTGTCATATTCATCTTTTCCATTAGGGGCTTCGATAGTTGCTCTCTCTAGTAAATCTAGTGGAATCAAGTAATCATAGCCTAAGTGTTGTAAATACAGTTTAAAGAATGTAACTGTGGTATTGAAGTTTTCTTCTATGCTAGATTTTGTGTCATCTGTACAATTTTCGTGAGATGAGCGAAAATCACCTCCTTCATTAAAAGTTGGCAGAACTTTAAGAGCCATCATCAAGATAAGAGCAATATCAATTTTAAGAGAATCATTCTCTTCGTCGTATATATCATTAATGATATCCTTTACTTTTTGGGGAAGCTCTTTGTTAACCTGATTAGAAACGAAAATCATATCTAATAGGTCAAAGAAATGCTCGTTGAAAATTTGTTTGTTGTCATTTTTGAAGTAATTTATATTCATGCGATGACGATAAAAGTCAGATGCTTTTTTATAATCATAGATCAATGTTTCCAAGTCAATATCTCCATCGCACATGAATTTTACTTCTTCACTTAATCCTTGAAATATGCTTTTTAATTCGAATGGGGTTTTTATAATACTTTTTATTGATTTTGATACTAAGGAAGAATAGCCTATATGTTCGGCGATATACTTCTTGGTCGTAAATAAAAGGCGTGAATCGATAACGGACTTCAATAGAAATTCGTAATCGGTAGGGTCAAACTCTTGTATTGTTCTCATATTTTTTTCTTTTGAAATCGAAGTATAGTTCGATTTTGTTTTAAAATCAATTTTTATGTTGCAAAGATATATATATATTATGAGAAGACAAAATAAAAAAATGTAATTTTGCACCAGAATTAAAAAACGAAGTGATTCTCAAAAAGCTATAAGCTTATTTGATGGGTTACTTCAAGTGTATAACTCTAAATATGATAAGATATGGTAACATAGAAAATCTCATTTCAATTATGAAGTTGATTCTTCACACCTTGCGAATGTGGAAATTTGATAAGGGCGGATACTGAAGATGATTAGTTTTGTAAGTCAATACTAAAGATATTAGGCTTCCTGCTATTCTTTTGTTTCCCCCAGGTCTTTCCACAACCAGCAAGGAACAAAAGGTAGTAAGGAAGCCTGCCTGCGTTTATGCAAATTTGCTTCCAAAGTTTATTAATCCATAAAAATATAAGAAAATGGATAGAATAGTGAATAAAATTGCAGGTCTTGGAGTACCTGGTATAATGTTAATGGTAGCAATCTCTATGACTGGATTGAGTGGTGCAGCAGCAATAACAGCAGCGTTGGCGTTGCTTGGTCCTGGGGGAATGCTTGGTGGAATTGCCTTCTTGTTGTTGGCTGGTGCGATAACTTCAGCTTTAACAGAGTTTGGTTTTGATGCCTTGTTTAAGGCAGTAATTAAGAAACTCTATAAGAATGGTGAAACCAAAGAAACTATTAGGAGGAAAATCGAGAAAGGACCTTGGTCAAAGAAACTTAAGGCAAAGGCTATCTCTGATTTGGAAAAGTTTTAGTTTAAACGTTTAAATATTAAAATTAAATGAGTGACGACAGAACAATTTTTGATCTCTCGGAAGAAGAGTACGAGGATTATGAGAACAATCCTGAGAATTGGGAAGAAGTGACGGAGAATACTAATCAAGATGCTCTTGACATGATGTTCCCCGATGGAATGGATGATGATTAGGTGTCATAAAAGCTTCAGCCAAGCTGTAGGAAGTCTTGGCTGAAGCATCGAGATAAACCTGAGGTTTACTTTGTAAAATCATGATGGATTATGAATCAGATTATTATTCAAAACAAACAGATTGTACTACGAGCTTTGGACAAATATTTGTTGAAAGATAATCGGTTTTCACGATTCTATTTGCAAAAGCAGAAATTTTCTAAAGCAAGAGCCTTTCGGAAGCAATCTGATTATTTAAACAATTTAATTAAAACTATTATGGCAACAACAAAAAGAAGCTTTGAAGCTAAAGTGATTGAGGTTAAGAATTTATCAACAGGTAAATATTTGCGTTATGTAAATATGAATAATGGTGAAGAGGGGATTGTTCCTGAATGGTGTATCACAAGTTTTGTGGTATTGCCTAATGAGTGTATAGATTCTGACGGACATGTAGTCGTTGGAACGATTCTGAAACTACGTGAAATGGAGGATGGAAAAATCTATCCAAGTACAAGCTATCAACATAGAGCAAATCCTTTGCAAAAACCATCGGCTCCTGCTAAGGCGAAGAAGATGAACAAAGAGAGTTTATACGAAGATGCTCAATTATATCAATCGGTATCCCTTGAAGAGTTATGGAACATGTTTGCGGATAAATTGAGGAAGAATGAACTGACTGTAGATGTAATACTTCAGGCTATGGATGTGAAGAGTAAGTCCTCAGAAAAGGAGCAAAGTGCATACCTTGGAACATTGCTTGGGGTAAATTCGGTAGATTTAGGAAAGCAAGAAAACCTTCATCGTGAATTTAAAAGCTCATTTATGCATAGTGCCAATCCTCTTCGTAGTGAACGAAGTTTCCAAAATCAGCAGATATTTAAAGAGATTGTAGCATTTGGCAATAGTCATGAGATGGGTGATGTGTATGTTGGAGTAGGGAATGATGGTACAATACGTGGTGTTGAAGATGAACTATTGAATGAGGCACCTTTTGAAAATCGTGCAGATTTTCAGGCTGACTTCATGAATCAGCTGAGCCAAGCGATAGACAATTATTCGTTTGTATCTCAAATCAAAATGATTTGGTACAAAACGATTGAAGGTAAGTTGTTCTGCCGAATCTCTATCCCTAAATGGGAGGGTGGCATTATTCTTTTGAATGGCTGTGAACTATATGTACGTGGAGATGCTGGTAAAAAACAATTGAAGAATGCAGATTTGATTAATTATGTATTAACGTGTTACCAAAAAAAGGTAGCATAAGAACCTTTTGAAAGGAGGACTTTTTAGTTGAACGCTTAAAAAATATAATGGTTATGAGCAAGATAGATTTAGTGAGCATATTAGTAAGGCAACTTTGTGAGTTGGATGACCATGAGAGCGATTTGGCAGAAGATGCTTTGTACGATTTTGTGAGCAATCCTAATACATCACTTTCTGAAAAACAAGATGCATTAGCTTTGATAGAACGTAAAATCAAGCATATAGCAGAAAATATCGGTTTCTTCGAGGCAGAAGATATTTCTGTTAGGATAAGTGATAAAGATAAGTTTGCGCTATATTCGCTTCTTGTAGCTCGACGTTATCTGATGGATCAGATAATGGGTGAGCCAAGCAAGGATTACGTGGAACGTGTCTCTTACCAAAGTGATAAGTTGGCAATGCTGATGGCCGAATGTTTGAAGCAAGGTACTGAAATGTGGGATGCTGTTCAGAACTCTTCATCTTTTAAGGCGAATGACTATCTGCAATATGGGGAGTATGTATTAGAATATAAGGCTGATTCTTGTCAGGCGGTATTGGCTTTGGAAGACGATGATGCCTATGGTTCTGCTTTTCCTTTCATACATCGGCTGATTTACACTCTTGGTGAACAGATAAATCTGTTTGACAATAACTTGATGAAGAAAAAACTGATATTGGATGCTCTTGCAGATAAAGGTTGGGCTGCGGAGGATTTGCCATCTGAGGTCACTAGTTGGGATGAAAGTGTGCTCTTTACTCCAGCTTTTGAAAAGATCAAGATATGTCCAGCACTACTTGCTTTGCATTGTTCTTTGCCTTACAGTATTCCAGATATTGTGAGAATGAACAACTTTGTTAGCAGAACAGCCATTACGTGCGAGAAAAGCTTTAGTGAAGATACTTACCATGTCAATGATGATATGATGGATATGTAAGTGTTTTGTGAGTAATAACAAATAAAAGATAGAAATTATGGAAAAGAATATCAAGAAAAGAGTGTGTTGGTTGGCTGCGGTAATGAGTGCCGTGCTGGTAGTGTTATTTGGCTATTGGTTCTTCTTGAACCCTCATGGCTATTGGCAGAAGCAGAAAGAAGCTGAAAAAAATGAATACATGGAAAAGCAAATGCTTTGGCGGAAGTCAGAGAAGATGACAATGCAACAGATGTTGTCGGACATGACGCTAATGGCTAAGGGGGATTCGGTCCTGGTTTGTTGGCT
>OOCG01001221.1_pt1 | contig 12796 bp, 8 predicted proteins | sample 1671521 | NCBI WGS metagenome assembly OOCG01 (sample SAMN06348165, study PRJEB24527) | human gut metagenome | biome: human gut; feature: ankylosing spondylitis patient; material: feces | host: Homo sapiens | place: China | collected 2015-10
GCGCATCGTACTAAAGTACGAGCGTGCCGCGTTTCTTATACCCTGCCAAGGGCTACGGGGATATTTCGCTAAATTTCAATTTACTTCCAGTGCTTATTCTCCAAAGCCGCTTCCACGAATCCCTTAAATAACGGATGGGGTCTGTTGGGTCTGGACTTGAGCTCGGGGTGTCCCTGGGTGGCTACGAAGAAGGGGTGCTCGGTAAGCTCGCACATTTCCACGATACGTCCGTCAGGGGACAGACCGGACAGACGAAGACCGTGTTCGGTGAGGACGGCACGATAATCGTTGTTAACCTCATAACGATGACGATGTCTCTCGGAGATATTCTCCTGTCCGTAGAGCTGATAAGCACGGGAATCCTTATCCAGTACACAAGGGTATGCACCCAGTCTTAAGGTACCGCCGATATCCTCAACACCGTTCTGGTCCGGCATCAGAGCGATCACAGGATGTGTGGTGTTAGGATCCAGTTCCACACTGTGTGCATCCGTATACCCAATGACATTTCTTGCATATTCTACGATCGTCAGCTGCATTCCCAGACACAGTCCCAGGAAGGGAACTCCATGGGTTCTTGCATACTGAATCGCCAGGATCTTGCCTTCGATACCCCGGGAACCGAAGCCACCGGGTACCAGGACACCGTTGCAGTCACCTAATAGTTCTTCCACATTTTCAGACGTTACCGTCTCGGAGTCGATCCATTTGATGTGTACGGTCGCATGATTGGTGATACCGCCATGCTTCAGCGCCTCTACGACACTGATATAGGCATCGTGCAGAGAGACATATTTTCCGACCAGAGCGATCTGCACCTCATCGGTAGGATGACGCAGGTCCTCCACCATCTTCTTCCAGTCTGCCAGATCCGGTTCCGGACAATCCAGATGCAGACATTCACAGGCTACCTGTGCCAGATGCTCTTTTTCCATAGCTAACGGAGCCTCATACAGATATTCCACATCCAGGTTCTGCAATACATGACTCTGAGGTACGTTACAGAACAGAGCAATCTTATCCTTGATGGACTGATCCAGAGGATGCTCACTTCTGCAGACGATGATATCCGGCTGGATGCCCATGCCCTGCAGATCCTTAACACTGGCCTGGGTAGGCTTGGTCTTCAGCTCCTGAGAAGCACTCAGATAAGGAATCAGCGTTACATGGATCAGAATGGCATTGTCATGCCCCACCTCATGCTGGAACTGACGAATGGATTCCAGGAAAGGCTGGCTCTCGATATCACCTACGGTACCGCCGACCTCAATGATGGCGATACGGGTCTCATCATCGGTAAAGTTGCGATAAAATCGGCTCTTGATCTCATTGGTGATATGGGGGATGACCTGTACGGTACCTCCGCCATAGTCGCCGCGGCGCTCCTTCTGTAATACGGACCAGTATACTTTACCGGTGGTGACATTGGAATTCTTATCCAGGTTCTCATCGATGAAACGCTCATAATGTCCCAGATCCAGATCGGTCTCTGTACCATCTTCTGTGACGAATACCTCGCCATGCTGGATCGGGTTCATGGTGCCGGGATCGATATTAATATACGGATCGAATTTCTGCATGGTTACTTTGTAACCTCTTGCTTTTAACAGTCTTCCCAGGGAAGCTGCGGTAATTCCTTTTCCGAGACCGGATACGACTCCTCCGGTCACAAACACGTACTTTACTGCCATAATTTTCTCCTCCTTTTGATATAGTAACTATTCAGTCTCCATTCGCAAAATCGCTCTTTCAGAGTTTTCCTGAATAACATGCTTGCATGTTATTTGCTTATGGTGGTTACTTCGTTTTTTTAATAGTTATGCATATAAAAAGAGCGAGGAACTCCCCTTGGGGAGCGCCTTCGCTCAATAACTGCCATAATTTATAGTAGCATGACAAAATGTTTAGTTGTGATAAAGCTTCTGGTTCTGGTAATGAGGTTCGCATGTCAGATTCACACCTAATTTGCGGAAGGTATTCATGTCAATCTGGGACAGGATCACGCTGGAGTGCACTTCGGAACCTTTCAGGTTCTTCAACTGCTCCACAGCAGCCTTCGCGGTATCATCCGAAGCTGCACAGATGGAAAGGGCGATCAGCGTCTCATCTGTATGAAGTCTGGGATTGCGGTTCCCCAGATAGTTCGTCTTCAGATCCTGGATGGGACCGATGGCGGTGGGTGAGATCAGCTGTACTTCGTCCGGAATGCCTGCCAGAGCTTTCAGGGCATTTAATAATAATGCGGAAGAAGCACCCAGCAGAGTACTGGTCCGCCCGGTGAGGACTCTGCCGTCCGGAAGCTGGATCGCAGCTGCCGGTTCCCCGGTGGTCTCTGCTTTGATATTGGCTGCACTGACTACTGCGCGATCGTCAATGGTGACACCTGCCTGCTTCATCAGAAGCTCAAGCTTTAAGATCTGGTCGTCACCGGCGGTACCCTGGCGCTTCTGGCACAGAGTGTGGTAGTAGCGGCGGATGATTTCCTGTTTGGCGGCGTCGCGGACAGCTTCGTCATCGACAATACCGAAGCCTGCCATATTGACACCCATGTCAGTAGGAGACTTGTAAGGGCAGCTGCCCATGATCTTCTCGAACATAGCGCTGACTACGGGGAAGATCTCCACGTCGCGATTGTAATTGATCGTGGTCTCACCGTAAGCTTCCAGATGGAACGGATCGATCATATTAACATCGTTCAAGTCTGCGGTAGCGGCTTCATAAGCCAGGTTCACCGGATGCTTTAACGGAATATTCCAGATCGGGAAAGTCTCATACTTGGCATAACCGGCCTTGATGCCTCTCTTGTATTCATGATACAGCTGGGAGAGACAGGTAGCCATTTTGCCGCTTCCGGGTCCGGGAGCAGTAACGACTACCAGAGAACGGGATGTTTCAATATAATCATTTTTACCGTAACCCTCATCGCTTACGATAAAGGGGATATTAGAAGGATATCCGGGAATGGAATAATGGCGGTATACCTTCATTCCCAGAGACTCTAGTTTTTTCTGATAAGCAATGGCACTGGGCTGCCCGGCAAAGCGGGTCAGACATACACTGCCGACATACAGACCATAGCCACGGAAAGCATCGATCAGACGTAACACATCCAGATCATAGGTAATGCCAAGATCGGAACGGACTTTGTTCTTCTCGATATCTGCGGCATTAATGACGATGACGATTTCCGCCTCGTCCTTCAGCTGTGCCAGCATATTGATCTTGCTGTCCGGATGGAAACCGGGCAGAACGCGGGAAGCGTGATAATCATCGAACAGCTTGCCGCCGAATTCCAGATACAGCTTGCCGCCGAATTTCGCGATACGCTCCTTAATCTTCTCAGACTGCAGACTGAGATATTTGTCATTGTCAAAACCTATCTTGTACATTGCTGACACCTTTCTCTATGGACCTTTGCTACTAAAATCCCATGATGTTCTATTATAGTTTAGTGTCTCCCAAAAATCTACTGGAAAGTAAAAAAAATTTTGGAAATCATTAATATATCTAACAAATTTGGGCAAATAATCACATAATGAGCAATTTTAAACAAAGAGCTCCTTTCCTATAATGAAATTGTAATAAAACAGAACAAAAAAGTTCTGAAAAAGCAAAAAACTATATACGGGAGGGACGCGTTTTGCAATACGGCTATTTCGATAATGAAAAAAGAGAATACGTCATCGACAACGTGGCTCTGCCCTGTTCCTGGACCAACTATCTGGGTGTCGAGGACATGGCAGCGGTCATCAATCACACGGCGGGAGGTTATCTGTTCTACAAGACTCCCGAGTATCACAGGATCAGCCGTTTCCGAGGGAATGGGGTACCCATGGACCGGCCGGGATTCTATGTATACATCAGAGATAATGAGAAAAAGGATTATCATTCCATCTCCTGGCAGCCAGTGGCGAAGGACCTATCCAAGGCAAGCTACCGCTGCCGTCACGGACTGTCTTACACGGTCTATGAAAGTGAGTATGACGGACTGGCATCCTCACAGACTATGGTCATTCCCCGTGGGGAGAATGTATTGCTGTGGGACGTAAAGGTGAAAAACACCACAGATGCCGTCAGGGATCTTTCCTTATTTACTTACATGGAATTTTCTTTCCCTCACAGTATGATCGACAACCAGAATTTCCAGATGATCCTGTACTGTGCCGGATCTTCTTATGAAGATGGCATCATCGAGGAAGACTTATTTTACGAGGAAAAAGGGTATCAGTATCTTACTGCCAGCTTTACACCGGATGGCTATGACTGCGTAAGAGACAAGTTCTTGGGGGTGTATGGCACCGAAGACCATCCTGCGGGATTGGACAGAGCAGTTCTCTCCGGTTCCACAGAACTGGGAGGCAACCATTGTGGAAGCTTACAGAAAAATTTCAAACTGCAGCCTGGTGAGGAAGCCCGCTTCGTGATCATGCTGGGAGAGGGCAATCGCGAAGAAGGCAGAAGGATCCGTGTAAAATACAGTGACCTGAAGAGAGTGGATGCGGTCTACACCGATCTGGCAGCTTATTGGAAACAAAAATACGATGCACTGCAGATCAAGACTCCAAACGAAGGCATGAATACACTCATCAATACCTGGACACTGTACCAGTCGGAGATCAACGTCATGTTCTCACGCTTTGCATCCTTTATTGAGGTCGGAGGTCGTGTGGGACTGGGATATCGTGATACGGCACAGGATGCCATGACGATCCCTCATTCCAATCCGGATAAGTGCCGGGAAAGAATCGAACAGCTGTTAAAGGGGCTGACCACCACAGGATACGGTCTGCACCTGTTCTCACCGGAATGGTTTGAGGAAAAGACCGGAGAGAAACCGTTCCAGTCACCGACGGTGATCCCGGAGCCGGACAAACAGAGCATGATCCACGGAATCAAGGATGCCTGCTCCGATGATGCCCTGTGGCTTGTGGGTGCAGTGGTAGAGTACATAAAAGAAACAGGAGACCTGAATTTTGCCAGAAAAGAGTTCACCTATGCAGATACTTACGTATTGGGAAATAAAGTAACGGAGAGTGTATATGAACATCTGAAGCGGATTCTGGACTTCAGCGCTGAGCAGGTCGGTGACGACGGAATCTGCAAGGGACTCCGCGCCGACTGGAATGACTGCCTGAATCTGGGCGGTGGTGAGAGCGCCATGGTAAGCTTCCTGCACTACTGGGCATTGCAGCATTTTATCACGCTGGCGGAGATCCTCGGGGAGAGAGAGGATGCGAAGCATTATCATCAGCTGGCAAATAAGGTAAAGGCAGCCTGCGATGCGGTATTGTGGGACGGCGACTGGTACATCCGCGGCATCACGAAGAATGGGAAAAAGATCGGCTGCAAGGAAGACGCAGAGGGCAAGGTACATCTGGAGTCCAACGCCTGGGCAATTCAGTCCGGCGTGGCAGATTCGGAGAAGAGTGCAAAGACGCTGGAGACCATCGACGAATATCTGTATACACCGTATGGTTTACTGCTGAACACTCCTTCCTATACGAAGCCCGATGATGATATCGGATTTGTAACGAGGGTATATCCGGGTCTGAAGGAAAACGGAGCTATTTTCTCCCATCCCAATCCCTGGGCATGGGCAGCAGCCTGCGTCTGCGGCAGAGGCGACCTGGCAATGAAATTCTACGATGCGCTGTGTCCTTACTGGCAGAATGACAGGATCGAGATCCGGGAATCCGAACCCTATTCCTATTGTCAGTTTATTGCAGGCAAAGATCACACAGCATTCGGCAGAGCAAGACATCCATTCATGACAGGCAGCGGCGGCTGGTCCTACTTCAGCGCTACCAGATATATGCTGGGAATCCGCCCGGATTATGACTGCCTGATCATCGATCCCTGCATTCCTGCAGATTGGGAAGGCCTCTGGGTGACCAGAAGATGGCGTGGAGCAACTTACAATATTAAGGTGGAAAACCGCAGCAAGGTGTTGCATGGGATAAAAGAGATCCTTGTGGACGGACATAAGGCAGACAAAGTACCCGTATTCCGCGCAGGTACGGAACATGAAGTATTAGTCATTATGTAAATGATGCCAGGGTCAAAAGGTCTAAGCCCACATGAACTTGCGCATAAGTGGGTGAAAGACCTTGGGACCGGAGCGGAGAAGTGGTAGTGCGTAGCACGGAACAAAAGCAAAAAACAGATAATATATAAGGAGGCAGCATTATGATCAAATTTGGTACCGGTGGTTTCCGAGCCGTCATCGGAGAAGATTTTACGAAGGAGAATATCCAGATCCTGTCCAAGGCACTGTGCGATAAGATGAAAAAGGAAGGTGTGGAGAATACCGGAATGGTCATCGGTTATGACCGACGTTTCCTGTCCAAGGAAGCCATGCAGTGGGCTGCAATGGTATTCGCGGCAGAAGGGATACATACAAAACTGATCAATAAATCCGTACCGACACCTCTGGTAATGTTCTATGTGATGAAGCATGACTACCAGTACGGTATGATGATCACGGCGAGCCATAATCCGGCAATCTACAATGGTGTTAAGGTATTCACCTACGGCGGCAGAGATGCAGACGAGAAACAGACCATGGAGATCGAGCAGTTTATCAATGAGGTGACGGATCTGCCTGTGAATGAAATGGATTATCAGAAAGCACTGGAAGCCGGACTGATCGAAGAAATCTATCCTTTGAATGAGTACCTGGACAGCATCATTGCCGCAGTAGATATGGAAGCTATCCGTGAAGCGGGACTGCGCGTGGCACTGGATCCCATGTATGGCGTCAGCGAGACCTCTATTAAGACTGTGCTGATGACTGCGAGATGCGAGGTGGAAACCATCCATGAACGTCATGATACGTTGTTTGGCGGTAAGCTGCCGGCACCTACAGCAGACACACTGCGTGCTTTACAGAACTATGTTCTGGACAGAAAATGCGACATGGGAATCGCAACCGACGGTGATGCGGACCGTATCGGTGTCATCGATGAAAAGGGAAACTTCCTGCATCCCAATGACATTCTGGTACTGCTGTACTACTACCTGATGAAATACAAGGGCTGGCACGGTCCCGTAGTCCGCAATATCTGCACCACGCATATGCTGGACCGCGTGGCAGAGAGCTTCGGTGAGAAATGCTATGAGGTTCCCGTAGGATTTAAACATATCTCTGCGAAAATGTATGCAACGGATGCTGTCATCGGCGGAGAGTCGTCCGGTGGTCTGACGGTTCGTGGTCATATCAAGGGTAAGGATGGTGTCTATGCATCTGCATTGCTGGTGGAAATGCTCGCTGTCACCGGCAAAAAGCTTTCCGCGATCATGGAAGAGATCCATGCACAGTATGGTAAGCTTGCATTGGAAGAGAGAGACTACCGCTTCAGTCAGGAGAAAAAGGAAGCGATTCAGAAGCATCTGCTGGAGGAAAAGAAATTGCCGGAGATCCCCTACGAAGTAGAGCAGATTTCTTACCTTGACGGGGTAAAACTGTATCTGAAAAACGGTGGATGGATTTCTGTACGGTTCTCCGGTACGGAACCGTTGCTTCGAATCTTCTGTGAGATGCCAGAAGCGGAAGCTGCAAAGCAGCTTTGTGAGATCTTCGAGGATTACTTATTGCTGAAAAAGTAAATGGATTATCATAATTTGGTGAAAGAGATGGTAACACAGTGGAGAACTGTGTTATCATCTTTCTATATACAAAAATTTTCTGAGGGGGATGTTCATGAAGACAAAAGAAAAAATCTGCAGACGGAAATCCTTGCTATGGAGTATGCTTTTCCTACTGTTATTCGGCTGGTTCCTGCCGTTACTTCTGACCAACGGCATCATGAGCATTATGGCGACACGGAAAGTACATACCCAGATCGATCGGTCCGTGACGACGTCCATGGAAAAGGCGGTAGAGATCATGGAGCTGCAGCTGGCAGAGAGTGAGACCGCATCCAAGAATGCTTCCTATCTGAACGTGATCCGGGAAGCATATCTGACGTATCAGGATGGCGGAAACAGACGGGATTTCCAGACAACCGTATTTACCTTCCTGGAGCAGCAGTATATGTTCCATAAAAACTGCCAGGCTGTGAACCTGGTATTCCGGGAATATCCCGATGATATCTATTACACCTACAATAACAGTACCGGCGGAACCTATCGTGACATCACTTATTTCAAGACCTATGTGGCAAAGGATCTGTTAGAAGAGATGGATGACCTGGATACCCGGACGGAACTGCGCAGCTACGACGGACGACTGTATATGATCCGTAACCTGGTGGACTCCAAATTCCACCCTTTTGCAATCCTCGCGATCGAATTGAACGAAGAATCTCTGATGGAGAGTTTAAAAAGTGTCTGGGGTTATGAAAACGCTGTGGTTTATCTCGACGGCACATATGCTTTAAGCCTGGAGGGGGGCGACAGCTTGCACTATGGCGAAGAACAGCAAAACCGGCTTGCGGAAAACGACAGCTTTATAGAGCATGCGAGCGGCAGGCAGAACCCCTATGTATATAAGAGGCTGCAGCTGTACCATTCCACGTTAGACTGTGTGGTAGAACTGGACCGGTCGGCAATCTATGCAGAGATTAAGACAATCCGCTATGTTTACGGAATTCTGGCGGTGTTTGCACTGCCGCTGGTATTCATTATTTATAATTTCCTGAATAAACGGGTCAACAGACCGGTGCAGGATCTCATTAAGGTATTTGATGTGGTGAGAGCCGGGGAGTACGGCACCCAGATTGAGAATATGGCAAACAGCGAAGAATTCTATCATATGGAAGAATCCTTTAATTATATGTCATCCCAGCTGAAGCAGCAGTTTGATAAAATCTACATGGAAGAGATTGCTCTGCGGGATGCAAAGATCATGGCATTGCAGTCACAGATCAATCCACATTTCCTGAATAATACATTGGAGATCATCAACTGGGAGGCACGCCTGAACGGTAATATGCGTGTCAGTCAGATGATCGAGGCACTGTCCACTATGCTGGAAGCCACCATGAACCGTAAGGCGGATCCTTACAATACTGTGGCGGAAGAAATGGAATATGTGGATGCATATCTCTATATCATCACACAGCGGTATGGAGAGAAATTCACCTGTCGAAAAGAAATAGATGAGAGCCTGTTAAACTATAAGATTCCCCGCCTGATCGTGCAGCCCATTGCAGAGAACGCCATTGAACACGGCATGAGCATTACCAGAGAAGGGGAGCTGGTGATCCGTCTGTATCGCAAGCGGGAAGATCTGTTGTGTATCGAGATTGAGAACAACCGTCCTTTAAGTGAAGAGGATCAGGCAAAGATACACAAGCTGTTAAAGGAAGAACCGAATCCACAAAAGGAACACCGCGTAAGCCTCGGAATCCGTAATGTTGACCAAAGACTTCGCATGATGTACGGTCCGGAGTGCGGATTGTTCATCAGTAATAACAAAAATAATCATACGGTTAGTACAATTTTGGTCAAAAGTGATGAAGGAAGACAACAATAATAGGCAAAAAAAGCCAAAGGAAACAATTTTGATTTTCCCCCATTCATACTATTATATAGTTACAACAGATGAAGAACATCTGGAAAACAAAATTTGGGAGGTATAGTGTATGAAACGATTTATTGCAGCAATGCTGGCAGGTACCATGATTTTTTCTCTTGCAGCATGTGGCAGCCAGCCGTCTGACGGGGGCGTAGAGACGACCGGCACAAAAACAGAAAGTACGACAAGCTCCGAGGGAACAACAGCTACAGCAAAGCCTGTAGAACTGAATGTAACCACCACCTTCGCAGGTGAAGATGGTAACGCACAGAATTTCAAAAATGCCGTAAAGGCATGGTGTGACGAGACCGGTAACACTGTGGCAGATACCTCTGCTACTTCTGATGAGACCTTCAAGACCAGAGTAATCACCGACTTCGAGACAGGCTCCGAACCCGACGTACTGTTCTTCTTCAACGGAGCAGATGCAAACAGCTTCATCGAAGCTGACAAGGTAGTTTCTATTGATGAGATCCGCGCAGAGTATCCCGATTATGCATCTAACATGAATGATGATCTGATCACCGACTCTCTGGTAGACGGCAAAAAATACGCAGTTCCCGTCAACGGTTTCTGGGAAGCAATGTTCGTGAACAAAGAAGTTCTGGACGCAGCAGGCGTAGAAGTCCCCGGTGCTGATTACACCATGGACATGTTCAAGGAAGACTGCCAGAAGATCAAGGATGCAGGATATACTCCGATTGCAGCAGCTCTGGGCAACATCCCTCATTATTGGTGGGAGTATGCGATCTTTAATCATAACACCCCTGAGAATCATGTACAGGTTCCCGCAGGAATTGAGGATGCTACTTCCTGGGTAGACGGTATGCTGGATATCAAGGAGCTGTATGAACTGGGATATTTCCCTGACAACACCTTATCCGCTACCGATGATGAGACTTTTGCAATGTTCGTAGACAGCAAGGCTGCATTCCTGATCGATGGTTCCTGGAAGGTTGGCGGTATTGTAAGTGCATGCCAGTCCGATCCCGAGGATGCTTCTACTTTGGATGCTGACAAGCTGGCTAACTTTACCGTTACTTATGTACCCGGCAATGGTGACAGAAAGGCAACCGATCTGATCGGTGGTCTGTCCATGGGTTACTACATCACCAGAAAAGCATGGGATGATCCCGACAAGAGAGCAGCAGCTGTTGATTTCGTAAGCTACATGACCTCTGATGAATTAGTTCCCGTATTTGCACAGCATACCGCAAGCGCTCTGAAGAACGCTCCTGCAGTAGACGAGAGCCAGTTCAATGCATTGCAGATTGAAGCTATGGATATGATGTCCGGCGTTACTTCCCTGACCGGAGCCGTACAGGATATCTTCATGGGTGACTGCCGTGTAACCACTTTTGACGGCATGCCCGAGATCGTAACCGGCAAGCTGGATGCGGCTGAGGCAGTGGAAGAAGGACTGAAGCTGTATCACGCACAGCAGTAAAATATAAAAGATTTCTTGTTCAGCCGGGGGATAAAACCTCCGGCTGATTTCAACAGGAAAGTGAATGGAGGAAGCATATGGGAGCAAGTATATACAAGAATAAGAAACCGGCAATAATTTTCCTGATCCCCGCCTTTCTTTTCATGATTGTCTATTTGTATTACCCGTTCTTACAGAATATCTGGAATAGTTTTCAGAATATACGACAGCTGGGAAGCAGCGGTGAAGGATTCCTGGATCCCTGGTACAGCAACTATGTAGAGATGTTTCATGATGAAGTCGTGTGGATTTCTCTGAAAAACACACTGATCATGATGCTGGTTACGCTGGTGGGTCAGGTGGGAATCGCTATTGTCCTGGCATTAATGGTAGATAATATTACACACGGGAAACACTTTTACAAGACGGTATACTTCTTCCCTATCGTGATCTCTGCTACCGCACTTGGTCTGTTGTTCAACCTGATCTTCCTGTATGACAAGGGTATGCTGAACCAGATCCTGGAAAAACTGGGTAAGGTCGGACTGACAGACTGGAAGGGCGAAGGGATCGCACTTTTCACCATGATGCTGCCGGTTATGTGGCAGTATGTAGGATTCTATTTCGTGATCCTGATCACGGGACTGAATAATATTTCTGATGAATTGTATGAAGCAGCCAGAATTGACGGAGCTTCTACATTCCAGAAGGTAAGATACATATCCATACCACTGTTACACAATGTGATCTGTACATGCAGCGTTCTGGCAGTCACCGGTGCCCTGAAAGTATTCGACCTGCCCTGGACCATGTTCCCGAAGGGGATGCCCTTAAAGAGCACCTTCCTTACCGGAACCTACATGTACTATCACACCATGGAGACCAAAAATGTAGATTATGGTTCCGCACTGGCAGTACTGATCGTAGTCCTTGGCATCGTACTGGCTAAGGTTGTAAATGCCATCTTCAAAGAAAAAGAATACTAGGAGGGAAAGCCATGAAGAAGAAAATATCCGTTGGATCCATATTGGTATACCTTTTCCTGAGCATCTGGGCTTTTACAACGATCTATCCGATCATCTGGGTCATCCAGAACTCCTTCAAGGCGAAGGATAAGATTCTTGCAGATTCTTTCTCTCTGCCGGTGGGGGATCTGTTCACCACAGCCAACTATCGTAAGGCATTCGGCAATCTGAATATCTTCGGAGCTTACCGCAACAGTATCTTCATCTCCATGATGGTATCACTGTTAGTCATTCTGTTAGCGGGTATGGCAGCATATGCACTGGCAAGATATTGTTTCCGGGGAAGCAGCTTCCTGTATTCCATGGTAGTGTCCGCTATGATGTTCCCGGTATTCGCCACCATCATCCCGGTGTTCTCCATGGAGACCTCCTGGGGGATCGTTAATACCAGCAGCTGGGGACTAACCATGCTGTCCGTGATCCTGCCGCAGGTAGCCGGTAACCTGGCATTCTCCATCGTAGTGTTGTCCGGGTACATGAAGAGCCTGCCGCTGGAACTGGAAGAAGCCGCATACATGGAAGGCTGTAACGCATTCCAGATTTATTTCAAGGTTATCATGCCGTTGACCAAGCCTTCTTTCGCTACGGTAGCCATTTTCGCATTCTTGTGGAGCTACAATGACCTGTTTACCCAGATGTTCTTCCTTCGCCGTCCGGAGATGCGTACCATCACAAGACTTTTGAATGAACTGACCAGCCAGGAAGGAACGAACTACGGATTGATGGCAGCAGCCGTTACACTGGTAGTTGTGCCGGTCGTGATCGTGTACATTTTCTTACAGAAATATATCATAAAAGGAATGACAGCAGGTGCCGTTAAGGGGTAGA
>OOCG01001226.1_pt1 | contig 12757 bp, 9 predicted proteins | sample 1671521 | NCBI WGS metagenome assembly OOCG01 (sample SAMN06348165, study PRJEB24527) | human gut metagenome | biome: human gut; feature: ankylosing spondylitis patient; material: feces | host: Homo sapiens | place: China | collected 2015-10
TGATTAAAGGAATTTATGAATGATTTTTCCGCTATAATGAATAATTGAGTTCTTTTTTTATGTTAAAGCGTGAATAAATGCTGCTTAAATTTTATATTTGTACCGTTGGTATCCGGTTACGCTGCCTTATATATAAGGTGTATCGGGATGCCTTAAGTTTAATCTAATAAATTGATGTTATGAAAAAGTACATTGCAGAAATGCTGGGAACCATGGTTCTCGTTCTTATGGGCTGCGGCACGGCAGTCAGTCTGTCGTGCACATCGGCCGACCCTAATCTGGCGGCCACGGTAATAGGTACGGCGCTTGCTTTCGGATTGTCGGTGGTGGCTATGGCCTATACTATCGGTGGCGTTTCGGGCTGCCACATTAATCCGGCGATAACGCTCGGTTGCCTGCTTTCCGGCCGTATGAGCGGAAAGGATGCCGGTATGTATATGCTGTTTCAGGTAATAGGAGCTATTTTAGGTTCTGCCGTTCTTTGGGTGCTGACTTCCAATTCGGGTGTGAGCGGAACAGGCGCCAATGCCTGCCAGGAAGGAGTTTCCGTAACGGGCGCCCTACTGGCCGAGATTGTGTTTACATTTGTGTTTGTACTGGTGGTATTGGGCACTACCGATGCCAAGAAGGGCGCCGGTAATTTTGCCGGACTTGCCATAGGTCTCTCTTTGGTACTTGTACATTTGGCCTGCATCCGTTATACCGGTACTTCGGTTAATCCGGCTCGCAGTATAGGCCCTGCGCTCTTTCAGGGTGGAGAGGCTTTGAGCCAGTTGTGGATTTTCATTGTAGGCCCGTTTATCGGTGCGGTGCTGAGTGCCGGGGCATGGAAGATAGTTGCCGGCGGAAAGGAATGAGCCGGTGCCTGGCCTGAACCGGGCCGGTGATATTTGAAGAGGATATTTAAAGAGGATGTTTCCCGATTGCGGCAGAACGCAGTGTTTGGGGAACATCCTCTGTTTTTTTACTCTTTCGACTGGTGTACGGTGAGTTGCGGGAACGGGAATCCGATACCTTCTTCATTGAATGTCTGGTAGACGATTTCGTTGATATCGTACAGTACACTCCAGTAGTCGGCGCTTTTTACCCATACGCGTACCGTGATATCGACGCTGCTTGCGCTCAGTGAACCTAAGACGATGAGGGGAGCGGGGGTGTCCAATATGCGGCTGTCTGCATTGATGATGCGTTGCAGCACGGCTCTTACTCGCTTCACATCCTCGCCGTACTCTACGCCGAACACCCATTCGACACGGCGCTTGTCCTGCTTGCTGTAATTGGTGACGGCATTGCCGCTGAGGCTTCCGTTGGGCACATAAATCATACGGTTGTCGAGGGTGGACAGTATGGTGTGGAAAATCTGTATTTCCTTTATCGTGCCGCTTACTCCCGGTCCGTCTATGTAGTCGCCTACCTTGAACGGCTTGAAAATCAGTATAATTAACCCGCCGGCAAAGTTGGAAAGGTTTCCGGAAAGCGCCATACCCACAGCCACACCGGCGGATGCAAGCAACGCCGCAAAGCTGGTGGTTTCCACACCGAGCTTGCCGATGATGGCAAAGGCAAGAATCATATTCAGCAAAATCTTTATCAGACTCTTCAGAAAGGTCTGCACGCTGGTTTCAATCTTCCGCTTTTCGAGTATTCTGGCTACCAACGCGCTTATCTGCCTGATGATGAAACGTCCGATTACATAGATTAAAATGGCGATTAATATGTCCTTGCCGGCATCCATTCCAAAATCTATCAGTTTTTCCAATGCCTGTTCGAGTTTCCCACCGGTGGCGGGAGTGTTCAATAAAAGTAAATTCATTTCTTTTTCGCAATAAATAAAATAATATTATAAAATAGGTGTATATTCAGCATGCAAAGATAATCAAAATCCGGGCGGTTGTGGCGTATGAAATATATAATGCGTATTATTTCCTAAATAGAATTAAAACATTAATTTTGCCGAATATTACACTCTAACTTAAATAAATTAATAAAAAATGAACGTATGAAAAAAGTATTAACTTTATTCGGATTGCTTTTTGTGCTGTTGGGTAGTGCCCATGCACAGAAAGGAAAACAGGCGATAGGTTTTGGCCTGAGTTACGGAACGGAAATCGAAAGTATCGGGTTGGGTATCAAGTATCAGTACAATATTACCAATCCTATCCGTATAGAGCCGTCTTTCAACTATTTCTTCGAGAATGACAATGTAAGCATGCTGGATTTGAACGTGAATTTTCACTATCTGTTTCCGGTGGCCAAGAGCGTTAAGCTTTATCCGTTGTTCGGTTTGACATTGTCCAACTGGATGTTCGACATGCACGACTTTGATATTGATATGGACGAAGGCCATGTGCATATCGACGATAACGGCAATCATAACGAATGCCGGTTCGGTGTAAATCTGGGAGCGGGAGCGGAATTTGCACTGCCTCGTAACTGGGCGATGAATTTTGAGTTCAGATACCAGCTGGTAAGCGATTTCGACCAGGGGGTTATCAATATAGGAGCTGCATACAGATTCTAAGGGAGCAGCGTATATTTTCGGGCACGGATTACACGGATTTCACGGAATTCACGGAAGAAGAATAAAGAAAATCCGTGTTTTCCGTGTAATTTGTATTTCCGTGCCTGAAAAAAATCAAGTGCATTTTGCACGACCTCTTATAATGTTAAAGAGAGAGTCTAATGCCGGGCTCGGGTTTGCTTAGGAGCGTGCCTTGATTTTATCCGCGAATTTTTTCCAGCCTTCGGCCGTTTTGTAGGCTTCGACGGCTTGTGCGGGTACGGAAATGCTTGTTATGGTTTCCGGAAATCCGTACCATTCGCCTTCGGAAGTGGCAGGCGGTGTGAGGGCTTCCACAATGACCTCTTTTATGCCGGTATTGTCGAAAGCGGAAAAATCGATGCGGGTGACGCGGGCGGGAATGGTCAGTGTATGTACCTTTTGGTTGCCGGTTATCAGGCCTTGCCCCAGGATGCTTATGCTTTGAGGAATTTCAAAGCGGGCAAGGTTGGGGCAGCCTACAAGGCAGTGCTCTTTGATTACGGCATCCGGATGGTTGCTTGAGGCAGGACCGTATGCGGATACTTCCGTCAGGTTGGGGCATAGGTAGAAGACACGTGCTTCTATGGTGGAGATGCTGTTGGGAAGTTGTACAGTGGTGATGCCGCTTCCCCGGAATGCTTCCATACCGATATGTGTGACGCTTTGGGGGATTACTGCGGATTTCAGATGTTCCGTCATCATGAATGCTTGTGTTCCGATGGCTGTGAGTGCAGACGGCAGTAATACTTCTTCTACTCCGGAGCATGCGAAAGCGCTTTCGGGAATCCGGGTGATTTGGGTGTGCGAGAGGTCGACCCGTTTCAGCCGGTCGCAGTAGTAGAACAGGTCCGGTGCAAGTTGCTTCAAGGTGGACGGGAATACGATTTCCTGTATGCCGGAGTTGAAGAAGGCCATTTCGCCGATAGAGGTCAGTCCCTCGTTCATCACGACTCGGGTGATTTGCCTGTTCTGCATAAAGGCTTCCGGTGCAATGGCTGTTACGTGTGGGGGAAGGGTGATTTCGCTGTATCCTTTATATATTTCTGTCAGTACGCCTTCCTGTACGCGGATGGGAGCAATGCTGACGGTGAAGGTTGCCTGACGGTCTTCTATGCCGATGGTCAGTACCAGCCGGTCTGCCGGAGCATCGGAAGAAAAGCCGCTGACTTGTTCCGGAGTTACAGTGACGGGATATTCTTTGCCATTACTATATACGCCGGTCAGCAGGAGTCCGTCCAAATCGAGTGGTTCTCCCAAAGTATATGCAATTTTATGAGGCGGCTGTGCAATGGACAGCCCGATGAGTGTTCCTTTGTCTTCCGGCTGCTCTTCTCCGGGGGCGAGGGCGGAAGTCAGGCGGATTTCAAGCTGTATGTCTTTTCCGGCATCTATCGTTTTCCCAACGGACCATATACGGTAGTTGTTCGGACCGCCGCCTTCCTGTACGACAAATGTCAGGAAGCGCTGCGATTGTCCGGAGAACCATACTTCGCCGGGCAGCGTGAACAGGGCGATACCCTGCGCATTGGCGGTTGCGCCGGCAGTGGGAGGCGTGAGGTTATCTTGCTCGAATGCCTTGTAGTCTTTTTCGTCATACATCTTTACGGGAATGCCGGGCATCGCTTTTCCGTTTTCGTCATAAACGGTTACGCTTACACGGCTTTCTTTTCCTGTGTGCTGTTCCTTTTCGCATGCTACCGTCAGGAAGACCGCACATACTAAAAAAATAATTTTATTCTTCATATTCTTACACATTTTTAATCGTTGTTCCGGTTGCAAAGATAGTGAATACGGCTCTTCCGGGAGTTACGATTTGAATGCGTAAGTCTAACAGGTACGTTTTTATACTACTGTTTTACAGTGTATTATGAAATGAGGCTTTGCCTTTTTCTAACACGGCTCTGACATCTATCCGAAAAGGGATAAGAACAGATCGGTATGGGGTGTTCCGGCAGTTTTGATGCGCGACTTCAACCGGGATTTTCGGGCATATATGTTTGCCACGCTCTCTTTCGTGAACAAGCTGATTACCTGCGGGGAGAATCCGGTGAAGATGTAGCAGAGCAGGCGGATGTCATTTTCTTTCATTGCCGGAAAGTCCTGCCGGAGTTTCTGCATGACGTTGTCATGGCAGGTATCTGCCATTTGTTCGAGTTCCCGGAGCATTTCACTGTTTTCCGAGAAGTCGGTGATTATCCGTTTTACTTCCTGAAACATGGCTGCCTGTTGCGATGATGTATTCTCGCGTTCGTAATAGGTTTTTCCGAGTTTGTCGAGGATGTCGAAACGGGAAGCAACCAGGCTTTTCAGCCGTTTTTCCGTGTTCTGCCGTCCTTCCAGTTGCCGGGTGAGCGCCCGGTATTCGGCACGGGCCTCTTCCGCCAGCAGCAGGTAGCGGTCGTTGCGTTCGCGCTGGATGCGCAGGCGCTGGCGGATGATATAAACGGCTATTCCGGCGAGGATGAATATGCCGCAGGTAACGGTGGTTTCCCAGAAGATGCGGTTCTTCATCCGGTATTCGGCAAAGGCGGATTGTTCCTGGAAATACTCTTTCTCCGTTATACCGGCGGAGACCTGCATGGTGGAGCGGGTGAGGGAGTCCGTGAGATAGATATAGCGGTGTATATGGTCGGTCGCTTTCCGGAAGTTTCCGGAGAGGGCCTCTATCCGGTAGGCTGTGTATTGCAGTTCGGCCAGGTCGAGCACGTCATTGTCTTGCGCCTCTGCCAGTTGCAGGTAGTGGCGCGCGCTGTCCGTACGGTGTTTGAGGAGCTGGACGTCCACCATGGTGTGTGCGCTGTAGCGGGATGCCTTGCGTGCTGACTGTTCGATGCGTTGCAGCAGGTCTTGGGGAATTTGTTTTCTGCCCGATTTTACATAGAGGGAGGCAAGGTTGCTGAGGGCTGCTCCGGCAAGACGTTCGTCTGCCTGTTCGTCGGCAAGGTCGAGGGCGGCGGAATACAGCCTGATGGCACGTTCCAAATCTTTCTGGCGGTAGGATGAGGCTGCCATATCAAGCGTGGCTTCCGTTTCCTTACGAAGACTGTCGGATACTTGAAAATTTTCTCTGGCCTGCTTGAAGTAGTGGTAGGCGCGGACGTAGTTCATCTGTCCGTAGTATATACTGCCGATGCGTTCGTAGAGAAGCCCTTTATTGTAAGGGTCTTGCCGGCTTTGCAGCTGCTCTTCGATTTGCAGGAAGATACGCAAAGCCCCGGATTTATCGCCGGCATCGGTCAGCAGGCTGTCCGCAAGGTCAAGGCTGGGGAGCGGTTTACGTTCATGGCATCCCGCCAGCGACAGGAGCATACATATAATAGGTATGATAAGGCATTTCATGCCGTGAATGTAGTGATAAAAGATGTTTTGCACAAGTGAAAGGCGGGAAATGAGGAGCTTTGTGTGAATTTCCTGCATTTCTTTTTTTAGGCTTCGCGGAACTTCCTATCTTTGCACTTCTAAATGTAGATAAAACCGTAACACTTTGGAATGGCTATATAGTTTGTTTGTCGAACACTCCGCATTGCAGGCGGTGGTGGTGCTCTCGCTGATTTCCGCTATCGGATTAGGGTTGGGGAAAATACATATTTGCGGTATTTCCCTCGGCGTGACGTTTGTTTTCTTTGCCGGTATTCTTGCCGGACATTTCGGACTGTCCATTGACCCGCAGATGCTGAACTATGCGGAAAGTTTCGGACTGATAATTTTTGTGTATGCACTGGGACTGCAGGTGGGGCCGGGCTTTTTCAGCTCTTTCCGCAAGGGCGGGGTACAGTTGAATATGCTGGCGCTGGGAGTAGTGCTCCTCGGTACGCTGATGACCGTATTGGGCAGTTATACCCTGAATATTTCGTTGCCGGACATGGTGGGCATCCTCTGCGGCGCTACCACCAATACGCCGGCGCTGGGTGCGGCACAGCAGACATTGAAGCAAATGGGGCTGGAAGCCAGTACGCCGGCTTTGGGATGTGCCGTGGCATATCCGCTGGGGGTAGTGGGCGTTATTTTTGCCGTGCTGATAATACGCAAGGCATTGGCGCGTAAGGAAGATCTGGAGTTGAAAGAGAAGGACGATGCGAACAAAACTTACATTGCGGCGTTTCAAGTACACAATCCGGCCATCTTCGATAAAAGCATCAAGGAGATAGGCGGCTTGAATTATCCGAAGTTCGTAATCTCCCGTCTGTGGCGGGACGGCAACGTAAGCATTCCCACTTCCGAGAAGATAATCAGGGAAGGAGACCGCTTGCTGGTGGTGACTTCGGAAAAGTATGCTCCGGCACTGACCGTACTGTTCGGTGAACAGGAACATATCGACTGGAACAAAGAGGATATAGACTGGAATGCCATAGACAGCCAGCTCATTTCGCAGCGTATCGTGGTGACGCGTCCCGAACTGAACGGAAAGAAACTGGGCTCGCTGCACCTGCGCAATCATTACGGCATCAACATCAGCCGTGTGTACCGTAGCGGCGTGCAGTTGCTTGCCACCGCGGAACTGACTTTGCAGTTGGGCGACCGTCTGACAGTGGTAGGTGAGGCTGCCGCCATCCAGAATGTGGAAAAAGTATTGGGAAATGCCATCAAGAGCCTGAAAGAACCGAATCTGGTAGCGGTGTTTATCGGTATCATCCTGGGTCTGGCTTTGGGTGCGATTCCCATTTCCCTGCCGGGTATCAGTGCTCCGGTGAAGCTGGGACTTGCCGGCGGACCGATTATCGTAGGTATCCTGATTGGTACGTTCGGGCCGAGAATGCACATGATAACCTATACCACACGAAGCGCCAACCTGATGCTCCGTGCATTGGGACTGTCGCTCTACCTGGCTTGTCTGGGACTGGATGCCGGAGCGCATTTCTTCGATACGGTGTTCCGTCCGGAAGGCCTGCTGTGGATTGCCGCAGGGTTCGTGCTGACCGTTGTTCCGGTGCTGATAGTGGGAGTGGTTGCCTTTAAATGGATGAAGGTGGACTTCGGCTCCATGGCAGGTATGCTGTGCGGAAGCATGGCCAACCCGATGGCGCTGAATTATGCCAACGACACCATTCCGGGCGATAATCCGTCGGTGGCTTATGCAACGGTGTATCCGATGTGTATGTTCCTGCGGGTAATCATAGCGCAGGTGCTGCTGATGTTCCTGTTGAATTGAGAGCTGAGAATTGAAAATTGAGAAATAACAGAAAGAGCTTAATTGCTGATAATTGAATATATATCATAAATCTAAAATCATAAATCGTATCATGGGAACTATTACTCCGGAAAGTATAGTAAACGACTTACGCTATTTGCAACTGTTGTCGCGCAGTTTTCCTACCATCGCCGATGCCAGTACGGAAATTATCAATCTGGAAGCTATTCTGAATCTGCCTAAAGGTACGGAACACTTCCTTACGGATATTCATGGAGAGTATGAGGCTTTTCAGCATGTATTGAAGAATGCTTCGGGTGCGGTAAAGCGGAAGGTGAATGAAATCTTCGGGCATACGCTGCGCGAAAGCGAAAAGAAGGAAATCTGTACGCTGATTTATTATCCGGAAGAGAAGTTGCAGTTGATAAAGGAACAGGAAACGGACCTGGACGACTGGTATCTCATCACCCTGAACCAACTGGTGAAAGTCTGCCAGAACGTATCTTCCAAATACACACGCTCGAAAGTGCGCAAAGCGTTGCCGGCGGAGTTCTCCTATATCATTCAGGAGTTGCTGCACGAGTCCAGCGTAGAGCCTAACAAGCATGCGTATATCAACGTCATTATCAGTACGATTATCTCGACCAAGCGTGCGGATGACTTTATCATTGCCATGTGCAAGCTTATCCAACGGCTTACAATCGACTCGCTGCACATAGTGGGAGATATTTACGACCGCGGTCCGGGCGCACATATCATCATGGATACGCTTTGCGACTACCATAATTTCGACATTCAGTGGGGCAACCATGACATACTGTGGATGGGTGCCGCATCGGGCAATGACGCCTGCATAGCGAACGTTATCCGTATGTCCATGCGCTATGCCAACCTGGCGACACTGGAAGACGGCTACGGCATCAACCTGCTGCCGCTGGCTACCTTCGCAATGGATACCTATGCGGATGATCCTTGCACTATCTTTGCTCCGAAGATGAACTTTGCCGATGCCAATTACAACGAAAAGACACTGCGGCTGATTACGCAGATGCACAAGGCGATTACGATAATCCAGTTCAAACTGGAAGCGGAGATTATAAACCGGCGTCCGGAGTTTGATATGGACAACCGGAAACTGCTGCACAAGATTGACTTTGAACGGGGCGTATTTGTGTACGAAGGCAAAGAATACGAACTGCGCGATGCCAATTTCCCGACTATTGACCCTACCGACCCGTATCGCCTGACGGATGAAGAAAGGGAGCTGGTTGAAAAGATTCATGCTTCGTTCATGAACAGCGAGAAACTGAAGAAGCATATGCGTTGCCTCTTTACGTACGGCGGCATGTATCTGGTGTGCAACAGCAACCTGCTTTATCACGCATCCGTGCCCCTGAATGAGGACGGAAGTTTCAAACATGTACGTATCGGCAAGAAAGAGTACTGGGGACATAAACTGCTGCAAAAGACCGACCAGCTTATCCGTACCGCCTACTTTGACGAAGATGGTTCGGAGGAGAAGAATTTTGCGTTGGATTATATGTGGTATATGTGGTGCGGCCCGGATGCGCCCTCTTTCGACAAGGATAAGATGGCTACCTTTGAGCGTTACTTCATAGCCGACAAGGCATTGCATAAAGAGAATAAAGGTTATTACTACACACTTCGCAACCGTGCGGATATTTGCGACAATATCCTGGCGGAGTTCGGGGTGGAGCCGGGACCTCATTCGCATATCATCAACGGACATGTGCCGGTGAAGACGATTAAAGGCGAACGCCCCATAAAGGCCGATGGAAAGTTACTGGTAATTGACGGCGGTTTCTCCAAAGCCTATCAGCCCGAAACGGGTATTGCGGGCTATACGCTGGTATATCACTCGCACGGCATGCAGTTGGTGCAGCATGACCCGTTCCAGAGCCGTCAGAAAGCGATTGAAGAGGGACAGGATATCAAGTCCACAACTTTCGTCATAGAATTCAACTCGCAGCGTATGATGGTGAAGGATACCGATAAGGGCAAGCAGCTCGTGACGCAGATTCAGGATTTGAAGAAGTTGCTGGTGGCATATAGAACGGGATTTATCAAAGAAAAGGAGATTTTCTGATATGGCTGTATGTTCCGGTGCTTGCATTGCCTGGCTTTTCAGGCACGGATTAGTATTTGAATAATACCACACCGCCTTCTACAATGGCTCCCTTGTCGAAGTTGGCATTTCTGTTGTAGTATCTGTCCCAACCGTAACCGCCCGTAACGAATACTCCTAATTTTGCCGTCAGACGGTATTCGAGGTTGATACGGGTTTGGAGAGAATAGAGGCGGGCAGGGAAGCCATAGTCTTTATTCTTGAAGGTTTCTACGTGCTGGTATCCCAAATCGCCGCTGATGAACAGTTGCTTGCAGACGGGCAATTCCAGTCCGGCGCGGTAGAAAAGCGCACCGGAGAACTTATCGCTGAAGTCGAGGAAATGCGTACCGCCGCCGAGGATGGTATAGAACAGTTTGTTCTTGAAGCGGGCTGCAAGGTTCAGTTTCGTGGTGTTGCCGCCGAAAAACATCATCTGTACTTTGGTGTCCGGGTTGGCATTGACCAGTCCCAGTTGGAAACCGTCCAGCTTCTCCTTGTAGTAGTTTACCAAACCTATCTGAAGGCCTTTGGCACGGACGGCTACATTCAGGGGAGAGAGCTGCACGCCGGCAGACGTACCGCCTGTAATATTGCCCAGACCGGAAATCTGGAGCCCTTTCATATCATCGCCCACCACATTCAGCAGGCCGGATATGGTGACACCGGAAAAATTGCCGCCCGATATATTGGCGAGTCCTGAAAGCTGTACGCCGGCAGTCTTTTCGCCTGTAATGTTCAGCAAGCCGCCTACAATCATTCCGTTGCTGTTATCGCCCGTGATATTGGCAAGGCCGGAGAAAACCATTCCCCGTGCGTGATTACCCGTGATGCCCACAAGGCCGGAAACGGACAGACCGCTGAGGTTATTGCCGTTGATATTGGTGATGCCCGCTACCTGTACGCCCCGCATACTTCCACCCACCATATTGGATATACCGGAGATTTGAACTCCGTTCATGTCTCTGCCCGTAACAGCTCCCAAAACATTTACTCCCAAGCCGTTCAAACGGTTTATCGCCGAGAAGATACCGAGATTGAAGAATGTGCTTCCGACCGTATCCGTACGCTGTGTGGAAAGATTCTTCCAAAGGGAAAGGTTGATACCGGTTTTTTCTTTATGGGCAGACTGTTGCCTGCCTGTCCGGGCATGGCCTGTCCCTGCCAATAGCAGGGACAGACAGATAAGTGGAAATATACGTTTCATAATTCTTTATAATGTTTCATCGGGCCAGGGTGCCAACCGGTTGGTGGCACGTAATACAGGACGCTGTGCATCCACCGACCGCAGATAGTTGCTCAGTTTCTTTGATAGTTTCTTTACAAGTTTGGGGTTCTCGGCGGCTACGTCATGCTTTTCGCTGATGTCGGCAGGGATATTGAACAATTCGTGCTTGCCGCTGTCGAAGTAGTACACCAGTTTCCATTCTCCGGAACGGATGGAGCAGGTGGCGCCTATACCCGGACCGGAAGGGCCCCAACTGTGCGGGTAATGCCAGTAGATGTCACGGGCGGGCATTTTACCTTTGCCCGTAAGCAGGGGCAGGAAGTTGATGCCGTCGCGTTTCTGTACCGTATTGTAGTGCTCCACACCGGCTATTTCGAGAATGGTGGGGAAGAAATCTTCTATCATCAGATAATGGTCGCATTTGGTTTCTGCCGCTACTACGCCGGGCCAGCGTACAATCATCGGTTCGCGCACTCCGCCTTCGTAGGCGGAACCTTTTCCGCTGTTGAGCGGATAGTTCTGCCTGTGCAGCTCTCCTGCACGGGTGTGTGCAGCCAGTCCGCCATTATCGGACATGAAGAGCAGTACAGTGTTGTCGGTGAGGTTGTTTTTGTCCAGATAGTCCATCAGGTCGCCGAGGCTTTTGTCCATGCCTTCAATCAGGGTGGCATACGCTGCTTCTATCGGGGGAAGTCCTTTGTCCAGATATTTTTGGTAGAAACGCATGTCGGGCTGGATAGGCGTATGGATGGCATAATGGGCCATGTAGAGGAAGAAAGGCTTGTCCGTTGTCCGGGCGTTGTCCAAAGCTTTCTCGGCTTCTATGGTAAGGGCTTCGGAGAGGAATACGTCTTTGCCATGATATTTTTCCAGTCCGGGTACGGCAGCCAGCGGGCTTTTTCCGCCGGGTTTGTTTCCGAAGTTCTGCATGCCGTAGTAGCTGGCGGGAGAGCCTGCCGCATGGCCGGCTATGTTCACGTCAAAACCCATTTTCAGCGGATCGGCTCCGGGCGTGTCATTAGCTCCGAAGTGGGCTTTGCCGCAATGGATGGTGTGGTAACCGTTGTCCTTGAGCACTTGTGCCAGCGAGGTGACTTGCGTGGTGCGTTCCACACCCGGTTCTTGACAGATACCGTTGACATTCCATTCGGGGTATATCATAACGGAGTCCGGCTGTTCGTGGGTGGTATTCTTGCGTAATGTCCAGCTTGTCACCCGGTGACGCGCAGCGTTCATACCCGTAAAAAGGCTGACACGCGTAGGCGAACTGATGCTACAGGCATAGGCTTGCGTGAACATCTTGCCCTGCTTTGCCAGACGTTCCATATTGGGTGTATGGTACGTGTCGTTGTAGCGGGTGCGTTGTGTCCAGAAAGGCAGGGATGTGTCCTGCCAACCCATATCATCTACTAAAAATAAAATAATGTTCGGACGCTTGTCCGTAACAGGAGCCGTTTCATTTGACGGCCTTGTGTGTACTTCTCCTGCCATTCCACATAACGGAAGCAGCGCAGCAGATAATAACAATTCGTTTTTCATCGGGAAAAGAGGGGTTAGGGTTAGAGATTAGTGATTAGCGGTTAGTGATTAACATTAAAAATAGCGGTAAATAATTAGCGCAATATGCTGCATAGCTTACTAATCACTAACCGCTAATCACTATTTTATCATCCTTTTGCTTCCTGATACAGGAAGCGTTTGATAGATTTTTTGGGTGTCTTTTCAAATTCTTCG
>OOCG01001236.1_pt1 | contig 12672 bp, 9 predicted proteins | sample 1671521 | NCBI WGS metagenome assembly OOCG01 (sample SAMN06348165, study PRJEB24527) | human gut metagenome | biome: human gut; feature: ankylosing spondylitis patient; material: feces | host: Homo sapiens | place: China | collected 2015-10
ACGTCTATCTTTTTTTTTTTGTTTTTCAAGCAGCAGACGGCATACGAGATGTAGCCGTGACTGGAGTTCAGACGTGTGCTCTTCCGATCTGTGCTGTTATGCCTGATGATTGCGATTCCAAGCTGGATTTTAGGAAAATTTTTCCCAATTGTAGGTGGTCCTGTCTTTGCGATTCTCCTAGGAATGGTCATTACATTATTGGTCAGCGATAAATCTGCTCTACAGAGCGGCATCACATTTGTATCCAAAAAGATCCTGCAATATGCTGTTATTTTACTTGGTTTTGGAATGAATCTCTCTGTCATCCTGCAGACAGGAAAACAATCGCTTCCAATCATTCTTGCAACGATCACAACATCCCTTGTTGTAGCCTGGGTATTACATAAAATCCTTCATGTTCCCGGAAAAATCTCCACACTCATCGGTGTAGGTTCCTCGATCTGCGGAGGCTCCGCAATTGCAGCTACTGCTCCTGTCATTGACGCTGATGATGAGGAAGTTGCACAATCAATTTCTGTCATTTTCTTTTTCAATATGCTTGCCGCTTTATTTTTTCCTATGCTTGGCACCGTTCTCGGTTTTTCCCAGACAAGCGGAGAAGCTTTCGGTATTTTTGCTGGAACTGCTGTGAATGACACCTCTTCCGTTACCGCTGCTGCCTCCACCTGGGATTCCATGTACAACCTTGGTTCGGCGACTTTGGATAAAGCTGTCACCGTAAAACTTACAAGAACACTGGCAATTATCCCAATCACGCTTGTCCTTGCTTTTCTTCGAACCAGACGGGAACAAACGGATCATAATAAAGTGGATTTTAAAAAGATTTTTCCAATGTTCATTCTCTATTTTATCATTGCATCCATTATTACAACAATAGCAGTGAACTTTGGTGTTCCAGCAGCTGTTTTCAATCCGCTAAAAACTTTGAGCAAGTTTTTCATCGTTCTTGCCATGAGTGCAATTGGTCTGAATACCAATATTGTGAAATTAGTGAAAACAGGAGCCAAACCTTTGCTTCTTGGATTCAGCTGCTGGATCGGTATTACCTGTATGAGTTTGCTGATGCAACACGTATTAGGTCTGTGGTAAAATTACGAATCTTTTTGATAGGAGGAAGCGGTTTTCGCTCCTTCTATTTTTGTATTCTGGCAAATAGAAGCGCTATCGCCATCAGAAAGCATCCCACAAACACAAAGCACCACTGGATTCCGATTTTCGTCAAAAATGCTGAGGCTGACAGCGTCAGAATCTCCACAAGATTCACTCCCATATTAAGCACAGACAGCGTTGCCGCACGCTGGCTGCCACACTCCGCTTCGTCCACAAACTGATTTTCCAGATTCATCAGCAGATATTCCGGAAGATTTAAAAGCAACGGCAATATCAGCATTAGAAGCAGTACGGCTGACCTAAATTTTACCACTCCAAAAAGAAGAAATGCCACCCCTGCTGTGGCAGCTGTAACTGCGGGCAGTTTTCCCCTGCCGGACTTTCCGTTTTTTCCGTCAGACAATTTTCCTAAAATGGGTTCTGCCAGCATCTGTACGGCTGAATAGATCAAAATGATCAATGACATCCATTCTACCGGCAAACCGCAGTTTTCAAGTTTTTCCACGTAAAAGAAGTTGATCAGAAGCCATGCGATACTGAAAATCGCCAGCGAAATCACAAACAGAAATGCTTTTTTGTTTTTAAATACCGCTAAAATCTGTACTTCCTTTCTATCTGCAATTATGGTTTTACTGCTTTCACTTCTCAGGAAGAACGAGCACACAACCGCTATAACATCCATGACTACAGTTGTAATCAGTAAACCTTCCATACCGCTTATTTTATAAATCCCGGCATACGCAACTGTACTGATGATAAAACCTGCTGTTCCGAAATTTCCTGCGTGTGCCGTTTTTGCAAGATATCCGTTTTCTCCATACAGAGCGTACAAATACGCGCTTCCCGTCCCGGAGGTAAAGCACGCCGCAATCCCCTCCACAACTGCCTCCACGACAAACAGTACAAGCGACCGGCTCACAAAGGCTGCAAGCAATAAACTTCTCGCGCCAAGCAGCAACACCTGTGCCAGGATCAGGGATTTCCGGTATCCAATTTTATCTGTTATAAATCCTGTTGGAATTTCCCCCAGAAAAATCACGCCTGACAATAATGCCTGAAGGATGAAAAATACGTGTTCCGACACACCAGCCTGCGTTCTTACCAGCAACGCAACCGGCGCAAAAAAGACAAGTCCATTCAAAAAACAGACTCCGTCATAACTATCAAATTTTAATTTTTTCATGAGATATCTCCTTTTTTTCTAATTCGTAATCAGTTGACCGATCTTCTTCTTTGTAACAAAAAAAAGATTACATCTGTCTGTAACCTGATTTAAAAACTGTGCCATCTTTGATTTCTGCCAGTTTTTCCATCATTGAATTAGAAAAAAATCAATGTCTCATGTATTTGATAACCTCCGGAGTCTTACTTTTAAAATATACTGTTATTTAAAAACTGTATCAGTGAGAAATGTTCACTGACGTAATTTATACTAACATAACGTATTTCAAATTACAAGTTTCAGTGCCCCTCCTTTTCATCAAACTATCTTTATTTTTCTTCATAGAACTCTTTTCTATTTTACATTTATCTAATTTTTGCTTTCAAAAAAGACTTCCAAAATTTACTCAGAAGTCTTTTTTGAAACATCTTATCTTCTATAAAATAAGCTTAGTTTATTTGCTTAATGCATCCTGTACTGCAAGTATTAACATTCCTGCACAGTCTGTGCAGCCCTCCGGAATTACATCGAGATTGAAACCTTCTATTTTGGTTGGAATACCATTATCATCTGCAGTTATTTTAATTTCTGCAATTTTATCCGGTCCCATATTCTGAAGTTCCTGAAGAACCATAGTCTGCTTTGTTGGCCACATCATCTGGAATGCATCCGGATCAGTCAGGGAATACTCAGAATCCATGTCATTTACAACGATGGTTGTGATCTTATCACCCTCAAGGTTAATATCTACTTCTGTACCTCTCTTGTATCCATTGGCTTCCGTGTGATAGCTTCCGGATACATTTCGCTTCTCATTGCTCTTACCGCAGCCAGCAAATGCAAGAAGCATTATGCATCCTAGCAAAAGTGTAATAACTGCCCTATGAATTAACTGTTTCCTCATTTTTCTTCTCCCCCTTTTTTCCTCTGAATCCAGGAATCACAAGGAATATAATACTTAATGCCATTCCAAGGATTAAGATTGCATTAGCACCACCAACAACAAGTTTCCATGTATTGCCCTCCTGCATCTCAAGACCTACACCTGATGTATTGGCAAATACATATAACTGTCTGTGTGCTGATTCCTGTAACATGCGGATACCGTAATCTGTTCCGTATAAATTTTTTGTCGTTACAGCTGTCTGTGGAGCAAGCCACATGTCAAGACCTGCAAGTACACCTGTATCAGGAACATAGATTGTAAAATCCATAGCCGCATCTGTGATCATACGTCCATGTGATCCCCACTCACCTCTCGCAAGATCTGTCACTAATGGTTTGCTTGCACCTGTCCAGCCTGTTCCGATATAGTTATAACTTGTCATATATCCATTGCAGTCTGCTTCTTTTGTAACAATCTCAAATGGTCGGCAATAGATTTCTCTTAATGCCTGCTCATCTACCCAGGTATGTACCCCACCACGGTTTGTCTCCTGATCATTGGCTACAAAATGTTTTAAGTATACCGCAATCTTTTTATCCTGTAACCCTCTGATCTCCTCTGCTGCTATTTTTCCGGAAAGTGTCGGATCTTCTGAATAGGCCTCGAAGCATCTTCCACCAAATGGAGATCTGTGAATATTAACAGTCATACCATACATACCGGAAATTCCGTTTGCAAGGCATTCATCTCCATAAATAGTTCCCATTCTGTAAGCAAGCTCTTTATTCCATGTTGCTGCACGCACAGTTGAGCCTACATACTGATTAGCTGTTTTATCGGATGTCAGATTGTGGAGTCCTTCTGCACCGTCCATATCAATTGCAGCTGCCTTGTTGATGGAAAGGATTGCCGGGTTGCTCCAGCCACAGGTTCCATATAATCTTCTAAGTTCATCCACTGACATTTCTTCTACTAACTGCTGCCACTTCGGATCATCAAATTCAAGACCTGTCATATCTGAGATTTCCAGTCCACTGTCTACTCCGGTAACAGCCGGTTCTGCGTCCGGCAGATTATCAAGATCATACTCCCATCCAGAAGTATTATTCGTCATAAGTGCAACTGTTTCATCGGAAGCTGCCACATTCATATTTGTCTCTCTGGATGTCGGCATCGTTCCTGCCCAGTCAGAACGGGATACATATCCGACTGTTCCGTCTGCTCCAAAGTATCCGTCACCAGCTGTGACTGCATCAAACAGGTTCTCTGCTGCCACTTCATCTGTGGAACGTTTGCCCTGGTTTGCGTCATTGTATACAACTTTACTGTCTACTGTGTAGGCAATTGGCTCTACAGCCGTTCCATCACTGTTAACCTTCATGTTATGAGAATCTGTCTGAAGTCTGAATTCATAATCACCGGCACTTAATACATAGCATTTGTTATTCTTATAGTCATAAGATGCCATGTCATCTACATTCATAGTAAGTGTCACCGTTTCAGATTCACCTGGTTTTAGTGTATTTGTTTTTTCAAATGCTCCAAGTACTACAGATGATTTTTCAATCTCCTCTGCCGGGTCATATGGTGCTGCATAGTAGAGCTCTACGACATCTTTTCCTGCAACATCGCCGGTATTGGTAACTTTTACATCGATATTGATTGTTCCACCAATATCTCCTAACTCTGTTTTCTCAACTTCCCAGTCGAAGTTTGTGTAAGACAAACCATAACCAAATGGGAACTGAACAGTTGTGTCATAATCAATATAACCATCAGCTGCTGCTGTCTCATAATAGCGATATCCAACATAAATACCTTCCTGATAGTAAACATATTTGTTGTTTCCATCAAAGTTAGAATATGTGTAATCGCCAAAATTGTAATAAGAAGGAGCTGTTGTAAGGTCATATGCATAAATATCAGCAAGATGTCCGGATGGATTTACTTCACCGGCAAGGATATTTCCGAGAGATCCACATCCTCTGGAACCCGGCATTCCGATCCAGAGTGCTGCATCAATTGCCTCATCATCCAGAAATCCTGTTTCCATTACCATAGCTGTATTCAATACAACGATGACTTTGTCATAATGCTCTTCTACATAGCTTAAAAGTTCCTGTTCTACGCTCTGGAGCTCCAGATAATGCTTGCCGGCATCTCCTCCGACATAGCCGTCCATCTCCATCGTTGCATCCGATCCTTCTCCACCTGCACGTCCGATCACTACCATTGCCACATCCGAATAGTTCTCTGAATATGTCAGAACATTTTCACCTTCGTAATCGTATGCTTCATACTCATCTAAGGACTGCTCTAAGATACTGTGATCTGCTCCTGACATATCTGTCATTCCACCTTCCTGATCACTTCTCTCTTTGTAATTGTCCTCATAGAACTGCCACAGTCCAGGGTTTACTTCGAATCCGGCATCTTCCAGACCTTTTTTCATATTTGTGTTCAGATCCTGCTTGAACCAGCTCGATGCAGAACCGGAACCCTGATATAATGTCTGATAAGATGCAATACCAAACAGATTAATCTTCGTTCCTGCTGCCAGTGGCAGAGAAGCATTGTCCTTGTTCTTTAGCAATACGATACCTTCATTTCCAAGTTCCTCTGTGAGATCCGCGGCCTGCGACAATGCTTCGTCTGCTGACATCTCATAAACAGAATTACTGTCATCCATGAAATAAAGCTTGATCATTGTGATGTATCTTGATGCAAGCAGATCGGCAACTACTGTGATGATCAGCAGGATTGCGGTTATCGCAATACCAATGTACCCTTTTTTCTTTCCTTTGCTTTTCATATTTTTCCTCCTTTTTTCTGATGAACGAATCGTAGCATAAAAAAAAGAGGCAGATTGCCTCTTTTCACAACTGGTCATTTTCAATTCGTAATTTTAAGTTCTGGATTCTGTGTATGAAAACCAGAACTGACCGGTTATATTTATGCCATTTGTAGTTTTATCTTATGGGATTGGTATTGAAATCCGCTTGATCACAAGCGCATGCTCCTTATGTATCGTCATGCAGCCATCATATTTTTTCACAATCTCTTTCACACTCTTAATGGAATAATCAATTCCCTCTTCTCTCACTTCCTGTGCTTCCTTTGAGTCTTCGAAATAATTCTCAAGCTGTATCATAAGCAGTCCGTTCTTCTCCCAGACCGATAGTGCAATCTGCTTCTTGTCCGGCTCTTCCAGCATTTTGATGGAATAAAAGGTATCCTCGAAAAGTCCTGTAAAAAGTGCGTAGACATCCATTGTCTCCATAAAATCCATCTTCGCACCATCCACAATGCACGCCATTGTGATATGATTCGCCTGACAGTAAAAGTTCTTCTCCGTCAATACAACATCTAATACTTCGTTTCCAGTCTTCACAACCGCATCATAAATCTGAATGGAATCCTTAAGGTCCTCTAGCAAATCCTTAAGCTGTTCTGAAACCTGCATCTCCTGGATTCCTGTAATCTGCTGTTTTAACTCATGACACTTTAAGTTGATCGCGTTCATGTTTTCTTTCGCTACGGCATACTGCTCCTGCCGCTTCAGCCATAAATATTTTACCAGAGACAGTTCATTCTCATCCTGAATCCTACGGAAAATACCATCATCTAAGATCAGGATGAAAAGACAGCAGATCAGGGAATAAAAATGGCACACCAGTTCCAGACCATAGTATTCATTATTCGCATAGCTTTGTTCCATTCTGCTCAAAACAAGCACGACAAAGAATACGCCTACTGAAAATCCAATAGTCTGTCTGACACTGATGTCAAACTCTCCTTTTCCTCTTTTTTTTCTCACAAAAAACAAATAACATGTTCCATATACCAGTGCGACTGTCAGAAACATCTTCAAGTTGATATCCGGTTCTGAATCTGTCGGTGCATGTGGAACATGAAACAGGATTCCACGGATACATTTTTCTATCATGCCAACGGTATAAGCCAAATGCTGTACGGCATAAGCACAGACAGCCGTGTAAGTAGCCTTTCTCCATGAGATCACATACACACGGTAGGCAATAAATCCGATCATCGCTGTTTCCAGAATAAATTTGATATTCGAATTTGTGTCCATTGCAGCGATCACACTTCCTGCAAGCACAAGCAGGACTCCCTGCTGCCAGAAATGCTCTCTCTTTTTCATCGGAATCATAAGAATCCACGTTATCACCAACATCTCGATAAAAAAAGATGCCTGTATCCATTCAATACGCAGCCCGTTCATTGCACTCCTCCGTAGTAATCTGTCAGTATCTCCATAAATTCCTGCCTTTTCAGCCGGCTGAGCAGAAGCTCGTCTTTATTGTCCATGATCACATGCTCTTTCTCTATGCGGAGAACATGCATCAGATTCAACAGATAACTGGAGCTGCATCTTGCAAAAGGAAGGCCTTCGAGATCTTTTTCTACTTTTTTCAAACTTCCTGTACACATATAATTTCCCTGCATCGTATGAAATGTCAGTGAATGGTTCTGCACCTCAATATAAATAAGCTCTGTCGTGTGTACCTTATAAATGCACTCTTTGCCCTTGATAATAATACTTCGTTCTTCCCGCATGGAAACTCTGTCATAAGCCTTGTGCATCTTTTCCACAAACATATAATAACTGACCGGCTTAACCAGAAAATCAAGCGCACTGACTTCATAGCCTTTCATCACAAACTGTGCCATATTCGTGATAAAAATCAGAATCACTTCCTCATCCAGATTCCGAATCCATTCAGCCGCTTTCATCCCATCCATATGCTCCATCTCAATATCTAAAAGTATAACATCATATTTCTTTCCTGTATTATACTTTTCTACGATCTCAGTACCATCCGTTAAGGTTTCCACCTGAATGGGAATCCCCGATTCTTTTTCAAACATTTCAAGGTAGGATAAAATTTTTTTCCTGCTCAAAAGTTCATCTTCAACAACTGCTACTCTCACTTGTATACCACCTCTGGAGCTATTATAACAACTCTGCCATATATAATGCAAATAAATCCATACCGACAGAGAACACTTTGGTCTTGGACTCTGCATTGCAAAGGAGCTCACTGAAAAACAAAATGGGAACATCCAGGTTGTGGATGCTCCCATTTCCGGCAGCTGCTTTATGGTACAATTGCCATGTGCACTTTAATTTTTATGTGATTTCTACGCTCTCCTGTCAGGTTATATTTTTCCTGTTATTCCACATTTTTCAGTGCCTGATCCATCGGAATACGCTTGATTCTTCTGAAATCCAATACCATGACAAGCAGATATCCGATCAGGATAAACAGGAACATTTTCACATAGCCCATCGTGCTTATGCGAAAAGCGTACCATCCACTGTAGGAAAAGAGCATGATCCTCCAGACAGCCTTCATGATGACGACACCTAAAATCACGCTGACAACATCGATCACCACAAGAACAATGGTTGTAGACAACAGATATAAGCTTGCAATCTCCCGGTTCTCATAGCCCAGGATTTTTGTCATGGAAATTGCATTTTCGTTCTTCTCGATGATCAGCTTCGTGAGCAGGTAAATCAATACTGCGGATAACAGGATGCACAGATACTGGAAGTAGGTCATATAAGAGCCCATGGAATGATCGAGCTGATCACACATTTTCGTAATGTCATGTTCTGTGATGACGGTTGCAATCTCATCCTCATCAATATCTGTGATCTCTGAATCCGAGAGATAGCCTGTGAATGCATCACTGTCCATGTCAAAGATTTCACAATACTGCTCATTGGACAGAAATACTGCCAGCGTCTGGCTGTGATCATAGATTCCTGCAACCTCAAACTCATACTGTTTGTTCTCATATTTTTCGTCAAGAACCACTGTGTCACCCACGCTCAGGCTGTATTTATCTGCATAGGAAGCAGAAATATATGCCTCGTTTCCTTTCAGGGCAGACAGGTCACTGATTTTCACATACCGGCTGTCATCCTCGATTCCGTAGACAGAAATCTCTTCATCTAACGTATCGCTCTTGTGCTGCAGAGATGTCATATTGAATTTCTCTGCATCCTTATTGCCCGTTGTGATAATGTCTCCATCCTCATTCTCATAAGACTTTAACACATACTGATAATTCGTGAACATCATATCTGAAACATTGGATTTGTAATAGCCGAGCGTCTCCGGCATACCGACCGCCATTGCGAGCATAATGCCGATAAACCAGATCCCCACAAATAAAATCAGGTAATTCGTCACGTTCTGGAACATGATACGCAGACGGAAACGGCTTAAAAAGCTCCATTTTGGCAGACGCATTGCTTTTTTACGTTTTGTTTTTTTCAGATCATGACGCAAAAACTGTAATGGTGTATGCCGCATCATTTTTATAATGACGACGAGATTGACCGCAAGCATTAAAACAACCGGGATGATTGTTGTCTTGAAAAAGGCATCCGGGTTCCAGACTGTCTGATAAGTTGGAAGACTGTAGCTGTTATAATACATGCCGACAACCACATTTTTAAATACGGTATAGCCGAGGATATTTCCAACGCACGCTGCGAGAAGTGTCACGATCACCGGCATGGAAATATAATGTCTGACCAGTTCACCTCTCGTATAACCGGAAGCTCTCAGTGTTCCGATCGTAGAAGCCTCCTTCACGATCGTGTTGCTGATGGTCACTGCAAAAATAAATGCAATGATCACGATCAAAATATCCAGTAAAACACCACCCATAGCTTTGTCTGAACCCATATCATCCGTTGCAAAATTAATAGCCGGATTTGCATAGCGTGGCATATAGTCCTCTAACTCTTTGTCATCGCACACAACCTGTGTGAGCAGTGCTTTCATGAAATCATCGGATTTTGCTTTCTGCTCCACTTCATCTGCAGGAATATCCACATAATTCCATGTGTAAGAATAATGAACAGTTTTATGTAAACTATCAAATCCTTCCTGTGTGACCATAGCCACATCGAATTTGATTGCATCAAACATCATATCCGTTGACTTCTCATGCAGTGTCGCATAATTGACATAGGCGATCAGTCCGACAACTTTGAACCTCTGCCCGCTGACAGAAATCTCATCTCCCACTTTGACTCCGACATTGTCTGCATGCATACGGTCAATTGCGATCTCATCCGCTTTTTCCGGAAATGCTCCGTCAAGCAGGCAGGCAAGATCCACGTTATCGTTTTTCGCATAAACGCGGATGGTTCCCTCTGCCTCGCCGTCGTTGTTGTAATCTTCCTCCTCATTTCGGAAAAAGTTCTCATAAACCTGTACCGGAACTTCTGTAAAATCAGGATCGTTTAACTCATATTTTTCTTCTGCGTCAGCATATTTATCATCGATTTCCTCTACGATCTTATCCCATGCCTCGTCGTAGGCTTCCGGATAAGCCTTTTCATCCAACTTTTCGTCCAGCTCTTTTTTTGCTTTGTCAAGATAATACTTTTTGACGTCCGCCTTTGTTCCTGTCTCAATGGCGGTGAGCAGCGTCTCATCTGCCTTTTTGTCCAGCTCAAAATGTCCATCCTCTAACTTGTATTTTGTCACACCCTCATTTGCTGCAATAAGCATACTCTCATTTGCAACATACATACCGGAAACAAAACCAATTGTAAGAATGAGGAATAATGCCACCACAAGATATTTTTTCCAGTCACCGAGCAATTCACGCGGAATGCGTTTGATGAGTGGATTTTTGATTTTTTTCTTTTTCATGACTGCCACACTCCTTACCACTCAAGATCTGCTGCTGAAATCCTGTGTTCATTTCTCTCGTTGTGGCGCACGGCTCCGTCACGAAGTTTGATGACATGGTCTGCCATGTTTCTGATCGCTTCGTTGTGTGTTACCATGATGATCGTATTTCCATATTTTTTGTTTACATCTTCAATCAGTTTTAAAATCTCTTTGGAGGTATTGTAATCCAAAGCACCGGTTGGTTCATCGCAGAGCAGGATATCCGGGTTTTTCACGATTGCACGACCGATGGAAACACGCTGCTGCTGTCCGCCGGACAACTGGTTCGGCAGCTTGTACCGATGCTCGTAAAGTCCAAGTGTCTGTAACAGTTCATCGATGTCCAGCGCATTGTCGGAAAGATACGCTCCGACCTCAATGTTTTCCTTCACGTTCAGATTGGCGATCAGATTGTACATCTGAAATACATAACCGAGATGTTTTCTGCGGTACTGGGTTAGTTTCTTCTCACTCATATCTTCGAGCTTATCGCCGTTGATCGAGATGTAACCGGAATCGGCACTATCGATTCCTCCGATAATATTTAATAAAGTTGATTTTCCGGAACCGGACGGTCCAAGCAGAACGCAGAATTCTCCTTTTGCCACGGAAAAGTTCATTCCGCGCAATACTTCCTGACGTGTTTCTCCACTTCCAAAACCTTTTTTCAGGTCAACGATCTCCAAAAATTTTTTCTCTTCCTCTGACATAGTCTCCCCTTTTCAAAAAAACGTATTTGGCAACTGCCATTTTTCGTGTTCCAGTTAGTCATAACTAATCCCAAGAGAATTATAGCACATGATATTGGGGATACAAGGAAGAGATATTGTTGTTGAGAAATTTTGTCAGTTAAATTAACTATTTGATTACATATTGACCTTCGATACTATTCGATATAATATATGTATATACAGTTAATACTATATAACAAAGACCGTCGCATGAAGTGCGTGTAGATATCGATTATGAAACTAAGCTTCATGATCAACAATATCTTTTTTAAAGGAGTGAACATTTATGAGCGATCAGGTTGCCATCAAAACATGGGGAAATAGTCAGGGAATACGTATTCCAAAGAATATTCTTGAAAAACTTGGACTCCATGTCTCAGATACTTTACAAATTGAAGTAATTGATGATTCGATTGTTTTGAAAAAAGCATTTAAACACAAAACATTTGAGGAACGCGTTGCTGAATACAATGGGGAAATTTCAATTTGTGATTATGATTGGGGAGAACCTGTCGGAAAGGAAATTTTATGATGAATTTTTCGCAGGGAGATATTATCAAAATTTCTAATTTAAAAGATGCAATGCTTGTTGTAAGTAAAAATGAATTTATTAAAAAAACAGGTGTTTTTCACGTCTGCCCACTTTTAGAGGATTATGCAGAAGGTCCTCTTCACATAAAAGTACGCGGTGTCAAAGATACCTCAGGAACTGCTATATGTGAGCAATTGAAGCTAATTGACCCTTCCGCCAGAAGCTGCAAACGTATCGACCGCGTCCCTTATCATATGATTATGAATGTTTCAGACGCAATACAGGGTATTTTTGAATATGACTAATATGAGAAACAAGGAGACTTCCATGACCGAAACCCTATCGAGAGCCTGGTCATTATTTGATGCAGGCAATTACACTGATGCAGAAACGCTTTATAAAGAATGTTATGCAAAGATTCCTTCCACCGACCATGACAATTATTTTTCCCGGATGAGATCGGAAGAGCACACGTCTGAACTCCAGTCACGGCTACATCTCGTATGCCGTCTTCTGCTTGAAAAAAA
>OOCG01001240.1_pt1 | contig 12642 bp, 8 predicted proteins | sample 1671521 | NCBI WGS metagenome assembly OOCG01 (sample SAMN06348165, study PRJEB24527) | human gut metagenome | biome: human gut; feature: ankylosing spondylitis patient; material: feces | host: Homo sapiens | place: China | collected 2015-10
TTTCATTTTCTATGCCTCTCTTTCTCTCCGTTTTTATCATTATACTCTTTCAACACCACTTCTATATAACTCGTTGTTTTTAGGTCTCTATATGTAATTTTTTCTTTTATAGCTCCTTTGCGGTTGTATAAATAGTTGTATTTACGGTTGTATTATTTATTGCCTTTAATGGTTATATTTAAACTATAAAATAATAACCAGAGGTACAGGTCATGTTTAAAATAGAAAAAGCATTTTCACGCGCTAACATTCCAAAGACAATCCGTTTCACGGATGACCTTGATGCAAAACTGACTAAAGTTGCAAAAGGAGAACAGATTTCTTTTAATGAGCTTGTTCTGCGCTGCTGTCAGTATGCACTGGATGAATATGACGGAAATGTTGATTTGCAGAATGCAGGGAAATACACAGATGATTAATATAGCCATATGCGATGATGATGTGGCGATGACCGCCACCATAGAAAAAATGCTTTACGTAATAGCGAAAGAACAGAACATTAAGATAAGCAGTGCCGTCTTTTTTGACGGCTCTACGCTTGTTGCCAATATCCGACAAGGTGTATGCTACGACCTGATATACCTTGATATTGAAATGCACAATGTCAACGGCATCAATGCGGCTGAACTGATAAGAAACATGGAGATTCCGGCACTGATCATTTATGTTTCCAGTTATGAAAAATATCTGAAAGAGCAACAGATATGTAATAATACTATTTCATTCTATATGCGAAACCTAAGAGCCATTTATAATAGAGCTGTCGAAGAAAGCTATACAGAACAAAAGCATCCATTTAAAAAAGTATTCGTAGGCAATGATAAAACCATCAAACGGGCAATAGACGAAGATGTCATATCAAGATTAAAAACATTGGATTTATCGTCAAAACCACGATTGGCTTTTTCACGCGATATGTTTATGTTCAGCTTTTATGCACGAGGGATGGCTTTTATTGATCTGGCGTACCTAACCAAAGAGAATATCCAAGGAGAATATATTATTTACCGACGCCATAAGACCGGACAAGAACTTAGCATAAAACTAGAAATATGCTTAAAAACTATTATTGATAGATACTCTCATAACAGTAACGGAACTTTCTTATTTCCTATTTTATCAGAAAGTACACAGAATTATGATAGTGCCTTGAGACTCCATAATATTCATTTAAAGAAAATCTCCGGCTTCATGGGACTTCCCAAACCTTTGACTTCATACGTGGCGCGCCATAGTTGGGCTACACTAGCCAAGAAAAAAGGTATATCTACACAAATCATCAGTGAAAGTATGGGACATAATAGCGAAAAGACAACCCGAATATATCTCTCATCTCTTGACAGGTCCGTGATTGCTGATGCTAATGCCAAACTGATTTCCGGTATATAAGAATATATGCAGGACTGCAAGATGGAATTAAAGTCTATGCATAATCAATTGATTTACACATTATTGTTCACTGCAATTCTTTCTCTTCAAAAGAGACGGAATAAAATATTTATTTGCAAAATAAACAATTTAAATCTTTACTCGCAAGTATTTCTCAAACAATGTTTAAGCTATATTCAAAATAATCAGCTCACTATAAATTCAAGTTACCGCAAATATATTTACCCATATTTCATAAATAAAAGGAACTTTTTTCAACCAAGCGCACAACTATACATCTAATTATAAGATAGTTACACACATAACACAAGTTTTATTCCGTCTCTTTTGAAGAGAAAGAATAGGTAGATATTACATTTTTTTCAATTAACAAAACAAACTGAAAAATAGTACAAGCTTAAAAACACACATACAAAAATAATCAACAAGTAAATATAATGAAAATAAGAAGTATTTTCACCCTCCTCATCCTAACTCTCCTCGTTTCATACTCGAGAGCGCAGGATATAGCCATAAAAACAAATTTACTTTACGGAGGTTATACCTATACCCCGAATCTTAGTCTTGAAATAGGTTTGGGTAAAAGAAGCACACTCGATTTAGGCGGCGGCTATAATCCCTGGAATCTTGACGGAACGGCTGAAAACAACAAAAAACTAGTCCACTGGCTAGGCGAAATAGAATATCGTTACTGGCTATGCCAACGCTTCTCCGGACACTTTCTCGGAGTGCATGTTCTCGGTAGCCAATATAATATTGCGCAACAGGATTTGCCACTCATATTCGGGAAAGGTTCTAAAGAATACCGCTTCGAAGGCTATGGCTACGGAGGGGGAATTTCATACGGCTACAACTTCTTTCTAGGCATACGATGGAGTATTGAAGCCAATCTAGGAATCGGATATGCACGCTTGCACTATGACAAGTACAAATGCCAAAAGTGCGGCGAAAAAATCGGAACAGAAAGCAGAAATTATTTCGGTCCTACGAAAGCGGGAATATCACTGATATATTACCTTAAATAGACAAACAAACATGAAAAGACAATATATGCTATTCGTCATCGTGTTGTTGTTCTGCACGAACACATCAGCACAGCAAAAAGAGTATTCCGGGAAAATACACGTCACGGCGCTGTCCCTGCAACAGGAAGGGGATTCAGTGTACGTGAAACTCTCTTTCGACATTTCCGGGGTAAACGTAGATTCACGCCGTTCGATCAGCCTGATTCCCGCTCTGGTAGCGGCAGGCGACAGGCTGGACCTGCCCGAAGTAGTCGTCAAAGGACGTGAAAACTATAACGTGTACCGACGGGAAACCGCCTTGATGAGCAACCGGGAAAAAGCGGCGTATGCCGCAGAAGCTCCGTATGCAGTCGTCCCCGGATTCAAATCGGGGAACGCAAAAACAATTGCATACAGCGTAGCCGTGAAATACAATCCGTGGATGGCGGACGCAAAGCTGGATATGTATGAAGACCTTTGCGGCTGCGGCAATCCTGCGCGGAGGATAGGCATCACCATGCTTGCCAACCGTATAACGCTAGAGAAAATAATAGAGCCGTACGAAATAACTCCCAGCATGGCATACGTGCAACCTGTCGTCGAACCGGTAAAAAGACGCGAAATCATCAGCGAGGCTTTTCTGGATTTCGTTGTAAACAAGACCGATATCCGCCCCGATTACATGAACAATCCGCAGGAACTGAAGAAAGTCACCGACCTCGTTGCCGAGATAAAAGACGACCCGGACGTCACAGTCCGCGCAATCAACGTAATCGGTTACGCTTCACCGGAAGGCTTGCTGTCCAACAATCAACGGTTGTCCGAAGGCCGGGCCAAAGCACTGACCGGTTATTTGGCTTCACGATTCGATTATCCGCGGAGTTTATACCAAGTCGCTTTCGGGGGTGAGAACTGGGACGGACTCAAAGAATGTGTAGAGGCATCCCAAATGCCGTATCGTAAAGAAGTATTGGAGTTCATCGGGTCTTTCCCGGCCGAATGTGGCTACGCTGACCAAGTGAGGCGCAAAAAAACATTGATGAATCTGAAAGGCGGCGAGCCATACAGATACATCATCCGGGAGTTCTGCCCCTTGCTTCGCAAAGCGATTTGTAAGATTGACTTTGACGTCAGAAATTTCAGCATCGAACAGGCTAAAGAGGTATTCAAAAGCCGTCCGCAAAACCTTAGCTTGAATGAGATGTTCCTTGTTGCCAACACCTACGAAAAGGGATCACAAGAGTTTATCGACCTGTTCGAAACTGCCGTGAAGCTATATCCCGACGACGTGACCGCCAATCTGAATGCAGCAGCAGCCGCGTTGTCACGCAAAGATACGGTCTACGCCAAGCGATATTTGAGCAAAATAGAAAAATCACTCGATATCCCCGAATACCACAACACAATGGGAGTACTGGAAACGCTTTGCGGCAACTATGACAAAGCAGCATCACACCTGAACAAAGCAACGGAAGCCGGACTGCCGGAAGCCAAACAAAATCTGGCAGAAATGACAAAGAAACAGGAGAATACCATTCTTATCAGGCAACAACAGTCAAAGAAAAAACAGCAGAGATAAACAACAAAGATTAATAACAGAGATAAATAACTGATTTATAAACACTTTTAAAAAACAGGAAAGCATAACAAAAAACAACCTCCTACAGGTAAGCATTCACCTATAGTTTGTTTAGGGACCAAACTATCAAACGGGCAAAACAAAAGCTAAAGCAAAAGCTGACGCAATTATTAAACATTTTATTTATAAAAACAATGAAGAAAATTATTTTCATGGCTTTATTCGCCGCCACTCTCTCCGCTTGCTCCAATGAGAACAACGAGGTGACCCAAGAAACAACGAACCTGAAATCACTCGATTTTTCTTTTGATGTCGCTACTCCTAAAACGAGAATGAGCGATGACGAAGTGACCACAGCAATAACAGCGGTCAGAAGCAATATTCAAAACATTACCATCGAGTATTTCAACGCATCCGATGCTTCGCTTGGCACGTATGACTTTACACCCGAGCAGGTAGCTACGGCAAAAGGTGACGACCAGACTGCCGCTGCTGCAGGCCGCAAACCCGTTAATATTAGCAACATTCCCAGCGCTACGACTAAAGTGAACGTTTATATGAACGTCGATAAGAGCGCTGCCGACATCAATGACTTGCAGATAGGATACACGAAGATGGAATATCGTGGTACACCTGAAGATATCACATTGAAAACACCAGGAGGGGAAAGAATAGGCGACAATACGAACGACCTTTACAGTGTCGAAGTTTCAGTGGCGCCTGTATTGTCACGTTTCGAGTTTCACGGCAAGGCATCAGACATTAAGGTGAATAGTTCAACAAGCGGTACACTACCAACCGGAGTTACAAACGGAACAAAAGACCAGGCTAAAGCCCATGTAAGCGATGCCACAATTGCAGCGGCAGAGAAAGCCGCTCAAGAAGCGTGGAGAAAAGCAAATCCGGGAGTTGCGGATCCTTCGCCATGGAGCTTCACATACACCGTCACGTATGAATACGATGCTGCATACACGATTACAGATATTGACGGATATTATATGAATAATATTCCTCTCACCAAAGGTGGAAATCTGGTCATAAATGCCAACAACGGTACAGGTGACTGGAACGATGCTGCTAAGGAAAAATATAAAATAGGTGGCGATATGGAAAAAATGTTCGATACCACTGTAGAAGCAGACAAAGTTATCGCATACAATTTATTCCCTCAAACAGCGACAAACGGCACAGGTGCCAGCACCACCGATGTAAAAACAAGTATGCCGCACTTCGTTCTGAAACTTACCACTAAAGCAAACGGTGCAACCGCCCCCCGATGGCTGACAATCCGTGCATTGAAAGCTGCGGATGTATTGGTTACCTCTTTCGACGCCGGCAAAGTATATGTACTGAATGCCGCCGATATTAATATCAATCAATATTCCGCCAAGCTGAAAGTTACCGCTAACGATACAGCTGGTCCTGAAATACCGGAACCCATAGACCCGACAGACCCGAATCCGGAACCGGTAGGCAAAGACCTCGACGTTCTTGTCAAGATCACCGAGTGGACTATTGTCAACGTGAAACCCGAGTGGTAATTACGACCATTACCGGACGTTAAACGACGCATAAAAAAAGGGGGGACGTGGCTGATTACCACTTCCCTTCACGAAGCCGTCTCCCTTCCCCCGGAAAGAATGACGGCAACGGGTGATAACCGCACCCTGTAACGGTTAGTATGAGATTCATTTTTTGATGCAGAATTATGAGAAAAGTCTTTTTCGTAGGGTTGATTGCCATGCTGACAGGTTGTAGCCAGGAGAGCCGCGTTGCTTCGCCGGAAAACTCCGGCATCGAGCTACAAATTAATTTATCGTTAGGCAGCGTCTCCACCAGAGCCGTAGACGCCCCCATCACCGGCAACGACGGCAAAGGATATGTACTGCCTTTTACAGAGGTAAAAACGCTGAAAGTCGATTTATATAAATCTCTTGAAGCCGCTCCTATATTCACCTATACAGCCACCGATGCAGAGATTGCAGGCATCAGGAATACCGCCACCGGAGAGTTGGCAAGACTCTCCATACCCAAGATTCCGGTAACAACCCAATACGTGAAAGTGACGATAAACCGGTTTAAAGAGGAGAATCCGCTTATCAACCAGTTACAGGTGAGCAGTCAGGACGACCCGCCCGCCCCTACCATGAACCGGACAGAGATTCCTTACGAAGGAGTTACCAAAGAAATTATCGTCATCCCCGAGGAATCGGACCCTTTCTCCGTCAAGGTGAAAGCCATCGTGGAAGTGGCTCCCGTATTGAGCCGGTTTGAAATCATACCGGGGGAAATCGTGGTCACCAACCCTGCAACCACAGGCGCTTCATTCGACTGGACGGACGGAACCGCAGGCAGAGACAAAATCAAGAACTTCACCGAAGCCGATATCACCGTAGCCGAAGCAGGCGCGCGGGAGAATTTCAGGAAGAAATACGGAACGGACGCTACCGCTGCCGCTATCTATTCCTATCGTGTCCGGCTCATCCGGTCGCCCTTCCCCGACGGCTTCGATATCAACAGCACGCCAACCGGATTCTATTTTTATATGAATTATTTCAAGCCGAGCCTCAACGCCGCCACCATCATAGAGAACACTAACGATGGTATCTCCGACTGGAACATGACCACAGGTTTTGCTGAATACAAGAAAGGAGGACAGCAGTCCAATATGTATGACGCAAGAACATCAGAGACTACAAAGGTGAACGCTTTTCATCTTTTTCCCCAATCGGTGGCGGCAGACGCTACTTTGCAACAAATCAAAGACGGAATGCCTCATCTGATTATGGGCTTTAGTACCGATAAGATAAAACGCTGGCTGACGGTCAGGGCATTCAGCGACAAAAGTAATAATGAAATTATCAACGCATTTAAGCCGGGGTATTGCTATTCCCTCGACCTTGATGATGTCGTTATCACCCCATGGTCATTGGGTTTGGACGTTCGCATTACCGATGGCGATAAGGCAACGGAATCTGATCCCATCATCAAAGATTTCGATCAGACGTCTCACGTGCCCGAACCTGAAGGCGCAGATCTCGCACTCGGACTTCGTGTCTCCAAGTGGAGAGACAAAGACTTGGAAGTAGAACTTTAACCGGAGAAAATAAAAGAAAGAATGAATAAAACATATTTCATAGGAATACTCCTGATTACTGCATCTCTTTTCGCAGGATGCACCAAAGAGAACACGGAAGATTGCTTTTCGGGACTCAGACTCGATTTCTACTTCACCCATCATACCGGCAACGGCAATCTCTTCGGCGAAAAGGTGCGGCGGATTCACGTGTACCTGTTTGACACAGACGGCATACTTCAACTCCACGCGACAGACAACGGAGACAAACTGGAATATAGTTACCTGCAAAACGGACAGATACAGACGGTGTCAAAACCGAACCCGTGGGGAAAGCTCTCTGACGAGTATGTGATGAATCTGGATAAAGTGCCGCCGGGAAAATACAGGATTATATCATGGGCGGATAACGGGCAGAAAGACAACACTACTTATTTTCATGGAGAAATGAAAAATCCGGCAAGCCATAATTTAAGGAAAGACGTCACGCTGGGAGCGACAATGGCGGACGACCTCTATATGTTCCTAAAATGCCGGACGGCATCCGGACTGCCCGAAGAACTTGTTCCGGAAGCAGAGGAGATAAACGACCTGTGGTATGGCGCGGCAGGATCCCGCCATCCCCAAAGCGATATATATACCTATGAAACCGTGGAAGTTAAAAACAGCGTGGTCACTACACGCCGCATCGAACTAATCCGCAACACCAACCTACTGAAAATCACTTTAAGCGGAACGGAGCATCTCACGCCAGAAGTCCGGGACACGCCCGCCGCGAACCGGGATACGGACTTCAAACTGTGGGCGGTTGCTACCGACGAGAGGTATAAGTCCGACAACACATTTGACGGGTACACCCGCTCCGTCCGCTACTCTCCATTCAAGACATCGATGGACGCGAACACGCTCTCTGCCGACATCAAGGTATTGCGGCTGACAATAGACCGCCCGGTGCTTTTATATATCGAGACACCCGGCGGACGCAGGATTCCGGAACAGCCGATTGACATCGTCAGTATGCTGTTCAAGGCACGCAACCCCGACACGGGAGCGTATATCTACCAATCGCAGAGCGATTTCGACCGGATATACGAACATCCGGTGGAAGTACGCATCGGTGCTAACCTGGACATCAGAATCTTTATCGGAGAATGGGAAATTGTGAACGTGAAACCTGCTGAATAGGATATGAAAATGAGAATAAGATATAGAATACTGGCATTGGCCGCGGCCGCGCTCCTGTCGGGCTGCGCCAAAGAATCCGCTGTGATGAACCTGCCTGAAGCAGAGAAAGTGACCGTACAGATAAAAACCAAAGCCCTTACCGGCAGCGTGGTGGAGGGAGTGACCATAGAGAAAGTGCGTTTCATGCTCTTTCAGAATGAGACATTACTAAATAATTATACCACTTCCAACGGGACGCTGAACGTTGACGACAGCGGGTTGTTCAATCTTGCTGTCAGCCCGGGAGTATATTCTTTCGCCGCCATCATCAACGAGACGCCCGAACTGACGGAGAAACTGAATGCCGTGACGAAGCGTACGGATATCGACGGCGCCGGATTCGACTGGCAAAGCAGCGCGCTGACCTCCGGCAATATGCCGTTGGCCAATCTGGGAGAGATAAAGATTCAACCGGGAACGACGTCCGGACAAGGAGTGGCGCAACTGCGCTCCGTATACAATTCGGAAGGCGGCAGATACAAAGGTGATTTCACGACAGCATCCACAACCGCAAGCATCGATATGCCCCGCGTGATGTCGCAAGTATCCGTGTTTTTGCGACAGGACGATGCGGTGACGGAAGAAATAAAAATCAGCAACGTGCAGGTTAGCAATATACCGCGTTACAGTTATCTGATAGACCAACAGGATACCGACAATACCAATCTGAATCTCTTCAACGGTCCCGAATTTACAATTTCCGCATCCGAGGGAGACAAAGAGTACAACGGCAAACAGTACCACTCCTTTCCTACCGCCATTATTGCGGAAAAATCGTTCTATAAGGATGGAGCAGACGACGAGACAAAAGCCGCCGACCCAGATTATGCCGCTTATATATTTATCAACGCAACCTACGGGGGCATACCCACTACGTACAAGATACTGCTTCGTGAAGGAGATGCTAATTTCAGGCTCCTTCGTAATACCAATTACAATGTGTATGCTACAATTAAGCAAATAGGCAGCAAAGGCATCTATGTGGTGATTGAACCTGTCAAACTGTACAATATCGCGGTTAATTGGGCTCCGGTAGAAGGACTGGTCATCGTGAGTGACCGGGAGGCGGACTTCAACAAGAATGTCAATGTGTGGAGTGACTACACGGCTTATTCCGGCATACTTAAAGTATATAAAGGCGACGCCTACCACGATGCCCTGTTCAAATACGGCAGCCTGATAGCTACCGGAAATGATGCTACGGCTACTACAGAGCAGGAGTTCACTGCCCCGACGGCTGTTGAAACGACCAACGATGTAATCTGGTATCCCGGAGATTTCAATGTGACGGGTATCGGTAACTGGGATGATGTCCCTTATATCACGGATACGAGCAATATCCCGTCAGAGAATACGCCCGAACTGGTAGCACAGGGTAAGGGAGATCCCTGCCGTCTGGCAGCATTATCCCCTCATCAGATAGGCGCGGAAGGGAAGGTAGACAACCAACAGTGGCACATGGCCAATTCTACCGAATATGCCATATTGATGAAGGCAGCAAACGGGGCAGAAAGTAAAAATGATAATGGATACTGTTCTTTTCATGAACTGCTGATACCCAACGTCAAGTACCGCAATGAAAGCGGAGTGCTGGTTTCCTCCCATAATTACAACGGAAACTATTGGAGCACGGAAAGCAACAAGGCATTCTCCTTCGACAGCCGGAATCCGACAGCAGCAGCACTCGGCGCAGCCGCTCCCGGACAAGGATATACCGTTCGTTGCGTAAGAAACAGCATTCCTGAAGCTCGTATAACAATCAATCCTCCTACTTCCGTAGACTATAAGGGGGCAGCCGTCAACGGACTTCCTTTCTATATAGACAGCAACGTGCCATACTGGAAAATGGAACTTATCCAGGGCGGAGACCACGCAGGAACCTCCCTCGATTTCGAGGACTTCTCATTCAAGCCTTTAGCCATAGGAGTGACGCACGAAATCGAAGGTTCTTATACCCAGACTCCCAAAGCATACATCGCACGCAGAGAATCAAGAAACGAAGACCGTACTTTTGGAGTAAAATTCACTTCCATGCACTTCACTGGTGAAGAGAATACTTATTATTTCACTATAAAACAGAATGGATATAGCATCAGCGGAAAACTAAGTATCAATAATCTGGAAGATAATAATAGAATTAAAAAAGAGGGAGGCAAGTATACCATACATATTAAACTCACTCCTGATGACGTACCTATGCCTGTAGGGGCTGAACTTAAAGTTCGATATACCTATCTTGGTACTTCCCGTGGTGAAGAAAGCACAATCGCCACCACTATAAATGACAACCAACGTGAATATGACGTGGAACTGAACATCCTCCCTAATAATACGCCGGATGTTATCGGACTGGTATTTCATGTATACATGAACGAAAAAGGCAGTTTGGGATATCGCGAGATAACATCAGATTCTTATTACCAAAATAATTAGTGACAATGAGAAATAGAATAACAAGCATAATCATAGTAATGGCAATAATGACTCTGACCTCATGTGTCAGAGAAGAACTTTTGTCATCCTCCCGCAATGGAGAAGAAGGCGAAAGCGTAAAAGTAGAACTTAGCTTTAAGATACCTCCGGCTTCGAGTCCGCAGGAACTACAATCAAGAAGTATGTCCACTGATAATGCTTTCTCTGTAGAATTCTTCAAAGAGGCGTCTCTGACAAAAACGCGGTCGGGTGAGGTGGCAGAGCTATATAATCTGTGGTTATTTCAGTTTCATAGTGACGGCTCCATACATGGTTCGCCCCAGCAAGTATCCGACCAGGTGACGATGGTAAACGAAATGGCTCTATTAAACGTCACGCTACGTGTGGGTACTGACCAGACACTCTACATTGTAGCACTTGGCAAAAAAGTAACCGTAGCGAGTAACCTGATGGAAGTCCGGACTATCAAGGAACTTGAAAACCTGCAACTGGACTATGTCGACAACAGAAACGGACTCTACTATTCCCGAATAACCAATGAGAGCGAAATCCCATACGCCGGAGCCGCGAAAGGTATCAGCGTAAATAAAACAGGAAATAGCGACAGTGGTGAGATTGTTTACGGCACACCGGATGGTTTCTCCGGCGGTATAGAAGTCAAACGTCTGGTATCACGCATCACACTGAAGCACAAATTCGATGTCACGGAAAACACGCTTGAAGGCATGAGACTGCTCAAAGTACCAACCAAACTGTGTATCAATCCCGCATCAGCAGATAAAGACGTAATAGACAATATCCCAATGGCAGACCTGGAAAGCGACAATGCTTTCGGGGATGCGGACAAGGATACGGATGGTTTCTTCACATCGCAATGGTATGTTGCACAAAATAAACAAGGAACCGTAGCAGATATAATATCGGAAAGAGACAGATACCGGAAAGTGACTGACGGATCGGGAAAAGCGCCCGAAGCCGGCACAAATATCGAAGCGTGGTCATATGCCAAAAGCAATAGAAGTCTTTATACAGTCCACCAGATATACGTTGGAAATAACAACACAAACAATTTCGATGTGGAAATAAACAGCTACTATGCTCTTCGAACAATCATCAATTCTGTAGATCTTAATGACGGACGTATCCGCTCCTACAAAGCCGTCCAGAAAGTTTATCTTTCTTCCTCCGCCTCTGCTACAGGCAGCGGAAGCGGAACAGGGACAATAAGCGGAAACACCAATGTATATTTTGACGCTCACTACGGATGGCGGCCTGTTATCATCTATGCACAAGGGCGTAAGGTGACTGTCGGCATTTATAAGGATGCACAATGTACACAATTAGCCAACATGAACTCTCCAACGGAAAACTGGCTTCAACTGTCATCATACCCCAATTATACGGAAGTGGTACGTAATGGTGGCGCAAATGTGCTCACAAACCAGATAGAAACCAATATTTTCGTACCGACACGGTTCAAACTATACCTATATGCAGACGAGTATATCACTGACGAGAATGGAGTGATTACAGACCCCGAATTCGATAGAAACAAGGTTTATAATGCTGCTACAGCCAACTACCCGACCAAATTCGTGTCTGAGCGAACTCTCTATGTAAAAGTAACGACCGAAGAAATTACCGCTGAAGGAACCTCCAAAAAACGAGAAGGGAAGTATACCATTAAGCAAAAACAAGGACATTATGTCGGTCTATTTGGCGGTGATATAGAGGATGGACAATACACAAAGGGACTCATCATTGATGCATTTAATGAGAACAATTTCCAAATTGACGATGAAATAGCAACAGCATCCTACATGTACTTCGGATATTATAATGTCATGACCAATTATGTATGGAGTGAGGGTAAAACTCCCGAGAAAAACTACCGTAGTTTTATGAACGGCAAGCAAGCAACATTCAATTTAGCAACA
>OOCG01001247.1_pt1 | contig 12530 bp, 15 predicted proteins | sample 1671521 | NCBI WGS metagenome assembly OOCG01 (sample SAMN06348165, study PRJEB24527) | human gut metagenome | biome: human gut; feature: ankylosing spondylitis patient; material: feces | host: Homo sapiens | place: China | collected 2015-10
TCTTTGACTAACTTCTCAATAATGTCTGCTCTGGTGGCAGGTGTGACAAGTCCTTTACACTCCACATCATCGCCCATATCCTCACTTCCGGCTCGTTCCATTGCAGACAGAAGGGAATCTTCAGAAAGATTTTGTCAAGGGTAGTTAAGAAAAATCTTCACTGTTTATGTCTTGTAATATCAATCTGTTAATCTTATCCGTCATGGTTTCCCTGCTGTATCGGCTCATACTCTCCTACGCTCTCTATCCCTCCATAGTTGTAGCTCCCCTTGTAAAAATTTTCTTTATCAAGAATACGTTTTACAAGCATAACATTAAAGTCCGCTCCCTTCCTGCCCTTGTACCCTTCTGCTTTCATAAACTCCGATACATTTTTAATGTCATATCGGGCATAAGCTGTTTTAACTGGAACACCCTTTGTACCGCTTTTGCCTCTGTTGCATTTACATACAATTTTTTGCCACCACGCAGACACTCATAACCAAATGGAGCGCCACCGCCTGCATAACCACCGCCCTTTGCTTTCTGCAATCGTCCACGTTTTAATTTCAATGCCATCTCCAACTGCTCATGCACGTCCAACAGTTCAAACATACCATTTACAAAAATCTCATTGGGATTTTGCGTGTAGATAGAATAATTCGGTCTGTCGATTGCTCTGATATCTACATTGTTCTTTTTAAGTTCCCTATGTAACAGAACTTTCACCAAGTCTGACCGCCACAGACGGTTTGTTGACAGCACAATGATATATTGAATTTTATTTTCTTTCAATGCAGCAAGCATATCAAGCAGACCATCACGCTCAATACTCATTTCGTCCTCGTTGGCTTTCGCTCCGCTGATACCCTCGTCCTTAAAAATCTCTATCAAGTTGTAACTTTTGGAACTGCAATATTTTTCAATTTCCGCACGTTGCTCCGCTAAGGAATATCCCTGTTTGACCTGCCCTTCTGTTGACACCCTTATGTAGCCATATACATTTACAATGTTGTTTTCCATGTAACCGAACCTCCGTTATAAATATTTTTTTATAACAGCAATTTCAATTCCGGTTAAAGTAAAGGATACCAACCATCCCATACTTACAAACAAGCTTTCTTATATGTATGATATATGCTAAATGTCATTATTCATAATTGTATTGTAAAAATAATGATTACCACTATTTTTCCTTTGTTCTTAAATAGTTAATCACGATTACTACAACTGCAATAATATCCGCCCCCACATTATAAACAAGTCTTTTAACCACATCATTATTCATCGCATCATAAGCACTTGTATTCAAAGAAACATATACTTTATAAATTACCAATCCTGCAAGAATAACGTTACATATATACTGTAACTCAATTCTTTTCTTAAAATTAATCTTCGGTTCATCTGAACATCTAATATTCTCCAACTCAGTTGCATTAAATGTGTGATTCTTCATTTGCTCAATTAATTTGGTACATAGATCGGATGTATATGTTCGATTATATAAATCCGAAGGAATTGTGTTTATCGTTTCTCCCTTATGAAATTGTCCTTGCAAATACCAAATATTGTCTTTGATATACTGCTCTGCATCATTCATTTTGTAATGTACAATTTCATCCAATGAATTTCTTATCATTATAAGTCCATCAAAATACTGTTGTTTACTCATTTCATTAGATATGTTACTCATATACTCCAGTATATCCGAATAATCGTTTACTGATATATTTTTTGATAATGTAGCGTTCAATGGAAATAAATACGCAATTATCGTAATCCCTATCATCAAGAAATATGTTATAATTGTAAAAGTTGAATTCTTTTCAAAAATAAATCCAACTAAAAACAAGCATAAATCTACTATTAATGCTACAACAATAATTGTTTTATATATTGTATGTTTTCTTATTTTCTTTGCAATTTCTTTCGCTCCCATATTACAAACTCCTTTTCTCTGTTCAACTTAAATATAAACTCAAAATAAGTAAATCATAGGTAAAAACTTAATCACAAAATGTTCAAAAGCTCATTTTTACTAGCTTTTCTCAATTTTATTCTAGACTGCCGTGGCAGATGAATAGGATTTTTATCATAATTTTGTTTTCTCCTTGATTAGCCGGTTTTTCTGAGTATGTTGTGCGATGCTCTGCAATTAGGAATTACTATAAGTACATTCCTATAACTACCATGCTATTTTATAAATCTATAGATTCCTATCCCACTTCCCGCCTATACTCCTCAATTACCTCAAGAAACCGCTCTCCATACTTCGCAAATTTATTTTCACCCACCCCTGAAACATCCAGCATTTCAGGCTTGTAAGCCGGCATTTTTGCTGCCATATCGATCAGGGTCTTGTCACTGAAAATAATATACGGCGGCATGCTCTCCTCGCGTGCAATTTCAAGGCGGAGTTTCTTAAGTCGTTCAAACAGTTTATAGCCGGAAGATGTAAGTGTTTCCACACTCTTTGCTTTCTTTTTCGTTTTGGCTGTCTTTTCCGGCTGTTTGTCTTCATCTGTAATCTTAACGAAAACAGATGCCTCTGGATTTTTCAGACCACTGATATCGCCAAGTTTGAGAACCTGATAATCCCCCACGCGAAGATATCCCTCTAATACCAGCTGTTCGATCAAACGTCTTAACAGATTCTTGTTCGTTCCTGCCAGAACGCCGTATGATTTGTAACGAACAGCTCCTATTTCCTCCAGCCTTGCCGTCTTAGCTCCGGCAACAGTGTCAATGATGATCTGCCTTCCATATCTTCCCTTCGCTTCGTATACGCAGTTGATCACTTTTTTGGCTGCTTCTGTCATATCCAAAGTTTCAAATTCACGCAGGCAATTGCCGCAGTCCTGACATGGTTTTTCCGGATTTTCCCCGAAATACTTTAAAATATAATTGCGCAGACATTCTGTTGTATAGCAGTATCGCTCCATCACCTGCAGCCGCCGGGCATCCCTTTCCCTGACCGTCTCCCTGTCCGCCGGATCGAGATCCTGCATTTCCTTATGATCCAATAAAAACCGGTTAATCACAATATCCTGCGGTGAAAATAAAAGAATGCACTTAGCGTCAAGCCCGTCACGACCGGCTCTTCCTGCCTCCTGATAATAATTTTCCATACTCTGCGGCATATTATAATGAATGACAAAACGAACATTTGATTTATCGATTCCCATGCCAAACGCATTTGTTGCAACGACAATACTTGTGTAGTCGAATACGAAATCATCCTGCATTTTTTTCCGCTCCACAGCACTCATTCCTGCATGATATTTTCCCACAGAAATCCCCTTGCTCTTAAGCAGTTCATATATATTATCAACGTTTTTCCTTGTTGCGCAATAGATAATTCCACTGTCACCGCTATGCCCGGAAATATATTTCAAAATGTACTGTTCTTTATTCTTTGGCTTTTCCACCTGAAAAAACAAATTTTCCCTGTCAAATCCATTTACCAATGTAAAAGGATTCTGCAGTCCTAACGTGCAAACAATGTCTTCGCGGACGGTTTCTGTTGCTGTAGCTGTAAATGCACTGATGATCGGACGTTTCTCCAACGTTTTGACAAATTCAACAATTTTCATGTAGCTTGGGCGGAAATCCTGCCCCCACTGTGAGATACAGTGTGCTTCGTCCACTGTCACCATTGAAATAGGTACGCTTTTTGCAAGAGTGAGAAAACTCTCCGTAGCGAGCCGCTCCGGTGCTATATAAATAATTTTGTAAATGCCCTGTCTCGCTCTCCTGATAGTCTCATTATAATCTTTTTCAGAAAGCGAACTATTGATAAATGCCGCCGGCACTCCTGCCTCATTTAATGCTTTGACCTGATCCTGCATAAGTGAAATAAGCGGCGAAACCACCAATGTGATTCCCGGCAGAAGCACCGCCGGAATCTGATAGCACACAGATTTTCCTGCGCCTGTCGGCATGACTGCAAAAGCATCTCTCCCCGCCAAAATGCTGTCAATGACAGATTTCTGTCCCGCTCTGAACGAATCATATCCAAACAAAATTTTTAATGCCTGTTCGGGGGTATGGTATTTGTCATTATTACATGTATCTTTTGTTTCGGTGTCCGAAGTATTTTTTGATAATATTTTCATGTGTCATCCTAACTAAAATTGTGTTTGCTTCTAAATCTTTTTTCTGCATTGATTGGTTCATTTTTTTAACATTAACCGACAATATATCGCCTTTATTGTATTCTTTTATCGAAATAGTTTCAAGGAATTCATGAAAACGAAAAATATCGTTGGTTTTGCCTCTTCGATAACCGCATTTCATTGAGCACTTATAGTTCACATCTTGCTTTGTCAATTATAGTATTAAAATTCTCGCAAAAGTCAGTATAATCCGTATAACCTCGCAAGATCATTTTGTTATTCATTTCGGCTAGTGCTTTCTTAAATTCTTCCTCGTATCTTTTACGAATTTTGCAGCTCATAACACAATATCTACTATCATTTTTGCGATATTCTTTTCCGAATTTAACTGGCACTTTGTGTTTTATAAATAATTGATCTGCCAGATATTCATCACAATCCAAAAATATATAAGAATATGTAAAAGGTGACATTGTTTTTAATTTCAAATAATTGTTCAAGATTCAACCTCCTTTTTTACTATCATAAACAGGTAAAATCTTTTCGTCGAGCAACTGTTGGTTGGCTATACCACAAATAAATTCCCCCATAAACAACTTGAAGAGGACACGCGGTCCTCCTCAACTAAAAGCTCCATTGGGCTTACATTATATAAGATTGCTAAGGCTACTAAGTTATCGGCCTGTGGATAGCACTTTCCGGCTTCCCATTTATACACGGCCTGAGTTGATTCAAAACCCATATACTCCATGACCTGCTTCACAGAGATATTTCTCTGCCTGCGAATTTCTCTCATTCGCTCTCCACTTGCCACGATGTCGAAACGTGGTCGTTCCATATCGCGCCTCCTTTTTGAAAAACACTACTATATTCTGCAAAAATACCACAATATCACCCTTATGACAAATGCTAATCAGCTTGTAATCTACTGCATCAGCTCCTGCTCCGACAATAATCACATCGCTATAATCTGAATATAGCACATGGTTCGTATCACAAAGCAATGTTGTCGGAATATTATATTTTTCTGCCAATGATTCAACAATGCCCACCACCGGACAAGCATCTGCATCTACTAATATCTGCATTATTACCTGTATCCACTCTATTTCCACCGCTGTTTTCTCGGTATCCATTCCGTAAATCCACTCATTTTGGCCGAATCATAAACTGGCTGTATCACGTTATATAATCTTTCTTTATAGCTTTGCAAATCCATATTAGACTGATATAAACTGTTTCTAATCTCTATACTATTTACATGACAATCTAGACATATTTTAAATTTATCCCGAACTATTTCATAATCATTGCACATCATAAGAGCTTTGTATTGTAGTTTTGCTAACCTTTTAAAGTCTTCATGAAGATTCGGTAATTGATTTCCCTTCATGCTATTAATATTCTTTGTTGTTGGTCTTACATAGCTTAATTGCGGTCTATTTAGCTTGTTTCCTGACTACTCAGGAAAAATATTTCTACCCTCGCCCCACCTGTATTTTCAGAATTTGAAAGTTTAATACCTCCACCATATTTTTCAGCCACAGTTTTTGCAAAAAATAGTCCCATCCCATAATGGGCTTCGCCATTTCTACTTGTGTCATCCATAAAAAACTGCTCTGTGCCATGCAATAATGCTTCTTTTGTAAATCCTGATCCGCTATCCTCCACAATGAATGTCAGCCGGCCATCCTGCTCCTTTGCGTCAATATAAATGATTCCATTTTCTTTTGTATGCTCCACTGCATTCTGAATCACATTCATTACGGCTCGGAACATTGGATCATAAGCAATCGTTACCTTTTTATCACTTTGTTCCGCCTTCCAATCTATCTTCTGGTGATAGATTTCTACCAGTCCGAGTGCCTGTTCCTTTATATCTGCGAAAAAATCTTCTAACCTCACCGTTGTATAGGTAACATCACTGCAATTCCATGATTTTGTGACATCTATCAACTGTTTTACATAACTTTGTATCTGTGTTGTGCCGTTCAAAACATAAGTGATATTTTTCTTCTGTTCTGTGGTCAGTTCAGTCTCTGAAAGTAGTTCTGCATTTCCCCGTACAATCGTAAGAGGTGTTTTAATATCATGCGCCAAAGCAGACATCTGCTGTTTCTTTTCCTGCTCTGTTTTCCACTGCTTTTCTAAAGATTCTCGCAATGCATCTCGCATATCATCGATTGCCGATAAACAGTCATCAAACTCTTTGATACCGGAACAGGATGTCTCATATTCCAGATTTTGATCCTTTATTTGTCCGATTGCGTCTAATACAGGCTGCATCTGCTTTTTGATTCTTTTTCCAAAACGTATGGACGGAATGATGATAATCGCTACCGCTCCAATCACAGACATAATAATCATCACATTCTGTGGTCCTATAAAATGCTCCCTCAAAAAAGCTGAATGATATTGAGGTGTCAGGCGATATTGCAATACAACATATTCATTTTCCCTTACAATTACTTTATAAAAATATTTCCCGGATGCGTTTCCGTACTTTGCAACATTCCATGCTATCTGTTCGTATTGTTCTGACAGATCTCCACCTATTTTCTCTCCATTCTCTGAAAAGATTACATAATCACAAAGTGCGGGAATCATCTCAGCAGTCACTTTATCTGCACGTAGAATCGTATCATATGCTTCATTAATCTTTTGCTCTGCATAATTTGCCGGATAAATACAGCCCACACTAATCAAAAGGTACAGCAGCAGATAAGCAACAATCACCAAACCAACTAATGATCCAAGCATGACCAGTACATATCTCATAAAAATCCTGCTGAGTGCATTGCTTCTCTTTACTCTTCCCATTTATATCCAATCCCCCAGACTGTTTTTATCGGCATATAATCATAATCCGCAAATTTTGCTCTTATATTTTTGATATGCGTGATTATAGTACTGTCATTACTCTCATTGTCAAAGCCAAAGACCGCTTCCAATATCTGTTCCTTCGAGAAAACCTGTCCTCTGTTTTTAGCCAGAAATTCACAGATTTCGTACTCTGCTTTCGTAAACGGAAGTTCTTTATCATCCATCAACAGTTTCTTTTGAGACATCTGAATGCAGACTCTCCCTAAAACCATCCGGACAGAATGTTCCCTGTGCTCTCTTCTAAGATGTGCATTGATCCTTGCCCGAAGTTCCATCACTCCAAATGGCTTTGAAATATAATCATCTGCTCCTAAAGAAAGTCCGTTTACCAGACTGTTTTCCTCCGTTTTTGCCGTAAGAAACAAAATCGGACAATCCACAAGTGCCCTGATTCTTTTGCATAATTCGAAGCCATCAATTCCAGGCATCATAATGTCCAGTAAAATCAGGTCATAACGATGTAATTCTTCCATATTAATTTTTAGTGGATTACTTACTTTGGTAACCAGATGTCCATCCTTATTCAAAATGCTTTCTATCATTTCCAAAATTGCCGGTTCATCATCAACTGCCAGTATTTTTGCCATAGTTTCCCTCGATTCTATTCCGATATTCTGTTTCCTTCCCAGTGGTTTACCCACCAAAAATAGTATACCATACTAATCCCTGTAAATATTAAGCAACCTGGTATGAATGACAACCATTCACCTACACTAGTTTCTCCCAATACAGATTGCAGATAAGTATATGGTACTCTACCCGTCCAGCAGACAAATACATATTTCCACACATAATCTCCAAGTCCGGTAAGCATCAATGCACTAATTAGTCCTGATATAATCCCTGCTCCAATGGATACCCCTTTTCCAAACTGAAAAGCCAGAATCAGCTGCCACAGATAAAGTGGAACACTGCTTCCCCACAGCAGCAATGCTGCAAATATACATCCTTTCATGATTTCGATATCGCTTGATGCGATTCTTCCAAATCCAATTCCGAATATGATTGCTGTCAATAGGATAGAGCACAGACACAAAACCAGTAGCATCAACAGTTTCGATAAAAATGCTGCAGGTTTATCCGGTAAAGACAACAGATTTTGAAAATCACCTGCATTTTGTTCCTGTTCCATCACACTTGCTGTAAAAATTCCAATAAGTACCGGAAGTCCTGCTCCTATTGCCTGATAAAATGCAATCACTTTCATATTTTCATTCCATGGTGAAAAAAAGTAATATATTAAAAATATAACGCTGGTTATAATCGGAATCAGTAAGTGTGCCAGAATCACAGATGTTCCTTTCATCTTTCGCAAGTCTGCATTAAGAGATCTTCCAATCATCTTATTTCACCTCTCTTCTCTCAAACCATTTCAAAAACAGAACCGTTACAAAAACAAACCAGATGATTGAGAGACACATTCCCGGAACAATGACTCCCGTATCCAAAAGAGGATTCCCTGCTTCTGCGGCAAGTCCATTTGGTAAAACATGAAGCAACGGGCACATCATTCGCATAGGGATTGCAGAAACAAGTACATACCAGATTCTGGTTTGTGATATTACCACACCGCTGACGGTAATAAATAGGCAGACGAACAGGTTTACAATCATTCCAAATCGTTCACTTAAAAATAAAGCTACCGGAATCTCCCATAACTCAGAAACCGTCAGAAACAATACTGCAATCAACGCTCCTCCAACTGGAACATGTGTCGTTAGAAGAAAGCCTCCAAGCGTTGCTCCTGCAAACACAATCACATTAGAAAACAAAATCATGTACCCAATATAAATAATTTTCCCCAGCAACAATTTTCTTCTGTCTGTGGGAATAGTCATTAAATGATAGTATTTTATCTTTTTCTCCTGCGCCACAGAAAGATAACAAAATAGAGCAATCATCCCCGGCAGCAAAAGTGTATACCACCAGTTCCAAACACTTTCTGCATAAGCATTTGTCATCCCAAGAGTAAATATAAATGCCATGACAAATGTAAGAAGAGGAAATCCCCAGATAAACTTTTTTCGCATGGTTCTTTTGGCTTTTTGATGTTCTGCTTTTATAATATTAACCATGGATTTCACCTGCTTTCTGGTTTTTTCTTACCACATTCATAAACAAATCTTCAAGATTATCTCCCTGCTTTAATGCTCCTTCGTATCCTAAGATTCCACCTGAAATAATCCCGACTTTATCTGCAAGTAACTGTACCTCTGAGAGAATATGACTGGAGAGAATTACAGTGATTCCCTGTTCCGGAAAAGACCGGATCAGCTCTCGTAATTCCTCGATGCCTATTGGATCTAATCCATTCGTAGGTTCATCCAATATCAAAAGTTCCGGTTCTCCAAGCAATGCCATTGCAATGCCTAGTCTTTGCTTCATCCCCAAAGAAAACTGCCCTGCTTTCTTCTTGCCGGTGTTTGTAAGTAATACAATCTGCAAGACCTCATCAATTCTGTTTTCATCTGTACCAAGCAATAATTGTCTTACCTTCAAATTCTCTCTGGCGGAAAGATTTTCATAAATAGGCGGATTTTCAATTAACGCTCCTATTTTTGACAAATCTTTCCTATCCCAAAGTTTTCCATCAAAGTAAATCTTTCCTGCAGTTGGTTTCATCATACCGGTCAGCATTTTCAATGTGGTAGATTTACCGGCGCCATTCGGTCCAAGCAGTCCATAAATCTGTCCCTTTTCGATATTAAGTGAAACATTATTTACCGCTTTCTGTTTTCTAAAATATTTACATAGATTTTGTGTCTGTAACATCATTTCCATCTTTACTATCCTTCCTTCTATATTTCATTTCTTACTGAAATATAACCTAACAGAAAAAAATAAAGATTTGATGAAGATTTATTCCCGTATGGAATAAACCATCAATTGAATATCATTATCAGAACTCGGCTTTCCACTGAAATCAGCAAAGCTGTTACAAATACGAAGTCCTAATTTACAGAATATCTCCGTGATTTCATCCAAACTATATAACCTTATAGGATTTCCTTCTTTCATTTCAGGCTTATAAAGTGCTTCTCCATACATATAGTCTACAAATCATCTATCCATTGCTTTATTAATGGCATCATCAAGTGACTCTGCCTTTACTCTCTGTACTCTTGAGAGCACTTCCTTTATCTCGACATCAAATTCTTTTTCCATCCGGTAACCGCCTCCTACTCCAATCATTTTCATCGGCTCTTTTCTTCCTTTACCTGCTTTTTCTGAAATGGAGTAAAGGAGTGGCAACATCCCTAGTTAATAAAAACTGGATTTTTACTATGAGAACGGCGGCTATGAGATAGAAATTGCATATACTGGCGAATAAAAGAACCGCTGTTGCATGGTTTATTGGCTTCCATGTAGCTGGTATTCGGCTGAGGTATTGAAAGAGCTTGGATTGAAATGAGGGAAGTGGATAAATGTTTTGATTGGCGAAATAACCTATACATGATAGTATAAATCCAAAGATGATGGTCTATCAGAGAGACTGTTATATATCTTCAAGTTTAAAAAGATAATTTTCAATAATTTTTCAAAAATCAGAATCGACAATTCCTGACAAATCAACCCTGAATCGGGGAACGTTTCTCATAGAAAAGAACTACAAAAATAAGAAAATAAAAACGGAAAACCATTGTCTGTAGTATAAGTATTTGTTATTATGAAGTAAATAGCGGATATTTTACAAAGTAAAGCTTAATCTAGAAAATCTGCCAGTGGCAGGCCTCTGTAGATACCAAGGTATACAAAAGGAGAATGAAAAAATGAAAAAAGAAGACATGTCCTGTATCGACTGCGCAGTAAAAAACTGCAACAAAATGGATAAAACCTATCCGGATTTCTGTCTGACAACACACATGGATGAAGAAGTTCTAAATGAAGCTATGGAATGCTACAATGAAGACGAGAACCGCAAAGTCACAATCGCTGCAGCTGAAGTAGAGTATGAGAATTACTGCAAACATACCCGTGTCGAAGAAATCATGGATTTTGCAAAGAAGATTAATGCGAAAAAGATCGGGATCGCAACCTGTGTCGGATTGTTGAAAGAAAGCCGTATCCTGGCAGATATCCTGCGCAGACATGGCTTTGAGGTGTATGGTGTCGGCTGTAAAGCTGGAACACAGAAGAAGACATCGGTCGGCATCCCGGAATGCTGCGAAGGTGTCGGTGTGAATATGTGTAATCCGATCCTGCAGGCAAAGCTTCTGAACAAGGCGAAGACGGACCTGAATGTTGTGGTCGGACTTTGTGTGGGGCATGACAGTCTGTTTTACAAATATTCCGAGGCACTGACTACGACAGCAGTGACGAAAGACCGTGTATTGGGGCATAATCCGGTGGCTGCGCTTTATACTGCGGATAGTTATTATTCGAAGTTGAAGAAGAGTGAAGAAGAGTAATATTTCTAATTTGGGCGTTTAAAGATACATACAGATATCCCATTCAAGCATTTCTCTTTTTATCCAACGAAAAAAAGAACACACAACACTCTGTATGTTCTCTTTCTGTATGTGAAGTCCAATATTATACTTTGAAGTAGCTATCCAATCCTTTGAACTCTTCCGCTTTCATTTCTTTTGTAACATCAGCATAGATGTTCAGTGTAGTTGAAATATCTGAATGTCCGAGTGCGTCTTGAATGACCTTTATATTTACTCCAGCTTCACACATTCTTGTTGTAAATGTATGTCTAAGCGAGTGGCAGCTAAAATGAGGAAGTAACACATCAGGTTCATCACTGTGCAAAAACTGCTCATCATTGCAATCACGGATAATTCTTCGGATTGCTTGTTGAGTGTGGCTTGGTGCTGTGCCTGACCAAAACGATTGATGAAAATAAAATCTGTATATCCGTCAATCGTGACCTCGCAATGAAGTCCTAAATCTTCCTGCTTCTGTTTCTCATGTTCAAATGTTTCCCTTGCCGCTTTCGGTATTACAATCTGACCTTTGCTACCGATAGTGACTGTCCCCCATAAATCCCAGCTATTATCATCAGAATCAATACTATTTCTTATAATATCAATGATATCTGCAAGATGAATAATCCTTGCGAACAATGGAATTTCATTCCACTTTTTTTGAAAAGGGCCAGTTCCATCGGCATGTTCATGATGATACAAAATCACATTTGAAACATCTGTTTTAAAAGGAAGTTTAGTAATATTCTTTTCACCATATATACAATGGAGATTCGTTTTTTCCTCAGATAAATCTTTTTTTAGGTCAATAACAGAATCCTTTTTAAGCTCCTCAGAAATATATTGTGTCAAAGCATTATCATGCAGTAAAGCACACATGGCTAAATCTTGTAATTAATCACCTTGAATTTTCCAATATTCAGCCATGCATATACTTATATAAGCCACTCTTTTTCCATGTTTGTTTTTGATATTTACCAACTCTGCTTCTATACAGTCCAAAGCATAGGAACAGGCTCCTGCAAGTCCGATAATATCTATACTTAGCATTTCCATAATCCATGCAGGTTACAATATGCATATACTTCTTCTACCTGTTCACCATCGCAAAGACAAAAAT
>OOCG01001249.1_pt1 | contig 12524 bp, 8 predicted proteins | sample 1671521 | NCBI WGS metagenome assembly OOCG01 (sample SAMN06348165, study PRJEB24527) | human gut metagenome | biome: human gut; feature: ankylosing spondylitis patient; material: feces | host: Homo sapiens | place: China | collected 2015-10
TTTTTTTTCAAGCAGAAGACGGCATACGAGATGTAGCCGTGACTGGAGTTCAGACGTGTGCTCTTCCGATCTCCTCACAGGGCGGCGGCATTTACACGTACAGCACCGCCCGGGGCGCGGCGATCTTCCGGGACATCGGCAGCTTTGACGCCGCCGGGACGCTCTCTCAGGGCAGCGCCGAGGATTTCTGCCGGGATTTTTGCGAGGAATTTTCCTACTCCGAGCCGGTGTTTACGCTGGACGATACCGGCAGCGGGACCGCCGCCGCCGTGCGGCTGTGGAACCGCGCACCTGTTTTCAATGGCTCTATTACCTTTACCATTGACCACGGAAGCGTTATGACCGTCAGCGGCTCCCTATTGCCGGACACTGCCGTGGAAACGGCCTCGGATACGGAGCCTCTCACCGCCTTCGCCGCCCTGATTGCTTTTCAGCAGATGCGCCATGAGTCCAGCTCCGTTGTCTCCGCCATTACGGAGATCAGCCTGTGCTACGAGCTGCAGAACACGGCCGCGGCCTCTATGACGCTGGTCCCCTCGTGGCAGATCGTCACGGACACAGCCATCTTTTATGTAAACTGCATATCCGGCACCGTCCGCAGGGCATGAGACCGACTGAAAAATGCGCGGTTTGGAAAATTTCGGACGGTTTTCAATGAATGATTTGCTTTTTACAAAGCGATATGCTATACTGTCATGAGAATATCAAAGTGGAATTTTCTGCTTCTTTCAAATGAGGACTATTCCTCTGCATGATGAGCCGCATCAAAGGGAACGCTATTCCCGAGGCAAGGCTGTTCCATGCGTATATTACCTTGAAACGAGGTCACGAGCTTGACAAAATATATCGTTCACGGCGGTAAGCCCCTGTTCGGCGAGGTGGAGATCAGCGGCGCGAAGAACGCCGCCGTTGCTATCATTCCTGCCGCCATTTTGGTAGACGGTGTCTGCCGCATTGAAAATATCCCCCAAATTTCCGATGTAACGGCGATTCTGAAGATTTTGGAGCAGTTGGGCGCCTCCATCCGCACCATCAACCGTCATACGGTGGAAATCGACAGCCGCCATATCCACACCACCCGCACCTCCTACGAGCTCAGCCGGAAGCTACGGGCGTCCTACTATCTCATCGGCGCGCTGCTGGGGCGCTTCGGCAGAGCCGAGGTCGCCATGCCCGGCGGCTGCAATTTCGGCGGCGTCCGCCCCATTGACCAGCACGTAAAGGGCTTTTGCGCGCTGGGCGCCGGCGTTACCACCGAGGGGGGCTACATCAATGCCTCCGTGGAGTCCGGCCGCCTCACCGGCGCCAACATCTATCTGGATGTCGTGTCCGTCGGCGCCACCATGAACATCATGATGGCCGCCGTATTGGCCAAGGGCGACACCGTGATTGAAAACGCCGCCAAGGAGCCGCACATCGTTGACCTTGCCAACTTCCTCAACTCCATGGGCGCCGATATCCGCGCCGCCGGTACGGACACCATTAAAATTCGCGGCGTGGACCGTCTCACCGGCGGCTCCTACGCCATCATCCCCGACCAGATCGAAGCCGGCACCTATATGGCCGCTGTGGCCGCCACCGGCGGACAGGTCCTTGTCAAGAATATCATCCCCAAGCACATGGACTGCATCACCGCAAAATTGCAGGAGTGCGGCGTTGAGGTGGAGGAACGGGATGACACGCTGCTGGTCCGCCGTACCCATCGGCTGAAGCGGGCTAACATCAAAACACTGCCCTATCCCGGCTTCCCCACGGATATGCAGCCCCAGATGACCACGGTGCTGTCTCTGGCCGAGGGCACCAGTCTGGTAACGGAGAGCGTTTGGAGCAGCCGCTACCGCTATGTGGACGAGCTCAAGCGCATGGGCGCCCACATTCAGGTGGATGACAAGACCGCCGTGGTGGAGGGCGTGGAAAAGCTCACCGGCGCCCCCATTCAGGCCTATGACCTGCGGGCCGGTGCCGCCATGGTCATTGCCGCTCTGGCCGCACAGGGGGAAAGTGAGATTTCCAATGTGCAGTATATTGAGCGCGGCTATGAGGATATCATCGGAAAGCTCCGGGCACTGGGCGCGGACATCCGCACCATAGACGAGCCGGATGAAAGCTCCCTGCCCACCGCACAAATCTGTTGAACCCTACGTCCGTCAGGGAGTGTGCCGGCCTTGACCGGCGCGCTCCCCGGCGGACGTTTTTTCATTATACAAAGCGAGGTATTTTTCTTGACCACCGTACATACCCTTGCCAGCGGCTCCTCCGGCAATGCCGCCCTGCTTTCCTGCGATGGTGCTTCGTTTCTGATCGACGCCGGCATTTCCTGCCGCCGCATCACCGCCGCGCTGAAAGCGCTGGAGTTGTCCCCGGCAGAGCTGGACGCTATTTTTATAACCCACACCCATTCCGACCATATTTCCGGTATGGGAACGCTTTTGAAGAAAACGGCCTGCCCCATTTTCGCCACGGCCCGCGCCTGCCGGGAGCTGCGCTACCGGTTGACGGACATTGACGCCCGTCTTATGGCCATCGACTGCCCCACGCGCCTTTTGGGCGTAAGCGTCACGCCGATTCCCACCTCCCACGATTCCCCCGGCTCCTGCGGCTGGCGGTTCGACACGGAGGATGGCAGCATCGGCTTCCTTACGGACACCGGCTATGTTACCGATGAAGCGCTGGACCTGCTGCCGGGGGTGGACCTTGCCATCATAGAGGCCAACCACGATGTTGAGGCGCTGTGCTCCGGGCCGTATCCCTACTCCCTCAAGCAGCGCATTTTAGGACCGGAGGGGCACCTGAGCAACGAGGATGCCGCCCGCCTTGCGGTCACGCTGGCGGAGGCAGGCGCCTCTGAGCTGGTGCTGGCGCACCTGAGCCGCGACAATAACACCCCGGTCATGGCGCTGAACGCGGTCACAGCGGCGCTGGAGGCCGCGGGGCTGGCCCTGCCGGTATCCGTGGCGCCCCGGGAGTGCACCGGGCCGTGCCACACCGCTCACAGGAGGGCCGTATGCAAAAGGTGACGATCATCTGCACGGGAAAGCTGAAGGAAAAATTTTATCTGGACGCTGCGGCGGAATACGCCAAGCGGCTGAGCCGCTTCTGCACGCTGACAATTCTGGAGCTGCCGGAGGAACGGCTGCCGGAATCTCCCTCCCCTGCCCAGATCGAGGCGGCGCTGGCCCGAGAGGCCGATGCCGTGCGGGCAAAGCTGCCTGCCGGATGTCTGCTCATCGCCATGTGCGTAGAGGGACAGGAACGCTCCAGCGAGGCGCTGGCCCGCTATCTTGCGGAGGCCGCCGCCCGGGGTGCCGGACACATCGTCTTCCTCATCGGCAGCTCCTACGGGATACACCCCTCTCTGAAACAGCAGGCCGACCTGCGGCTGTCCATGTCCCCCATGACCTTTCCCCATCACCTGCTGCGGGTCATGCTCTTGGAGCAGATCTACCGGGCCTACCAAATCAACGCCGGAAGCAAATACCATAAGTAGACGCGCCGGTTTTTTATTATTTGCCGTTTTCCTATCAATTTGTTTATATCTATAAGGAGGTACTGCAAATGGATTTCATGCAGGAATACGAAAAGTGGCTTCGCAGCCCTGCCCTCTCTCCGGCCGAGCACGCCGAGCTGGAGGCCATTCGGAATGACCCCAAGGAGATTGAAAGCCGGTTCTTCGGCCCGCTGGAATTCGGCACCGCCGGGCTCCGGGGGACCATGTACACAGGTCTGCACAACATGAATATCCATGTGATTCGCTGGGCCACACAGGGCTTTGCCAACATCATCGCCGCCGAGGGCGAGGAGGGCAAGCGCCGGGGCGTGGCAATCTGCATGGACTGCCGCAATCACTCCATGGAGTTTGCCCGGGCCGCCGCCGAGGTCTGTGCTGCCAACGGCATCCATGTCCGCATTTTTGAATCCCTGCGGCCCACGCCGGAGCTGAGCTTTGCCGTGCGGGAATACGGCTGTCAGGCGGGCATCAACGTCACTGCCAGCCATAATCCCAAGGAGTACAACGGCTACAAGGTCTACTGGTCCGACGGTGCACAGCTTCCGCCCCACCATGCCGAGGCGATTGCCAAGGAGCTGACACAGATCGATATTTTTGATGGCGTAAAGCGCATGGCCTTTGACGAGGCCGTGAAGGCGGGCCTTATTGAGACCATGGGCGATGAGACCGACCGCAAATTCATGGCCCATGTCACAGCCATGATCAATGACCGGGAGACCGTTGCCCGGGTGGCAGACAAATTCAAGCTGGTCTACACGCCGTTCCACGGCTGCGGCTACAAGCTGGTGCCGGAGGCACTGGAGACGCTGGGAATCAAGCATTTGATCTGCGTGCCGGAGCAGATGGTCATTGACGGGAACTTCCCCACGGTGGTCTCCCCCAACCCGGAAAACCCGGAGGGCTTTTATCTGGCCATTGACCTTGCCAAGAAAAACGATGTGGACTTCATCCTCGGCACGGACCCGGACAGCGACCGTGTTGGCATCATGGTGCGAAACCATGACGGGGAGTTCCAGCCCGTCACCGGTAATCAGACCGGCGTGCTGCTGCTGGATTACCTCATCGGCGCCATGAAACGTGCCGGCAAGCTGCCGGAAAACCCGGTGGCTCTTAAAACCATTGTGACCACGGAAATGGCCCGGAAAGTAGCGGAGAGCAATGGCGTAAAGTGCTTCGATACCTTCACCGGCTTCAAATTCATGGCGGAAAAGAAGAACGCGCTGGAGGCCAGCGGTGAGGGGAAGGTCATTTTCTCCTACGAGGAGTCCTACGGCTATATGCTGGGCGATTACGTCCGGGATAAGGACGCGGTCACGGCCTCCATGCTCCTGACGGAGATGGCGGCATGGTACTACGCGCAGGGCATGACCCTCTTTGACGCGCTGAACGCTCTGTATGAAAAGTACGGCTACTACGCTGAAAAGACCCACAATCTGGTGATGCCCGGTCTGGACGGTCTCCGGGACATGGCAAAGCTCATGGCGGACCTCCGCGCCAATCCCCCGACGGAGATCAGCGGCGTGAAGGTAACGGTCCGCAAGGATTATACCGATGGTAGCGTCATCGACTGCGCCACCGGGGCCAAGAGCCGCATGGAGCTTTCCGGCTCCAACGTGCTGCGCTACGAACTGGCCGATGGGACAGTGATTCTGGTCCGTCCCTCCGGCACGGAACCGAAGATCAAGGTCTATATTCTGACACAGGGCGCGGACGCGGCAGAGGCCGCCGCCAACATCGAAAAGTACGGCAGATGGGTCGCCGCCCTGAAGCCCTGAGCTTTTTTCCTCACAAATTGGTAAAGCGCCGCCCGGAGCCTTCATTTCCGGGCGGCGCTTTTTTGTTTTCCGGCATTTTGACGGGCATTTTGCAGGTTACAAAAGTTTTCTTGCATTTTTCACTTATTTTTGCAAGATTTCTTGCATTTTTGGCAAAATGGGCGTATACTCCATGGCTGGAACGCCGTTCCAAACCAATGCCAAAGGAAGTGTTTCCCTTGCGGAATGAGCAGAAAAAGCAGCTTAAAAGCTATCTCATTGTCATGGCGTCCGCCGTTTTAATGGGCTTCAGCTATGAACTGTTCGTATTTCCCAACGCCTTTGCCCCTGCCGGACTCAACGGTCTCATCACTATGGTGCAGTATCTGTTCCACATCAACATCGGCTATCTGTCGCTGCTTCTGAACCTGCCGCTGATTTTTCTGACATGGCAAAAGCTGGACGCGGATTTTGCGAAAAAGAATCTGGCCTTTGTGCTGGTATTCTCCTTTGTGACGCTAATGCTGGGGCACATGGACCTCAGCGCTATTGCCTATCACACGGACAACGGCACCTCTACCATTTTAGGCCCCATGGTCGCCGGCGCCATCAGCGGAGCGGTGGGCGGCACGGTCATCCGCCAGAACGGTTCCACCGGCGGCACGGATATTGTGGCGGCATGGGTGCGGAAAAAGTACCCGGAGGCCAGCTTTGTCTGGGTCATTTTCTGCCTGAACGCCTCTGTGGCCGCCCTGTCATTTTTCGTATATGGCTACCGCTTTGAGCCGGTGATTCTCTGCCTGATCTACTGCTACCTCACCTCCAGCATCAGCGACCGCATCCTCAAGGGCGGCAAGACCGCCCTGAAGTTTGAGATCGTCACACAGGACCCGCAGGCCCTTTCCCAGCGGCTCATTCAAGAGCTGCACCACTCCGTCACGCTGCTGTCGGCGCAGGGGATGTATTCCCACACCCCCCGCTCCATGCTGATCTGCGTGGTGAACCGGCACCAGATCGTCCGTTTTCAGGAGATTTTAGCGGAGTTCCCCAATACATTTGCCTATGTCTCCACGGTCAATGAGACCGTCGGCAACTTCAAGCGCATCACTTCCTGACAAAATAGATCTCAAACCGGCGGAGGGGAGTGTCTGTGATCGTAATTGCAAGGCTGGATAAGATGCCGGGTGCGCCCGGAATCTCATCCGGCTTTTTTGTTGCAAAAACATTCTTCGTTCGAGAGGTTTGATTTATGGAGCAACAACACGATTTTACCAAGGGACCGATTTTACCCCTTCTGCTGCGCTTTGCGCTGCCGGTGCTGCTGGCTCTGCTGCTTCAGGCCATGTACGGTGCCGTTGATTTACAGGTTGTGGGGCGCTTCGGCACGGCGGTGGACATCTCCGCCGTGTCCACCGGCGGCCAGATCATGCAGTCCATGTCCGCCTTCGTGGCCCAGAACATCGGCGCGGGGCAGGCGCGCCGCGCCGCCCGGGCGCTCTGGTGCGGCGTGGCGACCTCCCTTGCGGCAGGTTTCATCATGGGCTGGTTCACATTTTTTCACGGCGATATTCTGGTGGGCCTGTTCGTTGATGACGCGGCGGTCATTGCCGCCGCATGGGAATATCTGAAGGCCTACGCCATCGACTGCCTGTTCACCAGCTTCCTCTTTTGCTTTGTGGGTTATTTCAACGGCTGCGGCCAGACGCTTTTCGTCATGGTGCAGGGTCTACTGGGTGCCGTGGGGATTCGCCTGCCGCTGGCGTTTCTCATCAGCCGTCTGCTGCCCGGCTCCATCTTTGCCTTGGGGCTGTCCTCCCCCTGCTCCACTCTCATTCAAATTCTGCTGTGCGGCTTCTGGTATGTCCGCTGCCGAAAGCAGTGGAAGGACGCATAAAAAATCCCCATTGGGTCTGACCCCATGGGGAATTTCTTTTATTTTTATCCGGCGTTCTCGCTGCGGCTGCTTTCGCGCTCCAGCGCCAGCCGGATATTTCCGTCCAGCAGCCGCCCCAGGTGGTCGATGTACGCCTCCGCGTCATATTTCATCCCGTCCTGAAGCCACAGAGCAGTCAGGCCCTCCAGCGCGGCGGAGTAAAATTCCGCCAGCACCCGGATGTCCTCCTCCTGTACTGTCAGACCCTCGGCCTGTCCCTGCACATAGGTCATCATGGCTCCTAAAATGACCTTGTGGTAATAGCGCCGCAGTGTGCCCTGATTGGCGGAATTATAAAGGTGAAACACCGCCCGCTTATTTTGCATGGCAAAGTCCGTGGCGTCCAGAAACGCCTCCTGCCAGCTCTCGTACCGTCGCATTTTCGTCAGAAAATCCGCAGCCTCCATCTCAAAAATATCCTCTACCAGTGCATAAATATCCGCGTAATAATAGTAAAAGGTATTGCGGTTCACCGCGCCGGTCTCCGCAATATCCTTAATGGAGATCTTATCAATGGGGCGCTCGTTGAGCAGCCGGATAAACGCCCGCCGGATGGCATTTTTTGTTTCCTGCGCCATGTTTTTCCTCCAATTTTTCTCTTTTATATACCATCAGTTGACAAGGGCAAATATGCCCTTATCAACTGATGGTATGATGTGTTGATTATACACTGAAAGCAGCTTCCACTTCAAGGAAAATTTTTAACGGCGCCTTTACTGAAAATTCAGGCAATTTCTCGAAACCGCCCAAATTTTCTCAGCGGCGCTCTCCATAGAATCAGGCACAGGCCAAGGTATGTCCATATTCTTCCCCGGAAGAAGCTGGTAAACTGATATTATAAGAGAAGACCCCGGCAAGCTCCCGCAAAAATTGTGTGTAAAAGGAAGAAAATGCCATGCGTCATCCAGTAAGAACCGCGAAACGGCAGCTTCTCCGCTTCGGAAGCTGCGTCCTCTCCGCCCTGCTGGCGTTGAGTTCTGTCCCCGTGTCCGCAGTGGATAACGGCGTGTCCCCCGTCTATGATGAGGCCTATTATGCCATGACGGATTACTATGGCAATCTGACGGAGGGCAGTGTGGTGAAAAGCTATCTCACCAACGGCTATTCCACCCTAACGGACTACGGCCAGTATGACGAGGTGCTGAACCTGACGGACGGGACCGTTCCCTCCTCCGCTGGCGGCATGACCACCTTCCGCTTTGACGCCGGCACGGCGCCCTCTCATTTCTATTTTGAGGGTAAGACCACCCGTCCCTTTGAGGCGCTGCCATGGACGCTGGCTGTCAGCTACAAGCTCAACGGCGTTCCCACCCGCGCCGAGGAACTGGCCGGAAAAACCGGCGTTGTGGAAATCAATCTGGACGCCATTCCCAACCCGGACGCCAGCGAGTACGCCCGGAACAACTACACGCTGGAGGCCATGGCCATTTTCAATCAGGACGATATTCTCTCCCTTGAGGCCCCCGGTGCACAGGTGCAGCTCATCGGCAATCTGCGAGCTGTGCTGTTCATCGGCCTGCCCGGCGAGGAGTGCCATTACACCATCCGGGTCGGCAGCGAGGATTTCTCCTTCGGCGGACTGACGTTCATGCTGGTCCCCGCCACGCTGAGCCAGCTGGAGGAGATTGCCAAGCTCTCCGAGCGCAAGGATGACCTTGAGGACAACTACAATAAGCTCTCCGGAAGCCTTGATTCTCTGCTGGACGCGCTGTATTCCATGACCGGCAGCCTCAACGCCTCCGCCAGCGGCTTGGATAAACTAAACGAGGCCCGGGGCATCTTCTCGGGCGGCAAGGGCGTTCTTTATGATGGGACCGACGCTCTGCGGGAGGACCTTTCCAACCTGTCCGAGCTTTTGGACCCGGTGGAGGGGCAAATTGAAACGCTGAGCCGCACCATTTCCGATTCCAAATCCGTCCTGAACAGCATGAGCAATACCTCCAGCGACCTCCGGGACGAGCTGGAGGACCTTGAGGACGCGCTGGACCGGCTGGAAAGCACCGGCGATCTGCGCGATGTTCTCAGTGCCTGCAGCAAGCTCAGCGGCAGTCTGGTGTCTCTGCGGAACGCGCTGGGCGTCACCGGCAGCACTGTGAAGAAGGACACCACCGAAGCCATCGACAATGTACAGGGCGTTGGCAGCAAGACCATTGAGCAACTGAAGGCGGCCCACAGCGCCTATGCTTCCGACCGGCAGGCCTATTATACCCTTGTCCTGAAAAAGCAAGGTCTGGAAGAAACACAGGCAGCGAGTCTGGCCAAGGTGGCAGCGGGCGCTATGGCAGCCGGTTCCGTAGACGCGGCGACCACCGCATTGAAGGGACAACTGACAAAGCTTGAGCTTGCTTATGCTGCGGCGGCCACAGAAGATGAAAAAGCTGAAATTGAAGCTAACATCATCGGCATAAAGGCGGCGATTCAATATTTACCCGCACTGGAACAAGCCTATCAGTCCAAGGAGGCCATGAGCTTCCAAACATTCTGTCAGAAGGTACTGGGGCAGAGTCCCGCCGATGCCAAGCAGACCGCCGACCTCTGGCTGCTGTATGCCAGCGGCAAGTTGAAGACAGACGCTGGTACTACCACCATCACCGGTGAGCTGCTGCAAAATGATCCCGAGGAGGGCAGCGGCTCCGACAGCGGTTCTGTTTCGGGCAGCGGCTCCGACAGCGGTTCTGTTTCGGGCAGCGGCTCCAATTCCGGCAGCGAAAGCGTGGGCGGCAGTTCTTCGGACAGCGAAAGCCCATCCGGCGGCGGTTCCGGCGCTGGCTCGAACACCAACGCCGGTAACAACAGCGGCAATATAACCGGTTCCGGCAGTTCTTCCTCCGGCAGTTCTTCCTCCGGCAGTTCTTCCTCCGGCAATTCCAATTCCGGCTCCGGCAGTACCGGCAGCAGTGACAATAACAGCCAGAACAACGCTTCCGGCGATAGCAATGACACCACCGGCAATGGCAGCACCCCGTCCGCCCCCGCAGAGGGCGGTGAAAACGGCACGAACGGCAATGAGGGTGAAACCGGCAATACCGGTGCTGGCAGCGTTACCACCGGCGATAATAATGCCACAACCACAGAGGGCGGTGAAACCGGCGCAGACGGAGGCAAGGGCGAAACCGGCGGTTCCACTGCAGCCACTCCCGGCGAATCCGAAAGCGTGGGCGGAGCAGCCATCGACCTGATTGCAGGAGGATTGGACAGCGCCACCAAGCAAATCAAGGACCTGCAAAGCGGCTTATATACCACCATGGACAACATCGCCAAGCCCACTGGCCGGGTCATTGACGATTTGGCCGCGCTATGCGCCCGGTTGAGTGAACTGACCTCTCTGCTGAATAAGGCCGAGGACCTGACGTCAGCGCTCTCCGGTGCCAGCGGCGAACTGCGGAGCATTCTCAAGGATGCCGAGGAATTGCAGGACCTTCTGGATGAGTACGAGCCGACCCTGCAGGAAACGCTGAAAACCGTCAGCAGCCTCAGCGTCAGCGCCAACAAGACCATCCGGGACACGCAGAAGCTGGTCACAGACACCGAGGCGCTGCTGAAGGCAGCAGGGACGCCGCTGGATGCCGGTACGAAGCAGTCCCTTGAGGCGCTGGCCTCCGTGCTCCGGGGCGCGGCCCGCACCATGAGCACTGCCGGTGAGATCAAGGACGCCAAGACGGGCATCTGCGAGATCATTGAGGACACGTGGGACGAATACACCGGCGATGTCAATAATCTCCTGTTGATGGACGCCACCGCCGAGGCCGTGTCCCTGACGGACAGCCGCAACCCCGCCCCCCAGAGCATTCAGGTCCTCATCCGCACGCAGGAGATCACAGAGCCGGAGGAGGATGAGGAGGAAGCGGCAGCTGCAGCGGCAGAGAAGACCACATTCTGGGGCCGTATCGCCCAGATGTTCAAGGACCTCTGGGCCGCTGTCACCGGCCTGTTCGGCGGAAAGGACTGAGCCATGATCGAACGACTTGCCAAATGGCTGACCCGAAAGCCGCGGCTGGTGGCGCTGGCGGCTGTGATCATGCTCATTCCCGCCGCTATCGGCTATATCTCTACCCGCATCAACTATGATATTCTCTCCTATCTTCCTGAGGATCTCGAGTCCTCACAGGGTGAGAAGTTGCTGGAGGAGCCATTCAAAATGGCGGCTACCAGTATGCTCATTGTGGAAAATATGCCCGCCGGATACACCAACAGACTCATCAATGACATCAAGGCCATTGACGGTGTTTCCAACGCCATCTGGATCAGCAATCTCATGGGTATCCAAATCCCCACGGATATGATTCCCGCCAATTTCCGGGATATGTTCTTCGCCGGGGACGCTACCATGATGATCATTCAGTACAGCCATCCCGGCGCATCGGACGAAACCATGGAGTGCATTGAGCAGGTGCGAAAGGTCTGCAACGAAAAATGCTTTTTGGCGGGCTTCTCCGTGGTCATCAAGGATACCCGCGACCTGATGGACAGCGAGCTTCCCATGTTCGTAGGCCTTGCGGTGCTGCTGGCTCTCTGCGCCATGCTGCTGACACTGGAATCCACGGTGCTGCCCTTTATCTTCCTTGCCAGCATCGGCTTTGCGGTCATTTACAATTTCGGCAGCAACATATTCTTAGGCGAGATTTCCTACATCACCAAGGCCATTGCCGCCGTGCTGCAATTAGGCGTCACCATGGACTACTCCATTTTCCTCTACCACCGCTACGAGGAGGAGCGGGCCAACTATACGGATAACCGGGACGCCATGGCCGCCGCCATTGTTGCCGCGTTCCGCTCCCTGTCCTCCTCCAGCGTAACCACCATCGCAGGCTTCCTGGCCCTGTGCGTCATGCGGCTGACACTGGGGCGGGACATTGGCATCGTCATGGCCAAGGGCGTGGTGCTGGGCGTAGCCACCGTGATTCTGGTACTGCCGAGCCTTGTGCTGATTTTCGATAAGCAGATCACCAAGCACAAGCACAGAAGCCTTCTTCCCAGCTTTGACCGGATGAACACCTTTGTCCTCCGGCACCACAGGGCCATTATGGTGCTGTTCATCCTCTTGTTCATCCCTGCCTACTACGCTCAGTCCCACGCCGGAATCTACTACAAGCTGGACGAGTCCCTGCCCCGGGATCTGCCCTCTATTGTCTCCAACGAAAAGCTCAAGGACGATTTCGACATGGCCACCTCTCACTTCATCGTTCTGCGGGACGATCTGACGCCTGCGGAAATGTCAGATATTGAGACCCGGATGGAGCAGCTCAAGGGCATCACCTCTGTGGTCTCCTACCACAAAATACTGGGGACCGGCATTCCGGATTTTTTCATCCCGGACGCCGTGAAGGAT
>OOCG01001259.1_pt1 | contig 12462 bp, 5 predicted proteins | sample 1671521 | NCBI WGS metagenome assembly OOCG01 (sample SAMN06348165, study PRJEB24527) | human gut metagenome | biome: human gut; feature: ankylosing spondylitis patient; material: feces | host: Homo sapiens | place: China | collected 2015-10
CAACATTAAGACAGTGGCATCACGTGCTGTATGGCTCGGCAATGATGAAACACATTATACCCGTAAATGGGAAGATAAAGATATTAATGACTTAAAATCAATAATAGAGTTAACCCTCCATTGGATTGAATCAGAAATCAGAACGCAAAAACTTTTAGAGGATATGCCAGAGTTCAGATGAAACAATCTTTTCAAAATCGGTTATAAACTTGTTCGATCATTCGATAGTGTAGCCGACACGAAAAAAACCACTGTAAAAGCAGTGGTTTTTTATTTATATTATCACCCGCAACATCAGATATAAAGTTCCTTGCACTATCTCGAACCGCTCCCCACTGCGGAATCTTCTTAACTTGTGCACTAAGTTGCCAGATAAAGGTGAAGAGGTAAAGCATGCAAAAGGCAAGTCTCTTGAAATGTTCCATAATCTTTTATTTAAAATACGGTTTCATCGTTGAAGCGTAATGCCCATTATTCCTATCACCACCTCATTGGAGAGTGTCTCCAGTACAAGATGCGAAAGCTTTTTCCCTGCATTCAACGGCATTTCCAACAGTACGGCGGCACCACCGTCCACCTCGCGAGACACTCCGGTAAAGCCAAGTTCCTCACCGAAATTATTGCTCAGTTCACCGGTCTTCAGACGCAGGCGATAGAGAGACGGTGCATGACGGTTAAAAGACTTTCCATCTTCAAAGAATATCTGTTCGATGGGCGGCCAGTTGTCCGGATTCACCAAAGACAAGGTGTCGCAAGTACCGTCTTCATAATACACACGGATTACGCCATTGTCGATATGGCACTGCATGTGGTTAGTGCTACCTGCCATTAGTAAATAGGCACGGGAAGCCTTGCCTTGCAGGGGAATTTGCAGACTGTCCGGATAATTGTCCCAAAGAGAGGTGAAAGCAATGTTATGCCCTTCGGCAGGAGTACGGAAAGGTATCCCGAGTTTTGTCTCCAATAAGCCTTTACGCACAGCGGCACGCAAACCCGAATCATCTATATCTACTGTCTTCAGCGGATGACACCACTCGCCTATTCCCTGTTTGGGCAACTGCAACGTGGTGTACGGAGAACGCGGCGACAGGTATTCATTGCGGAAAATATCCGTTACATTCGCATTGAACACTTTCTGCATATCGACAGGAGTGCATCGGGCTGAATCGACTGCTTTAAAATCACCTGCCGGAACAGGTTTATTACCCTTATCGGATACCGGGTGCTCTACCGGCGCCCACCATTTCATCTGTCCCTGTTCCATAGCAATGAAACTGACGGGTCCCGCCTTACGGACGCGAGTTGCAGGATAAGCATCGACAGAAGCAGGAGCTTCAAGCAACTCTCCTTCCCAAGCGACATTGATTGTTACCTCCTCACCGGAAGCAGCAGGAACGGAAACGGAAAGCATGGGCCGTCCAACTGAATTTTCAACCAGTCTCCACGCTGCATTCTGGCCGTTTACCGTCAAACGCGCCACAGCCGAACGACGTGCTGGGAATTGCAATTCCAGATTCCGTACGGCAGGCAAACGGTGTGTAACGGTATAAAGCGAACAGTCGCGGGAAGAATACTTACCGGTAGCCGCTTCGCCCGCTTTAAAGTCAAAGTCGATATCCGGCGTATGCAGTGAAGCATACTCCCACTCTTCCGGGAAACCGGGTTTTATCAGCAGACGACCGTTCAAAGCATCGGGCAAGATTCCGTAAAGCCCCTGAATCAATGCGCGGGAAGCCACTCCGATAGGGTCGCCGAAGTCGCGGTAACATTCGCCCCGGGCAGCATCATAGAAACTTATCTGCCCGAAATTGCCCGGACTATCGCCCAGATACATGCCGTCCAGAACAGAACTTTTCAGCAATTTGAAACCTGCCTCTCTACGTCCTGCCTGAAAATAAGCGAGCGACGTGTGCATCACTTCGGCAAAGGCTACATTGTTAATGCTCCATGAATACGGCATCCAGTCGGTAGTGGCCACAGTGGCATACTTTCCGGCATTGACGGCAGCACCCGCTGCCTTCAACTGTTCCTGCCAATGAGCGTACGGGCCTGCATTGACAGGCAAAGCAGCATCGGCGGCAAGCACATCATCCGAAGTCACGACAGGAATATGAGGAATTTCACGGTCTATGTAACTTGTGGCAAGATATGCCTGAAACGGATCGGCCACATCGCTGTCGAGAGCGTGATAGATGGTCCATACGGCAGCATCTTCATGCAGACGGCGATGACCCATGAAATCTTGGAATTCCGCCCAATGTCCTCTCTCCGGCAACCAGAGACGGGTGTTGAGCGCTTTCAATATCTTATCGGCCTCTTCCCGATAGGGTGTGGGGTCTTCGCCTATCTTCTCAGCAATCAGTGCAGCCAGTTTATTGCCGCGATAGTTATAGGCAGAGCTGTGCGTAACGGCGCCACTGTTATAATACAGCGCATCGCTTGCCCAAATGCAGGCGTAGGCATCGTACAAGCCGTCGTTGTCCGGGTCGAAGTTGCGTTTTTCCCAAGCAAGATGCAGTGTCAGCAACGGCCACATGCGGTGGGCATACTCAAGGTCGCCCGTCCAGTTGAAGTGCCACAACAGTTCGTCTATGTAACATAGGTTCATGTCATAATGGTGCATCTGATTGTTACGGCGAGGATTGCGGCAGATATATCCGTTGCTGTATTGCGGTGTTCCCCATATCTTGGCCGAACGTGCAAGCGCAAGGGCAGAATCCTGTGCCGGATGCGAAATCGTATTGGGAACTTCGGTCACCTGACTGGCAGCATAGTTGTCAAAATGAGTGCGTGCACGGTCGTGCCAGCCCAACACATCGCCTACGTATGCGGCACGCCAACCGCTCAACGGCATACGCCAGCCGACAGCTCCATGCAGCCACACGCCCTCTTCCCCCCAGATACCGTCGGCAGCAACAGCAAGTGCACCGCCAAGCGTATTGAAATAAGGATCGGGAGTAGTGATTCTGATGCGTTCGGCCAGTTCACGGCAAGCCTTTTGAAGGGCAAGATACTGTACACCACCATCCCGTATTTCCTTCAGTTCATTACCGGAAATGCCCACATACAAATGCCCGTCGGCCGGAAAGCGGCATTTCAGTATTTGCAGCACTGTGCCGTCTTCTGCCGGCTCAAAACATCCCGGAGGGTCTGCCCCCATATCTCCGCTACGGGAAAGCTTCTTCCGGCGGATGGGCGAATTCAGCACTTCCAGCTCGCAGCCGGCAGGCAACTCACCGGAAAGCTCCCAAACGGCCATCTCTTCCGTAAGACTTGCCAATACGGAAACTTTCAGGCTGCAATTTTCTCCCCATGCCTTGTCTTTCAAGGCATACGTACGCGTACCCGGATTATAACGCGCCTCACACCAATCGGTTTCTTCCAACGGTGTAACCGTACCGTCCGGCAGATGCAAGCGAAAACGGATATTACGGCAGTCGTTCTTGACATACGTGGCAAATATCGGACGGTCGCCGGTTTCCAGGCGCCATGCCGTATGTCCGCCATACAAAGCACGTGTGTAGCGGTTCTTGCCGTTGACGCAGACAAATTCTTCACCGGACGGCAAGTATTGCAACATACGGGGAGCTCCCCGCTTATGGTCATTGTAGGAAGTGGATTCTATCAAATCGCCTGCTTTCTTCGGAGTTTTAGACGAAGAAGCATATTGCGCGTAAGAACCCAAAGGGATAAACAGAGTAAAAATAATTGCAAAAACAGAAATACGGTTCATAAGGTTTTATTTAATTCAAAGGATAAAGGCATAACTGAAAGCCATTCACTATACGATTGAAACACATTCAGTATACGACTGAACCTATATCAGTCGTATACTGAATGCATCCTTCTGCAAGCTATTCAGAAAAGGGGTAGTACTATCAAGTACCAGATTAGTTATATATAATAATATTTATATACAAAGAGGCAATTACGGCATCGGCTTCAATCCTTCCCAACGCACATCCCATGTACCGTCTTGCGGGAAACCGGGATTTTTCACCTCACACCCGTCCCAACCGGCACACATCAGCGCTACGGCAGTCAGCAAGCCGCCATTGCCCGGCAGGTAGCAACGCAGACGTCCGTCCTGATAATTGTGTCCGTTCAACAAGTAAGTATTGGTGCGCTTATCCATCAGCAAGGCTCCTACAGCCTTTTCGGGCTCACCCAACCGAGTGGCATTCATAGCGGTCATCGGGTAATCCCAGCCCCATGTCTTGCCCCAGTTCCAGTTGTCCCACACCCAATGAAGCGTATTCTTCATATAGTCGGCACGTATCAGCTTGTTCATCGGCAGGATACCCACAGAGCCAAGCACTGCCATGTGGTCGCTGGTGAAACGGATATCCTTGTAAGTATCCACTGCATTTTCGGCAGCCAGATAAAGGCTGTCTTCATTATAGGCCAGCGGAGAGAGTTTGTCTATCATCTCATCCCATTCCAGATTACGCTTTTCACCGGCACGTTCACGCCACTGCTGAGCCACATTCATGGCATAATGCCAGTAAGAGAGTTCGAACGGCGGATTGATGGTAGTAGCCGCACGCAATGTTTCTTGTGCGGGAATAGCGCCTTTCAGGATAAAACGTCCATGGAATTCATCGTAAGTGGCGAAAGAATACATGAACTTTGCAGTTTCCTGCACCAGATGATTGTATTTCTTAATCACCTCATCCGAAGGATTGGCACGGTAAACGAGTTCGGCCAAATAGATAAAATGCGGTTGCTGCCAAATCAGGAAACTGCCTACATTGGACGGAGCTTCCGTTCCGCTGGGATCGGTCATTTTCATCCAACGCACTCCGTCGAATCCCTGACGGCGGGCTATCTCACGGGCAACAGGTTCTACCGTTTCGTACCAGCCGAGTGTGCGGTCCAGCAATTCGGGATGCCCCCAAAGTGCCTGCCAAGCCTGATGCCACCATATCATTTCGAGGTGGAACTTGCCAAACCATGAATTGTAGGTTAGCCCTGTTTCCTGCGGCGGAACACTGCCTGCCGACTGAATGGCGAGCAGGTATTGGCTCAATACGACACGGCGTTCCAGTTCTTTGGCACGCGGGTCGGTACAATGTGAGAAGTCTACAGCCGCACCATTCTTCCAGAAATTGTTCCAATAGCTGTTGCCGGCTGCCAGAGTTTCGGCGAAAGTAGGCAGAGTATCGGCAGATGTATAGACAGCCGGTTCACTCTCGAATACAGTTCCGGGAAAAGCGGACGTAAACTTGCAAGAAAAAGCGAGTTTATCTTCCGTCGGTGTCAGTACAAAATAGTTTGCAGACTTCTCCTTGAGGGAAGCTTTTCCTTCCCAACGCAGAGATACATAATAAACGGTAGAATCGAGTGTACGTTTGAGAACCGCACTTTGCGCATTCTCAAAGACTATATCTGTAGTGTGTTTGTTGTTGGCATCCCAATTGCAGGCATCATCGGCATGAGCGCCCGTAGGGTATGGAAAATGCAGTTTCACCCCAGCACGTGCCGGACTGGTGATACTGGCTGAAATCATGTCCATTTGCGGATGACATACGGTCTGTACATCAAAGGCGTTGCCTTTCAGTGTGAAGTGACTGTTGATGACACCGTTCCACATATCCAATGTCTGGGCAATATCGGTAATGTCAGAAGTCTTCACATCATCGCCCAACTCCAGTCCCACGATACCCAGATGCAGGCGGTGAGGATTCATGCGATACCAATTGGAAGCTTCTTTCTGACGTCCGTCTTCTTTAAACTGACAAGCGTATATTTCTTTATGTCCACGACCGAAATCGTGTTCTTTCAAGTATTCTTCCGGTTTGTATTTATTGGGATTACCGAAACTATGCCAGCCCCATTGACTTTGCGTACCCAATGGCACGCCTTTCTTATATACTGAAGGAAAAGTCTGTAGACCGGTAGCATCCACTGTAAAGGCAAACTCACCGTTGCCGACCGATAACGATGCCAACGAATCAAACGAAGATACCTGAGGGTTGTTACGGGCAACCAGCGCCTCACGATCTATCGGCGCTTGCTTTTCCGAACCGCAAGCTGCCAAGACGACTGCAAGTAGAGAATAAAACAGTTTTTTCATGGTATTTTTAGTGTAAGTAATATATCTCATAGTTGTGAACGAAGCAAAGATAACGCATTTCCGCCAAACCGATTCTGTCCGGTTTGGCGGAAATGCTAAGAGAAATGATTATCGGGCATACACTGCCCAAGCTGTCACAGAAAGTCAAATGCCAACTCCAGTTTCAATCCCTCATCCCCTTTTTTGATACGGATAGTTCCAGGCTGACTCTGCGGCCCGTGCTGACTTATCGGCTTGAAAGAGCGAATGGCGGGAATATCCAATAAGAAAGAAAGATCCCCGGCCGGAAAGTCCGGCATTGTACGGATACCATCCTGACGCCCACGAGGTTCATCCGGAGTGAATACACGAAAGAACACTCCGTCCGTAGCCGCATAGACGGTAAAAGCGTTCTGCTTGCCTTGAATTGTGGCCCAATAAAGATTGGCGTGATACCCTTTAAATTCCGGATAGACCAGTTTGTCCGCACTCTCTCCGGTAACAGTATTATTAAAGTCTTTCTGCCAGATACCGTAATTCATACCCGGAATACGGTTCTTCCACACACGGTAAGGACCGCGCCCCAACCAACGCATACCTGTACATTCACTTTCAGGATAAGAGAAGGTAAACCCGAAGTTAAGTATGGCATTATCCGTAAAAGCATCATCAAAGCCGCCACCGCCCGATGCCCGGTTCAGCAATACGGCATCCATCTTCAACAGCCCGTCCGGACGCAAACGCCACACAACGGAATCCGCTCCGCCCCGATAACGGGCACAAAGGACAGCATCACCTCTCTGCTCCATACGAGCGGAAAGAGACACCAGTTTCATTTGCATTCCTACAGGCAGCGGACCGTTTTTCAACGGAATTATCCGGTTGTCTTTCTTCCGCAATACAGAATATATGGTAGCATCGTTTCGGCGAAAGGATATGTCCACCCAATCGGAACACAACGTTATTAAAGAATCAGCCTCGTTCACACAACAACCTTTTCCTGTTCTTTTCAAAGAAGCCAGTTGCCCTTCAAAATAGCTTCTCGCAAAACTGATGGGATACGTACGCGTACACACGCTCTTTCCATCCAGTCCTATAGCTTCCAACTCCAAAACATCTCCCTTAGAGAAGAATTTTTCCCGGATTTCCGGATTCTCCCATGCAGCTATACAGGCATATCCGGTTTCACCCGGTTCCAAAGCAGGCAAATTCACCCGGCCGCTGTCTACTGTGCATCCCTCTGCCCGGCTCTGTAGCGGGGAAGGATAGGAAAGGACGCGATAGCGCATGGAACACTCCTTCAAATTAGTAAACAGATAACGGTTCTCCACTAAAAAACGGCCATTGAAAGAAGGCGTTAGCTGGAGAGGCTTTATCTTTATAGGCGACCATATTTCCCGTACGGAATAAAAACTGCCTTCTTTCTCCCGATAAGGACCTACAATACCGTCAGGCGCATTATAATCTTCACTGTCCAAAATGCCGTTACAGTCTGTCCGGCGTACAGCTTCATCGCTATATGCCCATAAAAAACCTCCGGCAAACAAAGGGTGTGCCGTATATCGCGCCCAGAAATCCTCCAGTCCGGCTCCATGTCCCTGGTCGTACAGACCATGCATAAACTCTGTCGGCATGAAAACCTTATATCCGTTGGTGAAACGGCCTACACCGGTCAGGTAAGCCGGGTAATGGTGTGTATCCAATTCATCAAAGTCCGCCCAAGGATGGATGACATGACGACGCTGCGGATCATAACGGTAGAACAGTTTATCCGTAGCCATGTTCCACCCGCCTTCATTTCCATTGCTCCAAAGTACGATACATGGATGATTTACATCCCTTGCTATCATTTCTTTTACCAACTTGCTGCCTGTAACAGTGTCGTAAGCATTCTGCCAGCCCGCAAGTTCATCAATATAGAGCAATCCCAACGAATCACAAGCATCCAGAAAATGCTCATCGGGTGGATAATGGGAACGCACGGCATTCATATTCATTTCTTTAATGAGCAGGGCATCTTGAATGCTGAGTTCCTTATTGGTGGTACGCCCGCCATCGGGGTGAAAAGAATGACGGTTTATGCCTTTCATCACCAGTTTCGTACCATTCAGATAAACACCGTCGCGTGGACGAAAGTCAACGGTACGGAATCCGACGCGGACAGATGTCCGGTGTAAAGCCTCCCCTTCTTCATTCCGCAAGGTAACAATGAGATTGTAAAGCCGAGGTTTTTCCGGAGTCCAAGGTTCTACATTTTTCCAAATATGAGCAAACACACTGTCATGCCCCACTTCCCACATCCGAACCTCCGAACAAACGTCCGTTCCATCCAAAGGATGTAAAGCTGCCGTTAATTTTTCCTTGCCTTTCACTCCTTTCAGCTCGGTATAAAGCTGCATTTCCCCATCCATTTTCGCATCCACTGCAATATGTTCGATACGTATCTGAGGTTTGGCTTCTAACCATACAGGACGGTAAATCCCCCCAAACAACCACCAGTCCGCCTTACGTTCGGCCGCATTCACCGACTTATTTCCGGAATGTTTTTTTACCCGTACTTCCAGCTTATTGGCAGCACCATATTTCAACAAAGAAGTTATGTCATAGGAAAAACGATAAAATCCGCCCCGATGTGTTTCTCCGGCCGAAACTCCGTTTACAATCACATCCGTATCTGTCATAACCCCATCAAACCACAAACGTATGTTCTTACCTCTCCAATCTTCCGGTACACGAAATGTATGACGATAAATTCCCTCTTCCATACTGGGATTCTTAACCCCTTTCTTCTTATACCAACGCCCGTAGGTATATTCACCAAAACCTTGCAGCTCCCATTGAGAAGGCACTTCTATCTTACTCCACTTCCCGCTGTTCCTACCCTCGGAACAATAAAACTGCCAGGTTACACCATCGCCCAGTCCGGTACCGGAAAGATAACGGCGCTCTGTCTGCTGAGACCATACGCAAAGAGCGGACAATAGTCCTAAAACAGTAAAAAAGATTCTTATATTCATACTTCTTTTATATGGATTTTAATTTTCGAAAATAATAAAATAATCAAAGAAAAAGGCAGTCTGACTTTCACAAGTTAACCGCCCATTTTTCACTAACCCAAATTATAATAATCAATCACTCATCAATAACGAAGGTGCAATACGATTCCTTACTCACCCGGCAATGGCCAATTAGGAGTAGGAACACGCATCGCTTTCATCTCTTTTTCGAACTGTGCAACTTTTTCCGGATATTTATTTGCCAGATTGACAGACTCCGTCATATCCTCTTTTATGTTATACAACTCTAACGGAGCATCTTTCTTTACAGTCACTACTTTCCAATCTCCACGTCTTGCCGCACGTTGCTTTCCCGGGAACTCCCAATACAACAAACGATTATCCGTATCAAGCTGTTGCCCATAGAACAAGGGAAGAATATTGATACCGTTAAGTTTTTGTGGCAATTTATCTGTAGCATCAGCCAAAGCAGCCAAAGTAGGCATTACATCCGGGAAATAAATAATATTATTCAAATTCTGCACCGGAACCTTTCCGGGCTGATTTACAATAAACGGTACGCGAATGCCACCTTCATAAAGCTGTCCTTTCATTCCTTTAAGAGAACCTTTACATCCCAATTCCTCCAACGGTGCCTGCTTGGCAGCACCGTTATCCGATGCAAAGATGACTAAAGTATTTTCGCGCAGCCCCAACCTATCCAGTTCTGCCAACAAACGTCCTATCGCCCGATCCATATGGGTAATCAGAGAGGCATAACGCTTGGTGTTCATATCCCAAGCCTCATCATCATACCAGGTTGTTTCATCTATATTATAGGGTTCGTGCGGCGCATCATAAGCTAAATACAGAAAAAACGGATTGTTTTTATTACGGTTAATAAACTTTATTGCATCTTCCGTAGAAAGGTCTGTATTATGCTTAATGTGTTTATCGCCTTCATTCTCTTTTACATTCTCCAGTTTCTCGTTGTTGAAGCGCCAATAAGGATAGTAGTACGGATCATTAGAATATGCAGTACTGATAAGCCATCCGTAAAACTCATCAAACCCTCGGTTCAAAGGAGTTGCTTCCGGATTAAATCCGTCCAAATGCCATTTGTTTACCAAACAGGTTCTATATCCGGCAGCCCCAAGCACAGTGGCAATGGTTGTATCATTCGGTTGTAAATGCATGCGGCGTATGGTCTTGGTGCCTTTTAATCCTTCAATACCACCTGCAATACAAAAGTTATCGCGTATAGTTGTATTTCCCGTATTCTTTCCCGTCATCAAGGCACAACGGGAAGGTGAACTGATACCGGAACCGGCATAGCATTGCGTAAAGACCGTTCCAGTAGCTGCCAAACGGTCTATATTAGGAGTTTCTATATATTTATTTCCATAACATGACAAGTCGCAATATCCCATATCGTCGGCCAAGATAAAAATAATGTTCGGCTTGTCTCCACCGTCTGTTACAAGTTGCCGGGCAGTCATCAACTGAGGCATAACAAACATACCCGCACAAACTCCACCTAATACTATATCTTTTCTAAACATAATCTGATTTAAATAAAGGAAAAGGTGGCATACCTTTTAAAAGCACCCACCTCCCCTTTTTAATAACTTAAATTTAATGTAGCCAAGGCTAAGATATGACATTCAGTCTTGATAATCAAACAAATAGCATCAATTTTCATATCCCTCGTTTTGGACATAAAGTCCTGGAGTAACATTCATCTGATTCATCGGAATTGGATAGAGGTAACGACCTTCTTTTAAATTTGCTTTCAATTCAGTAAAGTTATAACGCTCAAATTTTGCTTCTGTATCTTCCTTCCAAGTGCCATAACGTACTTGATCGAACCAACGAATACCTTCTCCCATAAACTCAATTTTACGTTCAAGTTTAATGTATTTCATGGCATCCTCTACACTAACTCCAGTCTCGGTTCTCGGATCGCAGTTTGCCCTTTCACGTATTTCATTTACAATTTTCATGGCATCCGCAGTGTTACCTTCACTCGCCAAAATCTCTGCATAAAGAAGCTTCATATCTTCAATACGAATAATAGGTAGATTTACTCCCCAGTCATCATACTTTTTCATGCCACTCTCTGCATCAAAAGACATCCCCAAAGAGGCTATTTTAGTTTTAGTAGGAATCATTTTATAAAACATAGCTTTAGTATACACATTACCCGTAGTTCCATCTTCAAAAGTCATCAACTCAGAAGGGCTCTGATATTCAGGAGCTACCGCATCACCAGCAAAGCCAGCCATCACACCAAAATTATAGCCACGTCCGTCTTTTTTTCCATTAGAGTATTCACGATCAAATTCGTGCATCAATGTCTTTTCCACATAAATAGAATTTTGCGAAAAATTATAGTTTTTAGACCAATCTTCCGGAACGATTTTAACTGGAAGCATATTGAATATGGCTGGGTTTCCCGTACCACCCGTACGATACTGAATGGCGAAAATAGAATATTTATTGTAATATGCATCAGTCGGCATCCACTGTTTTTGCCATTCTTCCAATGATGGTGCCCAATAAGCGGCTGCATGAGAATCATCTAAAACGTTTTCCAATTGCGTTTTAGCCAAACTCTTCGCATTAGTATCATTATATGGATAACCAGCCAATGTCATATACACACGTGCCAACATAGCCTTCGCGGCCATTTTATCTGCACGGCCTTTTTTATCTATTTTAGCACCATTGGCATCTTGCATATCTGCTTTATAAGGCAAATCTTCTGACTTTTTCAAATCAGGAATAACACGATTATTGAGAATATCCACTGCAGTAGATTGCTTTACCGATTTAATCTCTGACGGAGACATCGGTCTATCTACCATAGGAACATTTCCAAAAAGACGAACTAACTCAAAATAAGCCCAACCTCTCAGGAAATAAGCTTCATTTAAAAATTGATTTCTGATAGACTCGGAATCAAAAGATGCACTCGGAATCTTAGAAATAGCGACATTGGCATCATAAATGACCTTATACCACATATTCCAAGTATCATTAAACATCGCCATATCATCTGTTGCTCTAAATGTTCCTATTTCAGAGTATTCACGAAAAGCGTCCGGATTAGGTTCTACCCACGCAACATCTGAACGACATTCAGACATAAACCAATACATGCAATTAGATGCTTGGCGCAAATCCGCATAAATGCCTAAAATACCTTGCTCCGATTGAGCTTGAGTTTGATAAAATCCATCTGAAGTTATTTTATCTACAGGTGGAGTATCCAAATAATCATCACACGAGGAGATAGTCACGACCAGCGCAGCCAGCCATATTATATTTTTAAGTTTAAGCATAGTTCTTTGTATTAAGGATTAAAAATTAACATTTATACCAAAAGTAAATGTACGAGCATTAGGATAA
>OOCG01001283.1_pt1 | contig 12287 bp, 9 predicted proteins | sample 1671521 | NCBI WGS metagenome assembly OOCG01 (sample SAMN06348165, study PRJEB24527) | human gut metagenome | biome: human gut; feature: ankylosing spondylitis patient; material: feces | host: Homo sapiens | place: China | collected 2015-10
CTGACTAAAGAAACTTTTAGAAGTAACTAAACTGAGAGAAGTGTTATACGTGATTTTCCGTTATGAAATGCCGTGAAAAATGTATCGTAAATAATTTATTCAAATCAAAATATGTTTATTGACTCTCGTGGGTCTTTCGTTGTTAGTTATGTTTTCTAATGAAGGGCATGCTAAGTTTCCTTGGAAAAAGAAAAAGGCAAAATCGGAACAGGTGAAGAAAGCTACTCCTTATGAGAAACTGTTTCGTGGCAAAAAGTGTGAAACAGTAAAAGGTATGATAACACTTCATAAAATGGATGACCGCGTCTATTTTGAATTACCTTTGAATTTGTTGGAAAAGGATATGTTGTTAGGCTCTACTATTAGTGAGACTACAGATAATCGTTTTGGAAGTGTTGGTGAAAAACCGTATGCTCCTTTGCATATTACATTTATAAAAACAGACTCGTTGATTAGCTTATGTGAAGTATCTGATGATTATATGTCACATGATAGCAATCTACAGCAGAGAATATCAGAAAGTACCCGACCGGCAATTCTGAAGAACTTTAATATAAAAGCATATTCACCGGACAGTACAGCTGTGGTTTTTGATATGACAGATTTTTTATTGGCAAATCGGGACAATATGAATCCCTTTTCCCCATTTTCTCCTATTATGGCAGCATACACTGTCAGCAAGGAGTTCAGAAAGGAGGATTCATCTATTATGTCAATCAAATCATTCGATGATAATTTAAGTATTCGTTCTTCTTTGACTTACAATGTTACTGTATCGAGTATGGGAGTGACATATATTAAGCAGATGCCTTTTACAGCGGTGTTGACACGTAGTATTATTTTACTGCCGGAGAAACCGATGCGTCCTCGTTATGCGGATTCTCGTATCAATATCTTTTATACTCCTAAAGTTAAATTCAGCAATGAGAGTCAACGCGTTGAGAATGTTTATTATGCATTAAGATGGCGTTTAGAGCCTGTAGATGCAGAAAAATATGAGAAAGGGGAATTGGTGGAACCTAAGAAGCCGATTATATATTATATAGACAATGCTTTCCCTAATTTTTGGAAAAAATATATTCGTCGTGGAATTTTAAGATGGAATGATGCTTTTGAGAAGATCGGTTTTAAGAATGCAATTTGTGTGAAAGACTTTCCATTAGATGACCCTGAATTTGATCCGGATAATATAAAATATAGTTGTGTGAGATATTCTCCTTCTTTTATAGCCAATGCTATGGGACCTTCTTGGAGTGATCCGCGTACGGGGGAAATTTTGAATGCATCTGTTTATTTGTACCATAATTTAGTAGGGCTGGTACGTAACTGGCGTTTTGTACAGACGGCACAGGCGGACACGGATGTTCGCCGGAAACAACTTCCTACAGATATATTGGGTGATTGTATCAGTTATGTGGTGGCTCACGAAGTAGGACATACGTTTGCTTTTATGCATAACATGGCCGCGTCTTCTTCGATTCCTGTGGATTCATTACGCTCTGCCTCTTTTACCAATAAGTATGGAACTACTTATTCAATTATGGACTATGCACGCAATAATTATGTGGCACAACCGGGAGATAAAGAAAAAGGAGTTCGTTTGACCCCTCCTGATTTGGGGATATATGATTATTTTTCAGTAAAGTGGTTATATTCTCCTATTATGTCAGCCAAATCCAGTGAGGAAGAAATTCCTATTTTGAGGCAATGGATTAGTGAGAAGTTGCCCGACCCGGCCTATCGTTATGGCAGACAACAGATTCGTACTCGTATCGACCCAAGTTCTTTTGAAGAAGATCTGGGGGACGATCCGGTGAAAGCTTCCTCTTACGGAGTCATGAATCTGAAATATATTTTGTCTCAGATGAACGAGTGGATTAAAGACGATGTAGAAGGTGACTTCCGAAAAGAAATTTATAACGAGATTATCGGTCAGTATATACGTTATATTAATAATGTATTATTTAATATTGGCGGTATTTATGTAAATGAACATTATGAAGGCGATCCGTTCCCTTCATACGTTCCTGTGACAAAGGAGAAGCAGAGGGAGTCGTTAAAATTTCTTTGGGAGCAGGCTCTTGATTGTTCATGGATAGATGAACCGGCTCTACAAAAAATATTGCCTCTTCATTCGAATTTGAGCAGTGTGATAGAGAACCTGATTATTGACTATGTGCTAAAACGTTTCCCTTCGGTGGCAATTTGTGGGGATAAGATGGAGCAGAATCCTTATACGCAGCTGGATTATATGGATGATCTATACTATTATATGTTTATGGTCCCGGATAAAAAAAATGTACTTTCGGCTTCTGAGAAAAATATGCAGCTAAAGTTCGTATCCTATTTAATGAATGGAATCAAAACAGTCAAGAAAGGAAGTGCTGCCGGAACATCAGGGAGAATGTTGACGGATGAACGAATACCTTTGCCTGAAGGTATTGTTGCTCCCACTTATTTGTATGATGGACCATTGAATCATTTCAATGATCCTAAAGAAGTTATGGGATTTGAAGATACTGTTTCTGTTACTATCCCTGTAGAGTCGATGGAACATCATTATTATTCTATGTTACGGAAGATTGAGCGGTTGGCTAAAAATCGAATGTCTGCCGGTAGTGATGAGAATCGCACTCATTATCGTCTGTTGGTTTATAAAATATCTCAATCTTTAAAATAGGTGTATGAATAGGAAAATTATATATTTCTCTTTGTTGTCTCTATTGTTGCTCTTTACTGTACAGGATGCTTGTGCACGTAAAAAAAAGGAGAAGTCGGCAAAAACGGAAATCAAAGGATATGAGAATCATTTAAAAGATTGTGTTGCTTCTGATTCGACGGGGTTAATGATCATGCACCGGACTAAAGATAAAGTTCTGGTAGAGTTTCCAGTCAGGTTATTGGAGAAAGAAATGCTTTTAGCCTCTTCGATTATTAATATCAGTGACAATGGAGAAGGAGTAGTCGGGCAGTTCACTTCTCCGGAAGTCATGTTCCGTTTTGTGAGAAATGGCAAAAAGTTGGAAGCAAGAATGATGACTAACCAACCTTTAATGCGTGAGGAAACGGGAAAAGAAGGAGTAGCATCTTCTTTGTTGAAGTCTGCTTCGGGAGGTGTCTATAAATCTTTTAAGATAGAAGCTTTTGCAAAAGACAGTTCTTCGGTTCTGGTTAACCTGGCTCCTTTATTTTTGGAACATTCGGATTACTCGAATCCTTTTTCGTCTTATGCACCTAATTCAATGTATGGAATGGTAACCCGGAAATTCAGATGTGACACTTCACGTTCTTTTTTAAAGGATATTCATAGTTATCCGGATAATATTTCGGTAACCTGTGTATTGGGATATGATGTGGATTATACTGCTTTCGGAACAATTACTATGCAACGAAATGTACCGGTGACGGTTACTGCAGCACGAATGTTGGTATTACTTCCGGAAACGCCGATGGATATCCGATATGCTAATCAAAAAGTGAATACGGCATTTCTAGTCCGTAAGCAGTATGTAGATGAGATGTCTCCTTTGAAAAGCACTCATTTAGTAAAACGTTGGCGTTTGGAGCCTTCGGACAAAGCTGCGTTTAAAAGGGGAGAAAAGGTAGAACCTAAAAAGCCGATAGTATTTTATATCGATACGTTAATGCCGGATTCTTGGAAACCTTATATCAAGGAAGGAGTAGAAGAATGGAATAAAAGTTTTGAGAAGATTGGCTATTTAAATGCTGTTCAGGCTAAAGAATGGCCGAAAGGAACAGACTTTTCTTCTTCCAACATCCGTCATTCTTCTATTTGTTATGCACCGGATTGGATGTATATGGCACAGACTTCTATGCACACAGACCCTCGTACCGGCGAAATACTGAATGCTTCAGTTTACATCCATCATAATTTTCTTTCTTTGTTATATAGCGGTCGTTGTACGCAGACTATGGCTTCTGATCCGACGGCCAGAACATTGACACTTTCGGAAAAGCAGATGGGAGAATTGTTAAAAGTCGGTATTGCACAGCAAGTAGGTCGTTGTTTGGGACTTACAGATAATATGGGGGCTTCTTATCATTACCCGGTAGACTCGCTCCGAAGTGCTGAATTTACGCGTCAGCACGGATTGACTGCTTCTGTTATGGATAACATAATGTGTAATTATATTGCCCAGCCGGAGGATGTTGAAAAGGGTGCTGTGTTAGTGCAACCGGGAATTGGTCCGTATGACTATTTCCCAATTCGTTATTTGTATGCTCCTGTTGTTGCTGATAAGCCGGAGAAGGAACTCGTTACTTTAAATAAATGGGTAGAAGATGCTTATACTGCTCATGAGTATCATTATGGGCCAAGACAGGAGTTTTATGCCCTATATGATCCGACTGCATTATATTGGGATCTCGGTGATGATCCGTTTAAAGCAGCAGATTATCAGATTCAAAATTTGAAAATTTCAATTGCAAACTTTATGAAGTGGTATGCAAAAGAGGATTATGATATAAGTCGGCGTGCAGAACTATATGCAAGTTTGATAAAGCTATTTACCAATAGAGCAATGGAATTATCATTCTGGATAGGTGGACTTTATCTGGATGAAGGAAAGGAAGGAATAAGCTTTCCGGTATCTAAGGAAATGCAACAGAAAGCATTGAATTATCTGGTGAAAATGTCGATGGATTTGGACTGGCTGACAAATGCTGAAGTTAAATCCAGTTTGGAATTACAGGATTTGATCGTAGATAAGACACGCAAATACATTTTTCAGTTATTATTCGACAGAATCCGTTATGTGGCATTATGCTCGGAGAAATCCGACGGAGAATACTCTGTAAAAAACTATATGGATGATATTCATTCTATTGTTTGGAAAGGAGTGTTGCAAAACAGAGTACTGACGAATACGGAGATGCTGTATCAAAATGCCTTTATTGATTATTTAGTAAAGAATATATCGAAAAATATGGGTGGAGGTACGGCTAAGAATGCCGGACGTCAGCAAGCTTTACGGGGAGATAGTTTTAAAATGGATATTTTTAATGAGGCTAATTCTTTCGTAATGGGTTGGCAGGCGCAGGATATAGTACCAGTGAACTCACATCAAGACGCCTCAGTTTATTGGGATATGCTATTAAAAATAAGAAATCTTTTGAGTAGCCGTATTTCATCTGCTTCTCCGGACATGAAGGAATATTATGGTTTTTTGATTTACAAAATAAATCAGATCTTAGATGATAACTGATATAAATGAAGTTGTATGCAATAAAGTGTAGGAAATAAAAGGAATAATAATCTCGATTATTAAAAAACTTTTTTATTTACGAGAAACAATATAACTTTGTAAATTGTTGAAATAACAAAACAACAATTTATTCATTTAATATACATTTTAATTATGCTACTATTATTGCAAGCAACACAAGCTGCGGACTCTGTGCAAGTGGCTGCAGATGAATTAATAAAAGAGGCGATTGCCAATGCTGACGGCTTAGATAAACTTTCGCTGATTACTCAACAACTGATAGACTTTGGTATTCGTGCCGGAGAACGTATATTGATTGCGATCCTTGTCTTTGTCGTCGGACGTTTCCTCATCTCGCTGCTCAACAAGTTTATCAGACGCCTGATGGATAAACGAAAAGTGGATGTAAGTATCAAAACTTTCGTTAAAAGTCTGGTCAATATTCTGTTGACGATTCTGTTAATCATTTCTGTCGTTGGCGCTCTAGGGGTTGAAACCACTTCGTTCGCAGCTTTATTGGCTTCTGCCGGTGTTGCTGTCGGTATGGCTTTATCCGGCAATCTGCAGAACTTTGCCGGGGGATTGGTTATTCTTTTGTTCAGACCTTATAAAGTTGGCGATTGGATAGAAACACAGCAAGGTTCAGCTGGCACGGTAAAAGAAATTCAGATATTCCATACCATCCTTACTACCGCGGACAACAAACTGATTTATATTCCCAATGGTTCATTGAGCAGTGGAATAGTGACCAACTACAGTCATCAGGAAACCCGCCGTGTAGAATGGATTATTGGTATAGATTATGGAGAAGATTATGAGAAAGTACAGAAAATCGTTTATGAGATTCTTGCTGCTGATAAACGCATCCTGAATGAGCCGGTTCCCTTTGTGGCTCTTCATGCGTTGGACGCCAGCAGTGTGAATGTAGTGGCACGTGTATGGGTAAATAGCGGAGATTACTGGGGTGTTTATTTCGATATAAATAAAGCGATTTACGAAACCTTCAATGAAAAAGGTATCAACTTCCCTTTCCCACAACTTACAGTACATCAGGGAAATTAATTATTCTACGCTGATTATTACAAAAAACGAGGGAGTCTCACATTAAGTGAAACTCCCTTATTTTTTGGAAAACTTGTCTGGTGTGATTGAATAAATTTCTTTCTTTTATTTTATGCCGAAATCTTCAGCTAGTTCATATCTATCTTCTTTGATTCCCAGTACATGATTAATTTTTCTCCTTTTCTCGAGATCTTTAAAGTAGTTTTCCACAACCTGATAGAGATCGAAGTTAGTAGTTGATCCCGCGGCTAAATCGAGTGATTCCACCATCTTTTCTACGGCTTGATGGATTTTCTCTGCGTCTATCAGATGCAGTTCGTTGCTGTGTATTAAATGTTTTTCCATGACTGCAATGTTTTTAATGTTATTACAGATATAACATTCCGCAGTCATGGAAAGTTCAATGATTGAATGTTAGATTTTGGCAAGTGCCTGATCCAAATCCGCAATCAGGTCATCAATATGTTCTGTTCCGATGGATAGGCGTACGGTGCCCGGATAAATTTCCTGTTCGGCTAGCTCCTGTGCATTGAGTTGTGAATGGGTAGTGCTCGCCGGGTGGATCACCAATGATTTCACGTCAGCCACATTGGCAAGCAGGGAGAAAATCTCCAGGCTGTCGATGAAACGGTGTGCCTCGTCTTGTCCGCCTTTTACCTCGAAAGTGAAGATAGAACCGGCGCCATTCGGGAAATAACGTTGATATAGTGCATGGTCAGGATGGTTGGATAATGACGGGTGATTCACTTTCTTCACTTTCGGGTGATTGTTTAAGAAATTCACTACCTTCAATGCATTTTCTACATGACGCTCTACACGTAAGGAAAGAGTTTCCAGACCTTGTAACAGGATAAAAGCGTTGAATGGACTGATGGTAGCTCCTGTGTCGCGCAGCAAAATGGCACGGATGCGGATTGCATAGGCAGCCGGACCGGCTGCATCGACGAAGCGTACGCCATGATAGCATGGATCGGGTTCGGTCAGTTGTGGGAATTTGCCGGAGGCTACCCAGTCGAATTTACCTGAATCTACAATGACCCCTCCCAATGAGGAACCGTGTCCGCCAATGAACTTTGTTGCGGAATGTACTACGATATCTGCTCCGTGTTCGATGGGGCGGATTAAATACGGAGTTCCGAATGTGTTGTCAATAATCAAAGGTATTTTGTGGCGGTGGGCTATTTCTGCTACTGCTTCTATATCAATGATATTTGAGTTCGGATTTCCGAGGGTTTCGATAAATACAGCTTTCGTATTTTCCTGAATAGCTTTTTCAAAGTTCGACAAATCGCTTGGATCAACGAATGTTGTTGTGATGCCATAGCTGGGCAAGGTATGAGCCAGTAGGTTGTAGCTTCCTCCGTAAATAGTTTTGGATGCTACAATATGATCGCCTGCACGAGTGATATTCTCAAAAGCATAAGTGATGGCAGCGGCACCCGAAGCGACTGCCAGCCCTGCTACTCCTCCTTCAAGGGCGGCAACGCGTTGTTCAAAGACTCCTTGAGTGGAGTTGGTCAGACGGCCGTAGATGTTTCCTGGGTCCTGCAGACCAAAACGTGCGGCTGCATGGGCGGAGTTGTGAAATACATAAGAGGTGGTCTGGTAAATAGGTACTGCGCGGGCATCTGTTGCCGGGTCTGCTTGTTCTTGTCCTACATGAACCTGTAAAGTCTCGAAGTGTAATTTCTTTGTTGCCATAATCGTATATTTTTAAAGTTTATATTCTTTCTTTATTTTCTTGCAAAGTTATGAGATGAAGATATATCGAACAAGATATGGCTGAAATGTAGAAAATAATGCTATTTTTGTGCCGTTATATGGAATAATACAACTGCGTTATTCTTGGAAATTACCTTTTAGAAGAATATTTTTCTTATGGATACTTTTGATAAACTGGATAAAGTAGATTTGCAAATACTCCGTACTTTGCAAGAGAATGCCCGATTGACAACGAAAGAGTTGGCTGCGCGAGTGAGTCTTTCTTCAACTCCTGTTTTTGAACGTCTTAAACGGTTGGAGAATGGAGGTTATATAAAGAAGTATATTGCCGTATTGGATGCGGAAAAACTGAATCAGGGATTTGTCGTGTTCTGCAGTGTGAAGCTTAGACGTCTGAATAGGGATATAGCGGCAGAGTTTACACGGATCATACAGGATATTCCTGAAGTAACCGAATGTTATAACATATCAGGAAGTTATGATTATCTGTTGAAGATTCACGCTCCCAATATGAAATACTATCAGGAGTTTATTCTGAATGTGTTGGGAACGATTGATAGTTTGGGATCACTGGAAAGTACATTTGTGATGGCGGAAGTGAAGCATCAATATGGGATACATATTTAGTCCTTTGTGTGATAGTCTGAAATTTATCTTGTATATTTGCTATGTAATATAAATCCTGTTTTGCTGACACAATGAAATGGCAACTTTGTAAATAGCTTCGCCCATATGGATTGTAACAATAGAGAGTTCTGCTGCTACAACTGTTTGTGATTTAACGTAAGTCACAAGTTATTTTTTTATTCTATTCAATAAACTATATAAAAGAAGCCATTACAATGAATTCGAACATATATCCTCGTTCTAATGATTTTCAGACTATTTACCTGAATACGGTGATTAAGAATCCTGCTATTATCGTAGGTGATTATACAATATACAATGACTTTGTAAATGATCCGGTTCTTTTTGAGAAGAACAATGTCTTATATCATTATCCGATTAATAAAGACCGCTTGATAATAGGAAAATTCTGCTCCATAGCCTGTGGAGCTAAGTTTCTTTTCAATAGTGCAAACCACACATTGAATTCTTTATCCAATTATACGTTTCCTATCTTTTTTGAGGAATGGAATTTAGATAAGGGAGATGTAACTTCCGCCTGGGATAATAAAGGGGATATAGTAATAGGTAATGATGTATGGATTGGATATGAAGCTGTTATTATGGCAGGAGTACATATCGGGAATGGAGCAGTCATTGCGTCGCGGGCAGTGGTTACTAAAGATGTTCCTCCTTATACAATAGTAGGCGGAACGCCAGCCAGGGAGATTCGGAAACGTTTTGATGAGCAAACGATTGCCCGATTGCAAGAATTGCAATGGTGGGATTGGAGCGTCGAAAAGATCTCCGAATGTATACCTTATATTACAGGTGGAAAGATAGAAGAACTGATGAAAAGATAAGCAATGCATATATGAAATTTATAATAGAACCCGGAACTTTTGCTGATATAAATGAATTGGAAAAGCTGTATGATGAACTGAATGATTACCTGGCAGGTACGATTAGTTATCCCGGGTGGATAAAAGGTATCTATTCTATTTATTTTATCCAACGGTTTTAAATCGGGAGCCTGTTTTTCTTATAACTTTGCAACTGATTTTAGAAAAAGAAGTTTGGAATGATAAATAAGTATGAAGCACGGCTAGGTACAGAGCGTATGTTGCCGCTCGTTTTTAAAATGGCGCTTCCCGCAGTAATAGCCCAATTCGTCAATTTGCTGTATAGCATGGTCGACCGTATTTATATCGGACATATTCCGGGTATTGGTACTGATGCGTTGGCTGGGGTAGGAGTGACGACTTCTCTTGTTATACTGATTTCTTCTTTCTCGGCGATTGTAGGAGGAGGGGGCGCGCCATTGGCAGCCATGGCACTGGGACAGGGCGATCGTCTGCGTGCCGGAAAAATTTTGGGGAATGGTTTTGTCTTATTAATACTATTCGCCCTGTTCACTTCGTTCATCGCATATACCTTTATGGAACCGATTTTGCTTTTTACGGGTGCTTCGGAAAATACGTTGGAATATGCGGTTGATTATCTTTCCATCTATTTATTAGGAACTGTTTTCGTTGAAATATCTACAGGACTGAATAGCTTTATTAATGCACAGGGACGGCCGGCTATTGCCATGTACTCCGTTTTGATCGGTGCCTTATTGAATATTATTCTTGATCCTATTTTTATTTTCTGGTTTGATATGGGAGTGAAAGGAGCTGCTTTGGCTACCGTATTGTCTCAAGCATGTAGTGCGGCGTGGGTATTGAGTTTTCTCTTTTCCCGTCGTGCTTCCTTACCTTTGGAAAAGCGTAATATGCGGTTGAGCCGGAAGATTGTATTCGCCATGTTAGCTTTGGGAATATCTCCATTTATAATGGCAAGTACGGAGAGCCTGGTTGGTTTTGTATTGAATAGTAGTCTGAAAAATTTTGGAGATATTTATGTCAGCGCATTAACTATCTTGCAAAGTGCGATGCAGTTTGCAAGTGTTCCGTTAACCGGTTTTGCGCTGGGATTTGTTCCGATTATCAGTTATAATTATGGTCATGGTGATAAACAACGTGTGAAAGACTGTTTTCGTATTGTGATGATAACCATGTTTTCATTTAACCTGTTATTAATGCTACTTATGATCTTGTTTCCTACGATTGTAGCATCTGCTTTTACTAGTGATGAAAAATTGATAGAAACAGTCCGCTGGACAATGCCTGTTTTCTTGGGCGGTATGACTATCTTTGGATTACAGCGAGCCTGTCAGAATATGTTTGTAGCCTTGGGACAAGCAAAAATATCTATTTTTATTGCTTTGTTGCGTAAAGCGATTCTACTGATTCCATTAGCATTGATATTACCGCATTATATGGGAGTAACCGGTGTATATGCAGCTGAAGCAATATCTGATGCGACAGCGGCAATTTGCTGTACTTTGTTGTTCTTTTGGCAGTTCCCCAAGATTCTGGGGAAAATACAGGGGAATATTTTGCGTACAGATTAGAAACAGTCAATGTACAAAGCATTGGCTATTTTTTGATTGATAATTAGAATAAAATGCGGAGAATAATCGCTATATTTACCGCAAAATATACGGAGAATATGAAATCAATCTATATCTGGCAACAAACTGATTGGCCTGATTTTACTTGGGATGATGCAAAACTATCTTATAAATTAGGTAGAGTCAGGGGCTTGCAAGGTAGACTTGTAGGGCGAATGAGTGCACTTGGTTTTGATTTGAAGAATAGTGCTATGCTTGATGCGCTGACAGCAGATATTACAAAGTCATCGGAAATAGAAGGAGAAATATTGAATGTTGATCAGGTGCGTTCTTCTGTGGCTCGTCATTTGGGCATAGAAATAGAAGGATTACCCGAAGCAGACCGCTATATAGATGGAGTGGTGCAAGTAATGATAGATGCTACTCAAAACTACATGCAACCATTGACGGCTGAACGCTTTTTTAATTGGCATGCTGCATTGTTTCCTACAGGACGAAGTGGGGTATATAAAATAACGGTTGCCGATTGGCGGCAAGGTGCAGAGCCAATGCAAGTCATATCAGGAGCTATGGGAAAAGAGAAAATACATTATCAGGCTCCTGATTCGGATCATGTTCCTTACCAGATGAAACTGTTTTTAGAGTGGGTAAATGGTAATCAGAAGATAGATCCTGTTCTGAAAGCTGCGATTGCTCACTTATGGTTTGTGACTATTCACCCTTTTGATGATGGGAATGGACGTATATCCCGAACGATCACTGATTTGTTTTTAGCTCGTGCAGATGAAATGCCACACCGTTTTTATAGTATGTCTGCCGAAATACGCAAGCAGCGTAAGGGGTATTATGAGATGCTGGAGAAAACACAAAAAGGTAGTTTGGATATAACAAATTGGCTTGAATGGTTTCTTGACTGTCTGGAAGCTGCATTACTTGATACAGAGAAATCAATCAGCACGATTTTGCAGAAAGCAGCTTTCTGGGATAAGTATCGGTTGGTTTCGATGAATGAACGGCAGATTAAAATGGTGAATTTGTTTTGGGATGGTTTTGATGGCAAATTGACCTCTTCCAAATGGGCGAAGATAACCAAATGCTCTCCTGACACTGCATTGCGTGATATACAAGATTTAATAACTAAAGGTGTATTTCGTAAAACAGACGAGGGAGGGCGGAGTACTAATTATGAATTGGTTTTATAATTTGGCGGTAATTAT
>OOCG01001309.1_pt1 | contig 11975 bp, 6 predicted proteins | sample 1671521 | NCBI WGS metagenome assembly OOCG01 (sample SAMN06348165, study PRJEB24527) | human gut metagenome | biome: human gut; feature: ankylosing spondylitis patient; material: feces | host: Homo sapiens | place: China | collected 2015-10
ATTGAGAAGTCTTTTCTTAATTCCTACAAATTCTGTCACCCTGTAAAGTGCCGCCCTGCCCTTTGCCTTTGTTTCATCAACAATATTCTTGGCAGTAGATTTTACCTGTACTTTTATCTCAGATACCTGTGACTTTATCTGCTCACATCTGGTATTAAGTCGCTCCTGTGCTTCTGACAATGCCTTTTTTGCATTATTGACAAGTGTATCTTCCTGCATTTCTTTGATCTGGTTCTGCATATTGGTGAGTTCTTCCGTCATGGAATCAATCTTTTTCTCCAGTCCATCCACATAGCTGCATATCTCAAATACATCGTTTGCCTGCTCTTTCATGGCATTTTTCTTTAATAAGTCGAGAAGTTCTCTTATGACCTCCTCATTGGTAAGTGTTTTTCCTGCTTCCATATCCATTCTGTTTCCTCCATTCTGTAAATGGGGCAGCCTTGGCCGCCCCTGTACTCTGATTACTGATTATCGAAAGGGCGTCGCCTCTTTGTCCTTCTCTTTATCGGGATTGCCATGATGTTTCTCTGCACTCTCTCTTGCCTTTTCGTTGCTCTTATCCTTTGCTTTCTCATATTCAGAGATAATCTCATTATAGAGTTTTTCCCTGAAATCCTTTGTGACCGGATAGCAGACATCCTGATAGATTGGCTTGCCCTGCTCATCCACCTGCTTTGTCTTATAAGAAGGCATTGATACAAAGATTTTCTCTTTACCCTGCACGATATTGATATTATTTACGATGAAACTGTTTTCAAAATAAATGCGTGCAAGTCCCTTGATGTTACTACCTTCCCTCTCATAAGGTGTTACAGTTACGGAAAACTCCGGCATTTCCTGTGTACGCTCCTGCTTCTGTGTCTCCTCTTTCTCCGGTTCCTTAATTCTTGCATAGGCATCAAGGATATTGGTATAGAGTTCCTCTCGAAACTCTGCTGTGATAGGATTGCACACATCCTTATAGATCACACCGTTGCTTTCATCACGCTCATTGGAGCGGTATCTTGGCATTGATACGAAAAGCTCTCCCTTATCCTTATTCTCAAGGATTGCAATATTGGTGATCTTAAATGAATCACCGAATACCACTGTTGCAAATCCTTTGATATTGCTGCCCTCTTTTGCCCTTACTTCGTTTACCTTAATTGAATACTTCATATGCTATTCCTCGCTTTCTTTTTGTTCTTTGTTTTGCTCCGATATGATAAGCTCACACCAAAGCTGTTCTATCTGTTCACAAGACAATCTGCCATTTAACCAGTTGCCAAGTGTAACGACCATTCCGTCCTGCTCATAGTAGAGCCACTCCTGTGTTTCAATGTTCCCCTCATACACGATGGTCACATCAAAATCAGGCATAAATAATCCTTCCTCCTCATCCCACGCACAGGCTATTCCCTGTCTGAGTGTCAGATTCAGGCTTTCGACATACACAGACCAGCCGCTTACGACTATCTGAAAGTCATCATCAATCTCTGCAATATCATCCTCGATGTCAATTAGCTCTTCCATTTCTGCTACTGCCTCTTCTATCTCACCTAATCGGTATCTCTTATTCATCCATCACCGCCTCCTTATAAATGCACCTGACCACAAAACGCATGGTTCCTTTCTGGGAACAGGTAAAAAGAGTTAGTTCTTTTTCATCACCCTGTGTCTTGATGCTGTTATCATACGGATTTACTACATCTGTCTCTGTTACCTCATAGATATGCTTCTGTCCATTTTTGTCGGTTATCATTACTTCATCACCTATGGATATCTGACTTAGTGGTGTAAAAAATGTGCCATATCTGCTGCCATTGTGACCGCACAATACACAGTTGCCACTCTCCCCAATCCCTGCTGTTTCTTCTATATGACCGATCCCGGCATTAAGCACTTTACTTGTGGTTCCTTCCATTACCGGATACCTGATATCTAAGCCCGGTATCTCAATGATGCCGATAACACCGCCTTCTTTAAGAATGGCTTCATCCTCTTTACTAATGGAGGTTTGCTCTTCCTCCACATCTGTTTCTTCATCGTAATCATCCTCCAATGTCTGCTCAAATTCACTTATGAGCTGTTCTGTCTGTTTTTCTCCGGTTGCCCGCCAGAAAAAAGGGACTGCCATAATGGCAATCCCTGCTGTAATCAGTAGTCCTGCGACCACTTTTCTTATGCTCATATTATTCACTCTCCTATCGTGTTCTGCCCTCTCTGTCGGCTGGATAAGCACCTTTATCCTCTGCTACAATTGCTGCAGATTCCATCCTGTCATCTGCTTCTCTTTCTTCCTCCGGTCCGCTCAGGTCTGCATCCACAGCCTTTGCGTTCTCAAGGTCAAGCTGGGCATTCAGTTTACACTGCCTAGCCAGCTTTTCTTCCAGTTCCTTGCTGTACGCAAATGGCTTGTCATACTCTGCCTTTGATGCTTCAAGGTCATTCTGGTACTGCTCAATCTTCTTTTCTAAGAAATCAATGTTCTCATGGAGTCCATTGAACAGGTTTTCCAGCTTTACCATGCTGCCGACCGGACTTGTGGAAAGTTCTGCCTTGTACTCAGTCTTTCCACGAAGCACCATATAATTGATGTCAAGGAAGTTCTTTTCCACAAGCAGCTCAAATCCATGGAACTTGCCGATTGCAGTTGTCTCTCCGGTCTTACATTTGCTGATTGCTTCAAGCATCATCGTTCCTCCATCCACACGCTCTGTGTAGGTTGCTTTGCCTATGGTAATGGCAAATTCCGGATTATCAATCAGTTCTTTATCCCTTGCCTTTACATCTTCTCTTACATTGGCAAGCTTTTCTGTTGCTGTCTTAATGAGCTTCGGGTACTTAATCATAAAGTTGTCCTGAAGTCCATATCTCTGATTGTCATAGGATGCCTTTAAGAGCTTTAATCTCTGGACATCATTGTCAATCTCCATCTTTTCCTTGATCAAAGGATTACCGGTGGCAACCGCCTTAATCTCTGCATAGGAAAGTGTTGCCTCGTCGATATCCTCGCAGCTTCGGCTTACTGCCTTGCTTGTCATGACCTGACTGATGAAACGCTGCTTATTTTCAACGAGCGACCAGTTGTATGCATCAAAGGTTCCTTTGGTGACATATCTGTAGATTGCTACTTCTTCATTTTCGTTGCCCTGCCTGATGCCTCGTCCTTCCCTCTGTTCAATGGAGCTTGGCTTCCACGGACAATCCACATGATGCATTGCTACAAGGTGTGTCTGCACATTGACACCTGTTCCACACTTGTCCGTTGAACCAATAAGAACTTTCTTTTTACCTGTCCTCATCTCCTTAAAAAGTGCATCCCTCTGTGCATCTGTCTTGGCATCATGGATAAATGCTATCTCTTCTGCCGGAATACCATACTGGATAAGAGTTTCCTTCAGATAATCATAAATAGTGAAGTCCTTATCCGGTCCCGGTGTGCCGATGTCCGAAAAAATAAGCTGGCAGCCTATATGACCATCAGCATTTCCTTTCTCATATTCTTTCCATACATTCTCCGCTACCTTATTGAGTTTTCCATCCGGATTGTTCGGCGCATCCTTATCAATCAGTCTGGCATCCGTTCCAAGAAGTCTTGCCTCATGGGTAATCTTTAAGAAGTTATCCACACTTGGATCAACTCCACCACCTCTGATACGCTCTGCCCTCACAACAAAGTCTTCCATAACCTGCTTCACATACCAGTCAGGCTCCGACTCCACAATAATAGGCTTGCCTCCTCTGAGGGCTGGCACATCAAGGTCAAGCATGTCTGCGGTCTGCACATCAGCTACCTCTCTAAAGATATTCATAAGCTCCGGCAGATTCGTAAACTTATTAAACCTGCTCTTAAAACGGAAACCGCTTCCCTCTACAGTAAGCTCAAGTGCTGTTGTCACTTCACCAAAGTTCGCTGCCCATGAATCAAAGTGATAAATCCCCATCTCTTCAAGTGCCGCTTTCTGTAAGTAAAGCTGCATGACATACATCTCACACATCGTATTGCTGATCGGTGTACCTGTCGCAAACACAATGCCTCTGCCATCATTTATCTCTGATAGGTACTGGCATTTAAGCTGCATATCCGTTGACTTTTTCGCTCCACTGCTGCTGATACCGGACACATTATTCATCTTGGAAAATATAGCAAGGTTCTTAAAATTATGTGCTTCGTCTACCATAATAGAGTCCACACCAAGCTCCTCAAAGGTTATAAGGTCATCCTTTCTGCTTTCATCAGATAGTGATTTAAGCTGCTCCTCCAGCTTTTTCTTCTGGCTTTCCATCTGTTTTACAGTCCATCTCTCCCCGTTACGCTCTTTCATCTCATCAATCGCATAGCTGATTTCATCAATCTGCTCGTTAAGCATTCTCTCCTTTCTCTCTGCTGAGATTGGAATTTTCTCAAACTGCGAGTGCGACATGATAATGCAGTCAAAGTCACCTGTCGCAATCCTTGATACGAACTGCTTTCTGCGACTCTTTTCAAAATCACGCTCTGTGGCAACTAAGATATTTGCTGACGGATACAGCCTTAAAAACTCTGATGCCGTCTGACCGATAAGCGGCTTTGGAACAACCATGATCGTCTTATTGGCAAGTCCGAGTCTCTTCTGCTCCATACAGGCAGCCATCATCTCAAAGGACTTTCCGGCACCGACACAGTGTGCAAGCAGTGTGTTTCCTCCGAGAAGGATTCTAGCCACCGCATTCTTCTGATGAGGCTTTAGCTCAATCGCCGGATTCATTCCCGGAAACTGTAAGTGGCTTCCGTCATACTCACGTAGGCGGATGTTATTGAATGTCTCGTTGTAATACTCCACATATTTCTGTCTTCGCTCCGGCTCTGCAAACAGCCATTCCTTGAACTTCTCCTTGATCATGTTCTGTTTTTCCCTTGCAAGCATTGTCTCATTCTTATTGACTTCGTAATGATATTTGCCATCACCGTCATCAATCCTGTCCCTTACTGTTACAGTTTTAAGATTCAGCGTATCCTCAAAAATAGAATAAGCATCCATGCGGCTTGTACCATAAGTCTTAGTAGCTGCCACTGAATGCTTATCCATGCTCTTATTCTCGATGAACCATTCCATACTCATCTTATTTAAGTGTACCTGAATGCCTGTATTGTAAAACTGGCTTCTGACTGCCCTTGCTCTTCTTGGTGTATTGAGAAGCTCATAGATAAACTGCTCATAATCAAGCGGCTCAATCCATGTCGTACCAATCTTTACATCAATATCTGAAGCTTCAATCCACTCCGGCTGCACCTTTTCCAGTGCTGCCACATTGCCTGCAAATCTTTCTGCCTGCGGATTGTCTGTATCAGCTGCCATAGCCTTTGCTACACGGAGCTTGTCTCTCACATTGCCGGAAAGATACTCGTCTGCTGTCTCCCAGCCGATATCAGGATTGTTCTCGTTGTAACGTTCGGGATTAAGGAAAATCAGTCCATCCAGTTCTTCCACAAGAACTGCCCTTCTAAGCTCTGCCAAAGCATCATCACTAAATGTTATCTCATCCACTGTCTGCCCGGACTTTTCTGCAAGCTCTTCCTTTGCATTAGTAATATCCGGCTCATAGATAGAGAGCATATAGGCAAGATTCACATATCCAAATTCATTGACGGATACATTTAATGCTTCAACAGCCGTCTCCACTCTGTCTATGACAGTCTTTGCCTTAATCGTCTGCTTATAAAACATATCCGCTTTTTTCACCTCCCCGTCTTCATTTACTTCCTCAAGACTGCAAAGAAGCGGATAATCGCTGTCATCCCTGAACGCTGTACGGTTTGCTTTGGAAGTGATTGCTCCATACTTTCCAACGAATTTATCATATTTTACATTCAAAAGCTGCTGTTTGTCTGCAAGCTCCTCATCACTACAGCCCTCCATCTGGATATCAATCAGCTCTCTTGTTATCTGTCTGATTTCATCAAGGCTTCGGATTCGCTCCTCGGCAGTCTGTGATACTTCTTTTCTTACCATCTCGGAATTTTCCCTGTAATAGAGCTTTCCTTCAAAAAATGTGTAAGTGTAGTTTCTCACATCCGGATCAGCCGGGATAACTTCCTCCGTCTGCTCCGCCTCATCTGCCACTCTCTCAAAATCTGTCATCTGTGCTTTGATATTACCGATAGCTTTGTTTAATGCTTCATACATATTGAAGTTCTCATCATCATTCACACAGACTGTATATCTGCTGTCCTGTCCGTAAATCCTTGTGTCATACTCCATAACCCCAAGCATCATTTCCGGATGCTCTGCAAAATAAGAGTTGACTGCAATGCCATTCTCAGTCACACCAAGGTGTACCCAGTCAGGTTCAATATCAATCTTTCTCTCCCTCTTCTGCAAAAACAGGATATCTGCTGTCACTTCGGTTCCTGCATTATCTTTAAATGCAGTATTCGGAAGTCTTATCGCTCCCACAAGTTCTGCTCTTTCAGCCAGATACTTTCGGATAGTAGGATTTGCCTTATCAAGTGTTCCCTTTGTGGTGATTACTGCAACCATGCCTCCCGGTCTTACCTGATCAAGTGCTTTTGCCAGAAAATAATCGTGGATACGGAAGTTATACTTGTTGTACTTTGGATCAAATACCTTATAATCACCAAATGGCACATTTCCGACAACCACATCAAAGAAGTTATCCGGATATGTGGTATTCTCAAATCCTGTGATACTGATATTGGCATTCTGATAAAGCTGCTTTGCAATTCTTCCTGAAATGCTGTCAAGCTCCACCCCATACAGCTTGCTTCTCTGCATTGGTGCCGGCATACTTCCAAAGAAGTTACCGATACCCATAGATGGCTCTAATACATTGCCGCCTCTGAAACCAAACTGGACAAGTGCCGAGTTCATGCACATGGCAATCTCCGGTGAAGTATAAAAGGCATTGTTTACTGTTGCCCTAGCTGCAGCATACTCTTCATCCGATAACATCTCTTTGAGTTCTTTGTACTCTTTGCTCCAGCCTGCGTTTTCCTCGTCAAATGCCTGTGACAGTCCGCCCCATCCGACAAACTTCGACAAGGTTTTCTGTTCCTCCGGTGTTGCAAGCCTGTTTTCTGATTCAATCTGCTTTAAAGTACGAATTGCATCCATATTCCACTGATATCTGGTCTTGGCACCGCCTTTTTCCATTTCCCAGAGATTGTAATGGAAGTTGTGCTTCGTCTGCCCGGCAACATTCTTCTCATTTTCAAGACTTTCTACTTGCTGTACTGGTTCCTGCTTTGGTGTAAAATCTACAGTTTCCTGTGATTCTGTATCAGCCTGAATATCATCCACAGATACTGATACCACATCATCTGAAACTACATGTCCATTCTCATCAATCTTGGTTTCCCAGCCATTCGCTATTGCTCTTTCCCTGGTTTCAAGACGATTGGCTTTTACACTATCCTCGATATCAAAGAATCTCTTATAGACCGGATTCATCTTATCCCTGTCAGCCTTCTGCTTTGTCTCCTGATAATACTTCTTCTGGTCTTCTCCGCAGTAAAATGGCTGTTTTACCATATAGGATAAAATCTCATATAACTCACGCCAGTCGAGAGCACCTTCCTTACGCACACCATTCCTGTTCTTATAGCTGATCTTCACATATCCACTTCTGATTGAGTACTCCACAAGACCATACTTATTGTTGGAATATGCCTTTCTTTCTGCATTATCTGTCCCTAATGCAATATCCCTGATAAGGTCAAGTTTATTGGGCATAAATGCAAAATCAGACTGCACCACATCCATAAGGAATGCCCTAAACGGAGTGTAGCAGCTGCAATCTGTTACAAGAATCTCCGCCGCATCACGCAGGTCTTCATCAAGCTCTGCAATACGCTTGGCATAATCAATCGGTGTAATATACTGAAGCTCTGATGGATCTTTTTCAGTTGTTTCAGCTTCTATCTCTGCACCATATTCTGCCTGTGTTACCATGCGGTCTTCATCGGCAGTTTCCTGTGGTGTCATGCCTTTTGCACTTACATAATCTCTGTTAGAAGCATAGCTCTCCGGCTCATCCGGTATTGCATAATCATCAATCTCTGATTCTGCCTCCTCCGGTTCCACTTCCCGGTATTCGGCATCAATGACCTCATCATCCTCACGGAGTCCGTCCATCGCAAGCTCATCAATACGAGGTGTCTCAGGCTGGTATTCCCCTGTAAGAATAAGGACACCAAGCTCTTTTTCGATATCTTTCCACGAAACATATCCTTCAACCTCTCCATCCTCATCTCGCCACTGAAAACGCAGTCCATTCCCATGAAATGTGTCATATCCGTGCAGTCCCAGTCCGTCAACCGGCCAGCCTGCACCTCCCTGACCATATTCTGCTTTGATACGCTTTGCCCTGGTTCCTGCATCAATCTCTGTTTCAAAAATCTTGCATACCCTGCCCTTGCCACCGATAAAACCTGTACCTCTCATAAGCACCTGTTTGATATACTCACTTGGTACTGTTGCAGACTTTTTGGGATTCAGGTAATTGTATTTACCTGCTAATGCAGCTTTTCTGTCCTGCTCGAACTGACGCATAAACTGATTATTGTTTTCGTCCTCAGTATGAATAGTGCCAATGCTTGCCTGCCCATTCTGGTCGAAAAAAAAGGAAGCCTGTGTATATTCGGCTTCCTTACTAACACCCAATGAATTGATTTCATCAAGTTCCCTATTCAGTTCTGTATCATCTGATTCTAGTGGAATCGCATCACTATCTGATTCAGTACCACTTCCTCTGCCTGCATCTTCGCCTGCTCTCTTATCTTCCACATCTCCATTGTCGATGACGGATTCTGTGGCTTGTGCTTCGCCAGATACTGCATCTCCAGCTGGTCGTACAGCTGGTTCGCTTCCTCCTCTACCGCTGACATCTTCTCGTACATCTTCCCGAATCTCATCAGCGTCTTGTATCTTGCCGGCTCGTTCTCCTTTAGATAGTTCATCGCCATCCTTCCGTATTTGCCCAGCTTCGTGAGATCCTCCGTCTCGTCCGGCATCTCTATCTGCGGATAAAGCAGTCCGTCCACTTCCTTGTAAGTCATTTCTTCTAACATATCCAATTCTCCTTTCGCTCTCGATTGCCTTTAAGTTACGACTAAATTCTCTAAGAACACTACAGGAGACATCGCATACAATGGAACCAAGACGGTAAATGATCTCTTCGTCTTTGATATTTACGATCTGACTAAAATCCTGTTCTTGCACAGATAAGTCAAATCCGCATCTCGTCCCTACAGCATACATGACACTTGCATATACAAGCTGCTCCATGTCCATTTCCTGCTGTAAGCCATTGCGTTTCTTACTTTCTTCCTTTATCACACTACCTGATAGCTGCATAAGTTCGGTCATTCGGTCTCCGAACTCTTCTTTTATTATAAGCCAAACATCTGTTCCTGTAAACTGTTTTAATATATTTTTTAGAGACTCCCTGTCGCTGTTATCGTACTGCTCAATCTGACCTTCTGACACAAGAAAATCCACATAATCCTTAAGATTTTCTCCCTCAAGGTCCCATGTCAGCTTAACATTCTTCCCTCCGGTATCACTGATATCAAAGATATATCTCATACGGGGATTCAGTGCCCTTGACGGGAAAATGGCACAGCCTTTCGCACCACGCTTTACATATCTTCCCACCTTTTTCCAGGTATCATAATCTGCCATAAGTGTGCTTCTCTCCGGAGATCTCTGAGCTGTTACCATAACGATATTGTCAAATTCATAGCGGTATAACTGACCTGCAACCTTTAACACATCCTTCCAGTTCTTTTCTGATCTGGTGATGTTACCAATTTCAGAATCGTATATCGCTTTGACCTTCATATCAACGCCCATACCTTTGTCCTCCTCTACTTAAACATCTCTGCAAACAATCCCTTAAATAGCTTTAACTCATCCTTATCCAGCTCGATTGCAAATTCATTGTCGATTGCCTGTTTTTCGCATTTATCCTTTTTCTTTGCAATCTTACGCACCACACGAAGAAGCACATAGCACTCCTTGGACTTTGCAATGCTCTGTTTAAAGGTCAGCTCATCCTCATCGACTGACTTCTGTGTCTGATAGATAATCTCTTTTAACTTATCATTGATACCATCTACTTCCTCAAGGGAAATAATAACGGATGCCTTAGAAGCACCCGATCTGTCCCACTCCTTATGAAGTTCCTTTACTAAAAACTCCATGTTCTTAATTACTGTTGTTGAATCACTTTTCATCTTGCTCTTCCTCCGTTTTCTTTTAATGAAGAAGGGAGCTGACCTTCGCTGATAGGTGCAAAATCAACTCCCTTCATGTCCTCTGCTCCAAGGACTATCTGCTCTGCATAATACATATCCATTGCCTTATTGATGGCATCGTCAAGCGACTCTGCCTTTACTTTCTGTACTCGTGAAAGCACTTCTTTTATCTCAACATCAAATTCCTGTTCCATATGATATCGCCTCCTGTAAAAATCTCATCACCGGCTCTTTTCTTCCTTTACCTGTCTTTCCTTAAAGCCTTCATCGTACTTTCCATCTTCCAGCCTGTCGTAAAAACAGTCCTCTTCAATCGTTCCAAAATCCTCATACATCTGGTGAAGGAAGTCATTCTGCAGCTTCTTTGGTACATCATCATCCTTTGACATATCCTGATAAAAATAGAACTTCTGCTTTAGCTTTGCCCTGTAATCATAGATATCCTCTATCTTTTCCGGTGTGCCATACTCCCTCTTGTATGCCTTGAAATTTGTAGTTGAAAGTGTGGAACCTAGATAAATGCCATGCTCCCACGATACCCCGATTGTGGTATTGTCCTTTGTAGGCTTCTCATCCTTCGGATAACGCTTATACTCTGTCGCACCAAGGGCGATTGTAAGGGAACCTGACTTCATATCCATCACCACAAGATTCCTTGGTGATAATGCTTCAAGCACCATGTAATCATGGTCATTGAAGTTATGAAATGTCTGTCCCCTTTCAAATGAGCGGTTCTCCATTTCATAATGCAGGTTAAAATCATCCACCCAGCCCTTATCGGTCATTCCAATCTCCTTAAGCTTTGCAACACATTCAGAAGAACTGGCTTCTTTATCAAACCGAAATTTTTTGGAATCGTTATAAAATCCCTGAAGAAAATGTCCCAGCTGAATATCATCCAGACAGAATCTCGCAGATACAGTTACATTTGCTGCCCTGTAATACTCTGTGAAGTTATCTGCTTCACCAAGTGTCCTTCCAAGCTGCAACAAATTTTCTGCAAGCTCTGACATATCATCAATTGCTATAAAACTCTTATAATCATCCAGAGTCATCAGCATATTTGTCTCTGTTCCCCTGTCGTTTTCTGTTACCAGTATCATATCTTTTAAATCCATTCTTACCTCCAGTCTCAGAGAGGGACTATGCCCTCTCTGCAAATTTCCTGTTATGGTCTTCCTATCACAACAATCTTTCCTGTGCTTGCCACATCCCTGTAGACCACACCAAGACTTTCATTAAGTGCCTCTACCACCTTGCCATTTCCGACATATACTGCCACATGGCTGATGTTCTTATATCTTCCGTTGCTTGTAAAACTGTAGAAGATAAGGTCTCCCGGCTGTAACTCATCAAAGGAGACTGTCTTTCCGGCTTCATCCAGTCCCTGTGCCTCCGCTGCCGCTGTGGTTGCACCGCCATAACTAATATCCACGCCTGCATCTTTCCATGAATAATAGGCTAAGGAACTGCAGTCATAATAGTTACCGCTGTCTCTTAAATCCTGACTATAAGGAAAACCAACTCTGTGTAGTGCATAGGAGCAGACTGTTTTCTGCCTGCTGTCTGTAATTCCGTTTAGGATGGCATTGATTTCATCCTCAGTCATGGAGCTTACTCCAGGACTTCCGCCTCCGCCGCCACTTCCGCTTCCGGCATATCCAAGCTGTCCCATAAACTCCGGACTCATGATCTGCTCAAGCATTTCCACCTGATCAGAATTAAATCCATA
>OOCG01001311.1_pt1 | contig 11941 bp, 9 predicted proteins | sample 1671521 | NCBI WGS metagenome assembly OOCG01 (sample SAMN06348165, study PRJEB24527) | human gut metagenome | biome: human gut; feature: ankylosing spondylitis patient; material: feces | host: Homo sapiens | place: China | collected 2015-10
ACAAAAAAGCCAACTAATTCGCAATAATTTGTGTATGAATTAGTTGGCTGATTTTGTAATATTTAATGAATGTCCCTTCGTAAAGCTCGGAATGACAGATAAAAATAGCATTGTCAACCTCTTGACACTACTTTCCTATGATAAATTTTATGCTTTCAGCACTACCCGGTCACCCGCACGTTTGGCCATTTCTTTCAATAGTTCACTCAACTCTTTGTAGTGAGCCATGATTTCCAGGCATTTGTTGGCGTCTTGAGTTACTTCGGGTTTGCTTAATGCTTGCAGTGTATGCTTCATTTCTTCTTCCAGTATGGCCAGCTTAAAGTCGATGATTTGATGTGGAACCAGTTCGTGTAAGCGTTCTTCATCCGTTACTATCTTTTGGGATTTAGAATGATATTTGCTTAGTTGGTAACGGTCGTTTATCATCTCTGCCGCCAATTTGCTGATGGTAGGATCAGGATGTGCCAGAAAATAACGTTCTGCCGTGAAGTTCTGATCATGCAGATGACTCTCCGCTTCCGCCAATATTCTTCTGTGCAGCGGGTTGTGAAACTGTAATTCATCCTGTTTTAAGTCCATGGAAATATATTCTATCACTGTAAGTGGTGTTTCTGCATTCTCTTCTGTCTCTACATAACACATAATTCTTTCTCCATAACGGATTAAAGTCTTTATCAGCAGTTGTTCTTTGGCATAGAATACATACTTTTCTCTTCCCTCTTCGGGAATGTAGGACTGATATTGTGCTTCTAGTTCCTCGGGAGGGAAAGGAGGAGGTGGAACGTTATCTTCTGTTCCTATGGGAGGCGGGACCATATCAGCGGAAGGAGAAAGCGTATTGGTTGTATCCTTCTCTTTCTTGATTTGTTCCAAATAGTTGTCATCACGCTGTAGCAGGTGCTTCTTTATCTCATTCAGGATGATTTGTTCATTTACATTCAGAATGGTAGCACACTCCTTTACACAAGCATAGCGAATCACATCATTAGGAATCAGCCCGATACTTCTTGCCATATCAGCTATCAGACCGGCTCGCTTGACAGGATCTTTTTGGGCGTCTTTCAGCAATAGATTTGTCTTAAAGCGAATGAAATTCTCTTCGTGTTCGGCAATATATTGCTTAAACTCTGTGGCGTTGTGCTTTCGGGAGAAGCTATCCGGGTCGTCTCCGTCGGGGAGGAGCAGAACTTTGATATTCATCCCTTCTGCAAGCAGCATGTCTATGCCTCGGATACTGGCTTTTATGCCGGCCTCGTCACCATCATATAACAAGGTGATATTTGGAGTAAAACGATGGAGCAGGCGGATTTGCTGTTCACTCAAGGCGGTTCCCGAATTAGCCACCACATTCTCTAATCCACATTGGTGCATGGCTATCACGTCGGTATATCCTTCTACCATGTAAACGCAATCTGCTTTCACGATGGCTGCTTTTGCCTGAAAGATGCCATATAGCTCTTTTCGTTTGCTGAATATTTCCGATTCGGGTGAATTGACGTATTTTTGATTGACTCCTTTGGTGCGGCTGTCTAATACACGTCCGCCGAAACCTAATACTTTTCCGCTGATATTGAACCATGGAAAAATGACGCGTCCCCAAAAACGGTCGCGCAGACTGCCGTCTTCTTTTTCGTAACAGAGACCGGTTTTTATCAGGAACTCTTTTTTATATCCTTTGCGCAAGGCTTCTTGTGCCAGAGCATCGTGTGCCGTGGTGCTGTAGCCTAATTGGAATTTTCTCACAATGTCGTCACGAATACCACGCTGGCGGAAATAAGTCATACCGATGGCTTTGCCATCAGCATGGTTATAGAGGATATTCTGGAAATAATCACGTGCAAATTCATTTACGACGAAGAGACTTTCACGTATATTTTGTACTTCTTTCTCTTCATCGGTGAGCTCTCGTTCTTTTATTTCTATGTTGTATTTTTTTGCCAGCCAACGTAGTGCTTCAGGATAAGTCATTTGTTCGTGTTCCATCACAAAGTGAACCACGTTTCCTCCTTTTCCACAGGCAAAACATTTACATAGCCCCTTGGCCGGCGATACGTAGAACGATGGGGTTTTGTCGTCATGAAACGGGCAAAGCCCTACAAAGTTCACACCTCGCTTGCGTAGGGTGACAAATTCGGATACCACATCTACTATCTGTGCGGCATCCAATATCCGGTCTATGGTGGGTTGGTCTATCATTGCGAATGCGAAGATAATAAAAAAACGCCGTCGGAGGTGAGTTCGATGGCGTTTTTAACGGAATAATATAATCAATGGTTATTTGATATTGGGATTCAGTTTGTTCCATTCGGCAACAGGAGGAAGAACGCCCATTGCAATGACTTCATCGCGCAATGCACAGAGGTGTTCATAACTTTTTTCCAGTGCGGCTTCTTCTTCAGGAGTGCCTTTCACATCTTTCAAGTGGCAACCATCTTTGGTGATGGAAGTTTCCCAAGCCATCATGATGTGGTCGAATTTGCCATTGGATACATAAGTGCCTGCCGGCCAGCGGAATGGTTTTCCACCCATGGCGGCAGCAATCATTTCGATGGAAACGTATGACGGACTTTGGAAAGAAGAACGTCCGCGCAGGTTGATGATATTTGCACCGCCTTTGGTTACTTTTTGTTGAATTTCAGCCCATTGCTCTTTAGTCAGTTCGGGAGTGCCGATAATGTCAAGCAAAGCTTTTCCGTTTACTTTTGCGGTGGAAGCGTAGACTGCCATCTGCTCGCCGTGACCGCCATACGTGCGGCAGTTTTCTACTTTGTCCATAGCAATACCGAAATGTTTGGATAGTTCGCTACGTAAACGGGTGGAGTCAAGGGCAGCAAGAGTAGTGACCTGAGAGGGTTTTAAGCCGGAATATAATAAGGTAATGAGACCGGTGATATCGGCCGGGTTAAAGATGACTACGATATGCTTTACATCCGGGCAATAAGCTTTTACATTTTTACCGAATTCTTCGGCGATGGCAGCATTACCTTTTAGTAAATCTTCACGAGTCATGCCTGCTTTGCGGGCAGCACCTCCCGAGTTTACAATATATTTGGCATCGGTCAGGGCTTCTTTGATATCGGAAGTGAATGTGATGTTCATGCCTTCAAAACCACAGTGGAACAGTTCTTCTGCTACACCTTCCAGGCCCGGAGCGTAAGGATCGTATAAACAAATATTAGGAGTAAGGCCCATCATAATAGCAGTTTGAGCCATGTTGGAGCCGATCATGCCGGCAGCGCCTACGATTGTCAGTTTTTCGTTTGTTACAAATTCCATAATTCTTTTCTATTTAAAGTTTGTATAATATAAACGTTTTCGCAGGAGAGTATGTTTCCTTTTTCCGGATACAAAGGTATAAAAGCTTTCGATAGGGTGTTTATTCTAAAATATTATATCGGATAACAGAAGGTTATATTGGAACTCTTTATTCTTATCTTTTCATTTGGTGTTCTGATAGTTTCATACAGGGAGGGTGCTGGCAGGGCGTGTGGAGATAAAATGTGCTGCCACCACCTCTGTATCTTCCTGTTGATGGAGATTTTAAAGGAGAAGTGGTAGCAGTGGTAGCACATTTGCTAAACTCTAGGGAGAGTAATGTAACTTTTCAGTGCATCTACATATTCCTCAAAGGCTTCAAGACCTTTCGGGGTAATTTTGCAGATTGTACAAGGCATTTTGCCTTTGAAGGTTTTAATGACTTCCACGTATTCTGCCTTGTTCAGCTTGTCTATCTGTACACTCAGATTTCCTGCCGTTGCTCCTGTCTGTTGTTTCAGATAACTGAATTCGGCTTCTTCCACCGAAACCAGTATCGACATGATGGCAAGTCGAAGCTCGGAGTGTAGCAATGGATTTAATTCTTTGAACATAGGCGCAAAGTTATAATTTTTTTTGTTTACGGGCAGCATGGTTCAGCACATGTCCCGGGATAATCATCATAAAAATAAAAACAGGAGCGAATATCAATACCTGGTTGAAACCTTCATAGAAAAGGCATCCGATGGAACTTAATGCTCCCAGTGTGCCACAAATGGTCACTGTTTTATAATTTATCACCAGTCCTGTTAAAGTGGTACCCATACCCATCAGTAGAAGAATAATGAATAGGATGGGAAGTTTCCAGAAAAACATAGCGAGTAGAGATATCAAAAATCCGGCTGTTCCGAATACCAGCCAAATGTAGCTGATGACTTTGTCTAAATGACTTTTGACAGTCGGCTGTTGGTTGCGTGCAGAGAGGTAGGTTCCGGTTCCTCCTATAATGGGAAGCATAAACCATAGATATTGCCAGTTATTATTCTGTGTGTATGTTACCAGAAGCCATACTAACAGACTGGTAAATACAGTAGTGTATCCCCATAACAGGAAAGGCATACCGCAATTTGTCTCCATTCTATTTTTCGTGTTTTGAATCATTTGAGCGATGAGTTCTAAACTCTCTTTCTCATTCAATTTTCTTTCTTCCATAATGTTTTTCTCTTTAGTTTGTGATTGGTTAATATTTGATACTTTTCTCTATGGCTGTTATCAGCAGGCTGATTCCCCAACCTGCTATAACCCATAATACCCACCAGTAATGTGGACTTGTAAACCAGTTTACAGCTACTAAAAACAGGTTTATTACCACATAATAGACTAATGACCAAGTAAGCCAATTCCAAAAATAACGGGCTCTTTGTTGGCATTCCGCTTTAATTTGTTCCTCGGTTGGAACGAATTTTTCATTGTTCTGATTTACTTTCATGGCTTTTATTTTCCTTTCTCTTTTTTGTCTTTGTGCAATGTGTAATTTTCGTTTTCATCGTGATAAACATAAATAGTGTGTTTTCCTGATGTCACTTCTTTAATTTGTGCTGTGGCTCTTGAACCTGTTGTTTTTTATTATCTCTTCTTTCATAGATTGTGGAGTGTGTAAATCTCCTACACCTATCATAAGATTTCCTTTGTCCGTCTTAATACCTTTTCCCGGAGCTGCTAGTGTGGCGCATGAGGCTGTGTCAAAACGTGGATAATGCTGTCGTTTGATTCGTGGGGACGAGGTTCGCTCGTCCGAAAACAGTTGGCTTTGTGTCTTCGGGCAGGCAATCCCTGCCCCTACAGCTGACGATGGGATAGGCCGGTTTAGTTTTGACACATTCCCAAGTTTTTGTTGAAATGTTGTGCTTGCTTTCATTGTTTTTATTGTTTGTGTATTGAATGCCAAAAGTTTATCTTTAATGATTACTTTGCAAATATAATCTAGTTTATAATATAAACCAAATAATCAGGGAACTTTTTTTCTTGATATTCACTTTGTATATAGATATTTGTTTGTTAATGGTTTTTGGTTTGTTCGGCCGCTTGTAAAACCTTTATAGATAGTAGGCTTTAGTTGCCCTCTTTTGTATGTAGTTTGTGCGGTTTACGTGCGCATGCAATATAATTAGGTGTATTCCATTTCCTTTCTGTTTGGTTGTTTCCCAAAAGTATTTGTGATGTTATATTACAACATTTTTACTCACATGTCACCACCCGGTACACATTTATGCACTTGTTCGAACAACTGGGTGGCGGAAAGGCTCTGCACCTCCTGAGGTTCTCAACTGCTTAATACTTTCTTATGGTATCCTGACACAATGACATATATACGTATAGGTTCATGCGTACGTACGTGTAGCTCGATACGTATATACGTGTGGGCTTATGCCACCGTATGTGTAGTCCGATGCGTACGTACACACTTTACAAACAGGGGGATGTGTCAAAAAGTGGATAATGCTGTCGTTTCGTTGGTAGGGGCGAGGTTCGCTCGCCCGAAAACAGTTTGCTTTGTGTCTTCGGGCAGGCGAACCCTGCCCCTACAGCTGACGATGGGATGGGCCGGTTTAGTTTTGACACACTCTCCTGTTGCAAAAAGACTTTGATGTTTCCAAAAAAGATCGAGATGTTTTCCAAAAAGATGGTGATGTTTCTTAAAAACATCACCATCTTTTTTAAAAAGCCCGGTATGTTTTTATGTAAGGGAAGATGGAACCACCCTCACCAAGTCGGTCATTCCTTCTTTTCCATTCATCCTTACATATTAGCCAAAACACATTAGCAATCAATCGTTTAACACTGACAGAACATCCCCTCATTCCCCTTTCAGCCGTGCTTCCCAAGCTACTTTTAAACCAGCCTTCAGCATCTCTCCTGCCGGAAGAAATTTTACAGATGAAAGGAGGCTGCAGGGGTGGCAACAAGATGTCCATTCACTACCGGAGCCCTACCAACAGGACATTTCAGCGGTAGATGAAAGGAGGAAGGAAGAAGCAATATTTCCTTCCTCCGCTACTATGATATCTGCCGGCTTCTCATCAAATGTTCGCCGTCGAGTCCTTCAGATTCCACTTCACGATAAACCTTTACCCTTGGGATTGTGTCTAAACACTGATAATGCTGTCATTTTGTTAGTAAGGGCGAGATTCGCTCGCCCAAAATAGCTTATTTGTGTATTACTCCCAAGATCGTGACCGTTGGTTCGGACAGGCAAACCCTGCCCTACAGTTGATGATTTGATAGATCGGGTTAGCTTTGATACATCCCTATCAGACTGCGACAAAGACTTTTTAAATAATGCCTATATAATCTCAAAGCTTCCCTCCAAACGGATATCCGCCGATGAAGCCCCAACCATTACTTTGAAACTTCCCGGCTCTACACAAAAGTTCATATTCTTATCCCAAAGCCCTAAATCCTGCGGACGAAGTTTAAAACGAACGATTTTTTCCTCTCCCGGTTCCAAAGAAATACGCTCAAACCCACGCAACACTTTTGTGTAAGTCGTAACACTGCTCACTTCATCACGTAAATAAAGTTGTACCACTTCATCTCCTTTTACCTTTCCCGTATTCTTCACTCTGCAACTTATATTTACTTCACCCTGTACCCCTTGTTCCTTGGGAGTTATTTGCAAATCACTATAAACAAAAGAAGTATAGCTCAAACCATATCCGAAAGGATAAAGTGCACCATAAACCGAAGTACTTGCAGGGACATCCGATCCCGGTTTAAAAGGAAAGGCAAATGGTATTTGTCCTACTGATTTCGGAAAAGTCACAGCCAGTCTTCCACCCGGATTGTAATCTCCAAACAAAGCCTCAGCCACTGCCTGCCCGCAAAACTCACCGGGAAACCAGGCATGTAATATCGCCGGAACATTAGCCGCTGCATAATTAATGGTTGCCGCACGACCGTCAAGCAACACCAACACTACCGGCGTACCTGTGCCCATCACAGCTTTCAACAACTCTTCCTGACGGCCAGGCAGCTCCAAACTGGTGCGAGAACGGTCTTCCCTTACCGTCAGTTCATTACCGCCCAGCACCATAATGACAACTTCTGCATTTTGCGCAGCGGCAACCGCCTCATCCATCAGCCTGCTTTCTTCTTCCGTCTTCGGGAAATCAAGAATTTCACTTTCCGGGAAATGCGGGTCTATAATATCACAACCTTTCCGATAAACCACCTCTGCATCGGGAAGCATTTCCTTTATTCCCTGAAAAACTGTCTTTATCGGTGCATTGGCAGGTCCGTAACGGCAGATAAGTTGCTTTTTCTCTTCGGCATTCGGACCGATAACAGCCACCTTCCGAATCGATTTGGATAAAGGCAGCATCTCTTTCTCATTCTTAAGCAAAACCAATGACTGACGCGCTGCATCGAGTGCCACCGCCTGATGTTCTTTGCTATGTACTATCTTCTCGGCCAGTTTTCCATCACCGCGATACGGGTTGTCGAATAATCCCAGCCAAAACTTCACCCGAAGAACCTCCGCCACACGCTTGTCCACCGTATCAAAAGAAATCTTTCCATCGGCAATTGCCTTGCGCAAAGGAATTATAAACTCGTCGGGAGCGGTAAAATTAGTACGCACATTCAAACCGGCATTGACACACTGCGCAATACCGTCTTCGTATGTATCAGCCACCTTATGTTTGCCTGCAACAAACTCCACCGCCTCACTGTCAGAAACCACATACCCCTTGAATCCCCATTCCTGACGCAAGATTTCGGTCAGGAAATGATAGCTTCCGCTAATCGGTTCACCATCATAATCATTATAAGAGCTCATCACGCCCAAAGCCCCTGCATCTTGGAAAGCTACCCGGAAAGGCTCCAGATAGAGCGTTCTCATTTCACGCGGTGCTACATGGGGATCGGTACGCGTTTGCCCATCGCGTCCGCCCACAGGAATACTGTAAACAGCAAAATGTTTGGGAGTGGCAACCAAATTATGCTTTTGAAGGGTAGTTACCATTTGTTTACCTAGTTGTCCCACCAGATAAGGATCTTCACCATACGTTTCCACACAACGTCCCCAGCGGGGATCTTGCGAAATATCCAAAATGGGAGAATAAATATTGGTATAGCCCAAAGCATCTGCTTCACATGCCTCCACTTCGGCAATACGCGCAATCAGTTCTTTGTTCCAAGTGGCACCTTGTCCACACTGGGCAGGGAAATAAGTGGCACGGTCGTGACACAAACCACGTATACCCTCGTTTGTAAAGTCAACCGGAATACCCAAACGAGTTTCTTCAATAAACCACCGCTGGATAGCATGCTTCGTATCTACATGCCTGGTGTAGGGAAAGGCATACTCTGAACGAAACTTGCCGAGACCGTTATGCTCTTCATCAATATTTCCAATGCCGTCTTTCCATATTTCGGTTTTCCAGTTTTCTTGAGGCAACGCATCTTTCAAAATACGTCCCGAACCGTAAAGCGTGGCCATCTGACAGGTTTTCTCATCAAGAGTCATTTGACTCAACAAATCCTGCACACGGTCTTCCAACGGAGCCTTGGGATCTTCATAAATATCCATCACTCCATTCTTATTAAAGTCAATCCAGCCTTTATGATAAATACTTTTTTGAGGGGATGCCGCACTCATCTGAGAGTGAGTACATAAAGCCAACAAGCCTAATAATACAATTTGGTTTTTCATAAGTAAATATTCTTTCGTTGTTCGATATGCGTGTTTTATTTTCAGTAACCAATCACTTATCTGCCCCCAACCATGTCCATTTATGCCAAATACCTTCCAACGGTCCTTGCTTGTGACTCTTCAACCACCATTTACAGAAACAGACCTGCAACAAGAAGAGCACAAACCCGATTATCAGACTAAGCGCATAGCCACAGTAAGGAGCGAGATACAGTCCGAACGGGAAATAAATGACAGCACCGGCAATAGACTGTCCGATATAATTGCTCAGACTCATTTTTCCATAAAAGCGAAGATTGGATACAAACTTCTTGAAGCCTTCCTTTTGATAAAGCAACACAAAAGATGCAACCAACACTACCGTGAATGCAAACTTCTGCCACATATCGAAAGCCGTCCCTACTGTTCCCCGAACAAGTAAGCTGTCACTTGCCATCACCAACTCTTTCAACTGGAACAACGGAGCAAATGCGATGGCAGAAATAATAAGTGCCTTCACCCAGAAACGTGTATTGGTTTCGGAAGAAACAAAAAGCTGCTTACGGCCGATATACAGTCCCATCAGGAACAAACCGGCAGTCTGCCAGAAACGTCCGGCACCCAATGCCCAATACAAACTCGCTTTTTGACCGTAAGTGATGTTCTTCCACAAGAACTCTCCCAAATTCCCCTCTTTCGTATAAGCCGCCACTTCCTGATACATTGCTCCTACCCCCAAATCGGGCAACGTATGCGACGGGTCGTACAAACTTACTATATAATGATACCATTCAACAGGTTGCAGTAAAAATACAATAGCTGTAACAAGAATGGCACAATCACTCCATTTGCGCACCACAAATAATACGACACCCACTACAACAAACAGTAATAGGACATCTCCTGCCGGGAAAAAAGCAGCATTGACAGTAGCAAAAACAGCTAATAAGACAAGACGCCAAAGAAAACGATAGCCAAAATCCTTCCCTTTCCGTTGCTGATTAGCCGACTGAATATAGAATGTAAATCCGAACAGCAAAGCAAAAATAGCATAAGCTTTCCCGGCAAACAGAGAAAAAGTAATGTTAAAGACTCCGTCATTCAGAATATTCAACCAGCCGGGATCACCTGTAGGATAAACCGGAAAGATAAAGTGTTCCAAGTTATGTACCAAGAGAATTGCCATCACAGCAAATCCCCGCAAAGCATCTACCACTTCGATACGTGGCAGTTTTTCTGATAATTGTTTTTCCATGAAATAGATATTGTTAATAAATAGATACAAGCAACAGATCCTCCACTTCGTTCAGAATGACAAAGTAATAGACCATTTTAGTCTTGACGCATTCTTTTTTTTCAATTGAGTGCAAAGATAACCTTCTTTTTCCAACTATTCATTCGCATAGATCAAATTCTTTCGAATGCATCTGCCTCATCCTGAACGAAGAAGAAACATACAGTCCGGCAGTATGTAAAATTTAACTATTTACTCTTCCGCCCAAACTATTATTTTTCTACATTTGTTATCATTGAAACTTTAAATACGAAAGACATGAAAGCAAATCCTGTATTTAGTTTGTACATCCCTACCAAATTGATATTCGGTTGTGGGGAAATCAATAAGTTATCAAGTGAAAAACTACCGGGAAAGAAAGCATTGGTTGTTATTTCTGCCGGAACTTCCATGCGGAAATATGGATATCTGCAAAAAGTACTCGCCCAACTGAGGCTGAATCATGTAGAAACGGTAGTTTACGATAAAATACTTCCCAACCCCATCAAAGAACATGTAATGGAAGCAGCCGCCATCTGTCGCGAAGAAAGATGTGACTTTGTGGTCGGACTGGGAGGGGGAAGTTCTATCGATTCCGCCAAAAGCATTGCTGTAATGGCATGCAATGACGGTGATTATTGGGATTACGTTTCAGGAGGAACAGGTAAAGGACGTCCCATCAGCAAAGCTCTGCCTATTATAGCCATTCCCACAACAGCGGGTACAGGTACTGAAATGGACCCATGGACAGTAATCACTCATGAAACGGCACAGGAGAAAATAGGCTTCGGCTGTCCCCTCACCTATCCTACCCTTTCCATTGTAGACCCTGAATTAATGGTATCCATCCCGCCCGAACTTACCGCTTTTCAAGGATTTGATGCCTTTTTCCATGCTGCCGAGGGTTTCATTGCCAACTGTGCAACCCCTATCAGCGACCTATATGCATTGGAAGCTATCCGCTTATTATATAAATACCTGCCGGTAGCCGTAGCCGACGGACAAAATCTAAAAGCACGCGCCAAAGTTGCCTGGGCGAGTACACTCGCCGGAATGGTAGAATCTACCTCCAGTTGTACTTCCGAACATTCACTGGAACATGCCATGAGTGCCTACTATCCGCAACTTCCCCATGGAGCCGGATTAATAGCACTTTCCGAAGCTTATTTTGAAACTTTCCGTCACGACTGCACCAAACGCTACATGAAAATGGCCGAAGTGATGACCGAAAAGAAGAGTAATCGTGCATCCGACTTCATCGATGCACTAGTAACAATGCAAAAAGAATGCAAAGTAAAAGATTTAAAATTAAGTGAATATGGCATCCGGCCCAATGACTTTCCTAGAATATTGCAGAATGCACGTGACACCATGGGCGGTTTATTCACACTTGACCCACATCCCATAACCGATGACGAAATACTGAATATATTAGAAAAGTCTTATCGATAAATACAAGAAGGGCTATAGCTTGATTTCCTTTGCCATAGCCCTTCTTTACATTATATTTCTACTCTCCCACATTCTTTATATTCAAGATTCTTCATACATCGACAACATTCGATAACATCACCCCCTTCATCCCCCTCTATTTTCCGTTGTCTAAAGAAAACCCATATCACAACATTTTAATCATTTACTAAGTTCTTTTAGAACTTTGCAACATTGCTACAAAGCCTGTATACCATTTGATGGAGTATATGTATAGGTATAATATG